>ENA-UOYA01002628-UOYA01002628.1-activated-sludge-metagenome-genome-assembly--contig:-NODE-2628-length-17110-cov-4.803870_pt1 | contig 17110 bp, 11 predicted proteins | sample MGYA00238163_ERZ764804 | MGnify/ENA primary metagenome ERZ764804 (study PRJEB28919, sample SAMN05720223) | activated sludge metagenome | isolation source: Anaerobic digester | place: Hong Kong... | reverse complement strand
CCTTCTCGACTCTGTTCCACGCCATCTTTGAAATGTGTACAAGACCTTCCTTTCCGGGCAGGAACTCGACAAATGCACCGAAATCCATAAGTCTTGTAACAGTACCATCGTACTCAGTTCCTACTTCAGGATCTGACACGATACCGTTAATAATCATCTTTGCCTTTTCAGCTGCTTCAAGATTAGCGGTTGAAATAAATACCGTACCGTCTTCATTGATGTTGATGTTAGCTCCGGTGTCAGCAATAATCTTGTTGATTACCTTTCCGCCGGAACCGATCACGTCGCGAATCTTGTCAACAGGAACCTTGACTGTGATTATTCTCGGAGCATACTCGTTAAGCTCTTTTCTTGGAGCAGGAATGCATGGAAGAATAACGTCATTGATAATCTGGAGTCTGCCCTTATGTGTCATTGCAAAAGCTTCACGGATTATGTCGAGTGAGAGTCCTTCAACCTTTATATCAACCTGAATTGATGTGATACCTTCAGTTGTACCCGCAACCTTGAAATCCATATCACCGAAGAAGTCTTCAATGCCCTGAATATCCATGAATACGAGGAAATCACTGTCATTGTCTTCATTAACGATGAGTCCGGATGATATACCTGCTACAGGTCTCTTGATCGGAACTCCGGCTGCCATAAGTGACAATGTGGATGCGCATACAGAACCTTGCGAAGTAGAACCGTTTGACATAGCAATCTCGGAAACAGTTCTTATTGCATACGGGAATTCTTCTTCAGACGGAAGTACCGGTATGAGTGACCTCTCAGCAAGAGCACCGTGGCCAATCTCTCTTCTTCCAGGACTTCTCGAAGGCTTTGCCTCGCCTGTTGAATAACCCGGGAAATTATAATGATGAATATATCGCTTGTAATCCTGCTCATCGAGACCTTCAAGCTTCTGAGCTTCAGCCAGAGGAGCAAGAGTGCAGATATTCATAACCTGCGTCTGACCTCTCTGGAACAGTGATGAGCCGTGAACTCTTGGAACAATGTCAACAGCACATGACAGAGGACGGATCTCGTCCAAAGCTCTGCCGTCCACACGGATATGTTCTCTGAACAGATAATCTCTGACAACCTTCTTCTCGAGTTTATAGATAGAGTCTGCAGCCCACTTTGAAAGTCCTTCTTCGCGTGTCTCAAGCATCTCCGCAACTTCATTCTGAAGCGCAGCTACATTTGCATCTCTGACTTCTTTCTCTTTCGAAAGAACAGCCTGTCTCATCTTGTCCCATCCGAATTCCTTTACGGCAGCGAAAACCTCTTCAGGAACATCAGCGGACTGATACTCAAACTTAGGCTTTCCGATCTCGGCAACAATAGAGTTGATGAATGCACATATCTGCTTGATAACTTCGTGACCTTCGGCAATAGCCGCAAGCATTATGTCATCAGGAACTTCGTTGGCTCCGGCCTCAACCATGCAGATCTTTGTAAGTGTGCCTGCAAGAGTAACATACATCTGAGATTCCTGACGCTGCTCAAGTGTAGGATTGATTACAGCCTTATTGTCAATGAGACCGAGAACCACACCGCCGACAGGTCCCTTCCAAGGGATATCGGATATAGCAATCGCAATTGATGTACCGATCATTGATGTGATTTCAGGTGAACAATCAGGATCAACGGACATTACGAGGTTGTTTACACAGACGTCGTTCCTGAGATCCTTAGGGAACAACGGACGGATAGGACGGTCGATAACTCTTGAAGTAAGTATTGCCTTCTCTCCGGGTCTTCCCTCTCTCTTGAGGAAACCTCCCGGAATCTTGCCTACAGCATACATCTTCTCTTCGTAATCAACTGAAAGCGGGAAGAAATCAATACCCTCTCTCGGCTCTGAAGAAGCTGTTACTGTCGAAAGCACAGTTGTATCACCATACTTGATGAATACGGAACCATTCGCGAACTGCGCGATCTTGCCGGTCTCGACAACCAATGATCTGCCGGCAATCTCTGTCTTGAAAATTTTTTCCATAGACAAATTCTCCTTTATAAAAAATATGTAAATTGAAGGAGGTAGTTCGTAGATTCAATATCCCAACCGGAGTATGCAAGCTCGGACACTCAATCTACACACTACGCTCCTTTCAGACTTAACCATTATATACTAATGGCAAAATAAGACAAACAAATTGCTTAACATAAATTGTGCAGATTATCGAGCCATAAAGAACTTTCAGCATCTGACGGCATTCTCCAGTCGCCTCTCGGAGACAACGTGACTGTTCCGACTTTTGGTCCGTCAGGCAGGCAGGAACGTTTGAACTGCTGAGCGAAAAATCTCTTTATGAATACTTCCTCCCACTTAAAGATTGTTTTGTCATCGTAAACTCCGTCAAATGCATGTAAAGCGAGACGGTATATCTTCGACGGTGTAAATCCGAAACGCACAAAATAGTAAAGGAAAAAATCGTGAAGCTCATAAGGACCGACCTTCTCCTCAGTCTTCTGAGATATTCTGCCGTCTTCAGTCGGCGGAAGAAGCTCCGGAGACACGGGTGTATCAACAACATCGACAAGTGCTTCAGAGAGTCGGCTGTTTGTCTTCTGTGTGCGAGAAGCTTCATAAGAAACGAGAAATTTGACAAGAGTCTTCGGTATTGAAACATTGACACCGTACATCGACATATGATCTCCGTTGTAGGTTGCCCATCCGAGCGCGAGCTCACTCAGGTCGCCGGTTCCAATTACTATGCCGCCTTCCTGGTTGGCGATATCCATAAGAATCTGTGTACGCTCCCTGGCCTGTGAATTCTCATAGGTGATATCCGTCACCGACGAATCGTGTCCGATATCCTTAAAGTGCCGGCACACAGCAGGACTGATATCTATCTCACGCAAAGTACATCCGTATTCCTGCGCGAGACTTAATGAATTGCTCTTTGTTCTTGCAGTTGTGCCAAATCCGGGCATAGTCACCGTGATGATACCTTTTCTGTCAATGCCGAGCCTGTCGAAAGCATGAACTGCGACAATCAGAGCCAGCGTAGAATCAAGACCGCCTGACAGACCGATAACGGCCTTGCTGCAGCCGATTGCGCGAAGTCTTGTATAGAGTCCTACCGCCTGCATATCAATTATGCTCTCACAACGTATCTCAAGGTCTTCCCTGGTCTCCGGTACAAACGGCATCATAGGTATATGTCTCTCAAGTTCAACGTCAGAAGCCGTAAAATCAAAACTTTGCGAATTAATGTAATCGTCGCCTGCTGTATCAATGACGAATGTGTTAGTTCTTTTGCGCTCAGACTCAATACGTTCAATATCTACATCCGCAAAAATCATCCCGCTCTCAAACATCCTGCTCTCAGACAGTATCGAACCGTTCTCCGCAATTATATTATGACCTGCGAAAACCATATCCTGAGTTGATTCTCCGATTCCGGCATCGGCGTAGACGTAGGCTGACAGCGTTTTCGCACTCTGAATGCGAACAAGATCCCTTCTGAAACGGGCCTTTCCGATAACTTCATCGGAACAGGAAAGATTACATATAATCTCGGCACCATGCAGGCTGTAATCTGCAGAAGGACTGGACGCTACCCACAGATCTTCACAGATCTCGACAGCAAAAGAGAAACCATTACAGTTAAATACGGCCGGACCGAAGGTAATTCCGTCTGGAGTCATCTGAAGCTCTGATATATCGGAAGGTACAAAATACCTCATCTCATAGAACTCAGAATAATTTGGAATGTGCTTCTTGGGAACGATACCGATGATATCGCCGCCAGAAACAACGGCAGCGCAGTTATAAAGCTTGCCTGAAAATAAATACGGCAGACCCAATACCAGAATAATATTACAATCCGCAGTTCCGGCCGCAATCCGGTCAAGCGCGCACTTCGCACTGTCTATCAGTGCTTTTTGCAGAAAAAGATCATTACAGGTATAACCTGTAATACATAGCTCAGGATATACAAGAAGCGAACAGCCTCCGGCGGATGCTTCAATCGCACAGTTTATTATCTGATTCGCATTATAATCACAATCGGCAACCTTAAGTTCCGGAGTCGCCGCACCGACCCTGATAAAACCATCCTTCATATCTGCCATCTCCCGGTAATTGATTAGTTAATTATACAATAAAAAAAGAACGGCTCAATAATAGAACCGTTCCCATAATCCGATTTGATTAGACAGATTACTTTCTGATGCCGAGCTTTGCAATAAGTGTTCTGTAACGCTCAATATCAATAGATGCAAGATAATCAAGGATATTTCTTCTCTTACCGACCATCATGAGAAGTCCTCTTCTGCTGTGGTGATCGCCGTTGTGCGACTTAAGGTGCTCTGTAAGGTGATTGATTCTGTATGTAAGAAGCGCAACCTGAACCTCAGGAGATCCTGTATCGCCCTCTGCGAGCTGATACTCTTTGATAATTGACTGCTTGTCAAATGATGCTGACATATCTATGTCCTCCTATAAAAAAATAAACCAGAAACGAAGAATGCGGTTGGAGTATCCGGCAGCTGCGTTAAAGGCAACGTTGGTATATTAGCATTAGGAACCTGATTTGTAAAGACGGATTTTCAATGCAGAACCGGTGATATCAATACCACCGGTTCTGTTGAACTGATACATTTTAAAACGAAACAGTTATCTGAATAATGAAAATCTGCTTATGATCGGAGCGATCGTGTTGGCAACGGTTGACATCAGCTTTATGAAGATATCAAGTGAAACGCCTACAACATCCTTACGCGTGTCTCCAACTGTATCACCGGTAACTGATGCCCTGTGTGCAGGAGATCCTTTTTTGCAGCCTTCAAGCTGGCCTGACTCGATATACTTCTTCGCGTTATCAAAGGCTCCGCCGGAGTTGCCCATAAATATCGCTCTTGGAATGGCAACAATTGTAGCACCAACCAATATACCGCCTACGAATTCTACGCCTAAGATGAAACCGCCGATAACGGGAATAAGCAGAGCGAGAACAGAAGGAAGAACCATCTTATGAATGGCTTCCTGGGCAGCCATCTTTATCATCATGTTGTAATCCGGCTTAGCCTTGCCTGCAAGTACTTCTTCTGTCATCTGCTGGTCTCCGACATCAGCCATCTTCTTCGCTGAATCGATTGTATTATCCGTAAGTACGGCACAGAAATACTCAACCAGAGCACCGCCCAATATACCGCCGGCAACAACAAAGAATGAAGCAAAGTTAAGGGAAAGAGGCATTCCGATGGCAGTATAGTTTCCAACATAAGCCATTATCAACGATACTGTGGCAAAAGCAGCTGAACCGATGGCAAATCCCTTGCCTATGGCTGCCGTTGTGTTGCCAACAGCGTCAAGCTTATCAGTAATTACACGGACCTTGGCATTCAGATGACAAGCTTCGGCAAGTCCGCCGGCATTATCGGCAATCGGACCAAACGCATCGATTGATACCGTGGCGCCTACAAATCCAAGCATTCCAAGCGCTGAGATAGCGATGCCATAGGAAGATCCCACAACGCCTGATACAATCAGAGCAACAACAATAACAAGTACAGGAAGCAGTACGGATCGTGAACCTATGGCATCACCCTTTGTCACTACAAAGGCTTCACCTTCTTTACAGATCTCGGCAAGCTCCCGGGTAGGCTTATAATCCGTTGAAGTGTAATACTCAGTAATGATTCCGATTGCAACACCGCTTACGATACCCATAATTGCTGATACCCATGGCGATGCCCAGCCGAGTTTAAATCCATACAGAGCAAAATCATTCGCAGGTACCGAGCGGAACAATAAGTAACTCGCAATTCCGCCAAAAACAACAGTGCAGCCGGCAGAAATCCAGGTTGAGAGATCCAGTTCCTTTGAAGGATTGTCTCCCATCTTCTTGATGTTGCAGAAACCCAGTCCAAGAACACAGCCAAGCAGACCGCAACCGGCCAGAACAATCGGGAACAGTGTTGTAGAACCGAAAATAGTGTCACCTACAGATTCGCCGTTAGTCTCATACAGAGTAACAGCTATCATAACAGAAGCAGAAAGAGTTGCTACAAAAGACTCAAGAAGATCTGAACAGTTACCAGCTATATCATTTACATTATCACCGATAAAGTCAGCGATTGTATTAGGAATTCGGCTGTCATCTTCAGGAAGGTCATGTCTGAGTTTTCCGAGAATATCGGAAGAAATGTCGGCTGCCTTGGTATAATTGCCGCCGGCAACGCGGTTAAACATTGCGACAATAGAACATCCAAGTGAATAAGTTGATACTCTCATTACATAAGGGTTGCATGAGAGATTAAGCAGAAATCCCGAACTTGTCACATCATGCTTTACACCGCCAAAAAGCATAAGAACCATCAGGAAGCCTAACATACCGAAAGCCTGAACGGCAAGACCGCTTATTGAACCACCGCAAAGCGCAACCTTAACGGTATCTCCGATAGAAAGTGACTCGCGAGCTTTATTGGCAGTGCGGACATTGGCATAAGTTGCACTCTGCATTCCAAGTATACAGACAATTGAACTCATCATCGCACCCATGATGAACGTCAAGCCGCAGGTTTTCTCAACGAACAAAGAAAAAAACCAAAGCAACGGCAAGAACTACAATGACAATGCTTCTGAATTCCGTTTTGAGAAATGTCTGCGCTCCGGAACGGATAATTGAAGACATTTCAACCATCTCAGGTGTTCCTTCAGGCAGGTTCTTAATGTGAAAGTAGTTGTAGGCGATGTATACCAAAGTAAGTACAATAACGCCCAAGACAATTAGCCATGACGACATAGTTGGCATAGTGTGGTCCCCTCCTATATGAGTAAATTTGTAAAACGGTTTTAACAAACCTATCACATTATACAAATTTTCAGGAGTTCAGGCAATTAAAGTTTATGCATATTTTCACTAATCCTCTAACAGAGAATTTACAAAAATTGACGGTTCAAAGTCAACAATATCGTCTGCACCTTCACCAAGCCCGGCTAAAACAATAGGCTTCTTTGCAGTATATGCGACGGCGACCGCAACACCGCCTTTGGCACTGCCGTCAAGTTTGGTTATACCTATATAATCGAGATTCATAACCTTGCCGAAACTCTCGGCCTGAATAACAGCATTCTGACCCGTTGTTGCGTCAATAATCAGAAGTGACTTGACATCTGCCTCGGGAGCCTCACGGCTGATAATTCTTCCAATCTTCGCAAGCTCATCCATCAGGTTCTTCTTGTTATGAAGCCTGCCTGCAGTGTCAATTATCAAAAGGTCAGCTTTACGGGCTACGGCAGCGTGCAATGCATCATAAACCACAGCGGCAGGGTCTGCTCCGTCATCACCCTGAGAAATGACGGTCGTATCAGTGATTCTTCCCCATTCCTTAATCTGATCAACAGCGGCTGCGCGAAAAGTATCCGCAGCAGCCAGTATTACCTTCTTGCCTTCGTTCTTATACTTCCTTGCAAGTTTACCGGCAGTGGTCGTCTTTCCTGTTCCGTTGACGCCGATCATAATAAGAACATTCAGTTTGCCTTCAACAGGCTTATATACTGTTTTACAGCCCAATATCTCATTCATTCTTACACTGACGGATCTGATTACTGCTTCCCTGCTGTCGTCACCTGTTCTTCGTATGTCATCCTTAATTCGGCTGATAATGTCTTCGCTTGCCGGTATTCCGCAGTCTGCACGCACAAGCAGTTCTTCAAGTTCATCAAGCATTCCATCATCGAAATGTCCTGTCCCGGCAGCAATTTTTGTAAATCCGCTGCTGAAAAAATTCCTGGTATTAGTAAGACCTTTTCTGAATATATCCAGTAAACCCATTATCTCAGCTCCATAGATAAAATCTTCGATATGCCGCGTTCGGCCATAGTGACTCCGTACATCTGGTCGCAGGCTTCCATTGTTCCTTTTCGATGCGTTACGACAATAAACTGAGATTTAGCGCAATGTCTTCTGACAAAATCAGTAAAACAGGATATGTTTACGTCATCAAGCGCGGCATCAACCTCGTCAAGAATAACAAAAGGCGACGGTTTGAGCTCCAAAATCGCGAAAAGGAGTGCAATAGCTGTGAGACACCTCTCACCTCCCGACAATAGCAGCAGGCTCTGAAGCTTCTTCCCCGGCGGCTGAGCCTTAATCTCTATAGCACAATTGAGAACATCATCATTCTCAAGAATAATTTCAGCGGTTCCGCCGCCAAAAAGATCGACAAACACCTGCTTGAAATTCTCGTTGATAATACCAAAATGCGTAATAAACTGATCCTTCATCTCATCCACAAGCTCTGCAATGACCTTCTCAAGATCAGTCTTGGCATTAATAATGTCATCTCTCTGAGATGTCATGAAATCAAGCCTCTCGCTGAGCTCACGATATTCCTCAATAGAATTCAGGTTAACAGGACCGAGCTGCTTAATGCTGTTCTTAAGAGTCTGTATCTGTTTCTGCTGCTCAGCCGGTTTATCTACAGGAACTGCATCAGCCCTGACGTTGTCGTATGTAACCTCATAATCCTCCCAGAGTTTATTCTTATCCATATCAATCTCTGCAAAATACTTGTCATATTTTGCTACGAGTCCGTTCAGTTTTCCCTGAAGCGTGTTAATCGCATCACTTGCGGAAGTCAATCTGTCACCGAAGGTCGAAAGCTTTGAAGATACAGCATTATGTTCCTCATTGAGACTGGCAATCTTTGCTTCATAGACAGCCTCTTCATTCTTGATTTCCGTTATCCCGTTTCCGATATTTTCAATCTCACTCTTTGCTTCTGCAATCTGTTTACCGATATCATTGGCATCACTCTCAATTGATCTGATTGATTCGTCGCAGTTCCTGATCTGTCCCTGAATATGTCTTGACAATTCAAGAACACCGTTGCGCTCTGCAATCTTTCGTTCTGACAGAGACGTGAACTCATTTACAGAACCACGGATTGACTCAAGTTTCTCATTGAATTCTCTTGTCTTATTGTCTCCCGCTTCCAGACTCTCCTTAAAGTCCGACAGCTCGTCTTCGAGTTCAGTCTCAATGGTATGCAGCTCGTCGACATCCTCTTCAAGCCTGATTTTCTCTTTTGACACGGCGCCTATATTCTCTTCATAACTGTTTACACTGTCTATGAGTTCATTAAGCTTTGATTCGATATTCTTATAATCACCTTCGGCCTTTACTTCTTCGAACTGATAAAACTTCAGCTGCTCGTCAAGCATAGCAAGCTCGCGTTTCAGTGTGCCTACTGAATCATCAACTTCCTGACGTGATTCCTCAGAATCCGCAAGTCTGTCTTCAAGCTGCCTGACAGATTCTGTCAGGGATTCAATCTCTCTGCCCCTGCCGAGAATACCTACTCCTGATTTTTTGACGCTGCCGCCGGTGAGCGATCCGCCGGGATTTACAGAGTCGCCTGCAAGAGTAATAACCTTAACGCTGTGGCCGCTCGCACCGGCAATAATTCTTGCTGAATCAAGATCTTCAGAAACAATAATCCGACCGAGAAGGTTCATAACAATACTTCTAATCGAATCATCACATTCGACAAGATCCGCAGCGATACCTATATATCCGGCGGTCTGTTCTGCCTTACAGGCAACCTTACTGTCTAGTTGTTTTCCGGCAATATTCTCAATAGGCAGAAATGTTATGCGACCCAGGTGCTTCTGTTTAAGTACGTCTATAAGCATTGAAGCATCCTCTTCTGTCTCAGTCACAATATTGTGGATTGCAGAACCAAGAGCAATCTCGATCGCCGTCTGATACTTCGCATCAACATTAATCAGATCGCCGAGAACACCGACTATCTTACCGGATACCGACCTGTCCTCCTGCGCCTCAGTCAAAAGTCTTCTGACAGACTCCTGATAGCCCTCCTTGCGTCGTTCCAGATCCTTAAGTGTTCGAAGTCTTGCATCATCCGCAGAGAGCTGCTTATTGATCCTGTCGAAAAACTGATTCAGCTCAACCTGCTTGCTCTGCAGTTCTTCAAGCTTCCTGCTTCGCAGATCAATATCTTTTACTACAGCGGACCTGGCCGTAACAAACTCATGCCGGACCGAATCGCTCTTCTCAAGATCTGCCTTAAGCCTGTCTTCAGATTCAATGGCATTGCGCCTTGATTCACTCAGCTCGTTAATCCTGGTATCAATTGATGCAATTTTAGCCTGAGCCTCGGTAACTTTCTGTTTTGCCTTGAACAGCTCCATGGTTTTGGCTTCAACAGCACTGTCAAGATCCTTGCGGCTCTTCTGTGATTCTTCAAATTCAGCGTACAGACAGTCGCGCTTTGCGACAAACTCTTCAGCTTTGCTTCTGGCGTCGTCTGCTTCCTTAAGAAGCTGGTCTGCCTTTGAAATCTTGTTTTTCAGGTCTTCCTCAAGCGCGTCTTTCTGAGAAGCAAGATCTCGGGACTGACTGGCAGAATCATTTATCCTGTCAACAAACTGCTTGCATCGTTCAGACGCAACCTTCTGCTCGGTTATCAGTTCGTGTTCATGCTCTGTCAGTTCAGACAGCAGCTGCCTTTGAGTCTCGATATCTTCGTCAAGTCTGTCGCAGACTTCAAGCTCTGTCTGATGGCTGCTTCTGAGTTCAAGATATCGGTCTTCCTGTTCCTTTATCTCAAGTTCGAGCTGAGACTTAACATCAGCAGAATCTCCGATAGCACTTGTTGCCTCCGTAATTCTATGAACCAGAAGTGATATCTCCTTGGTCTTGAGCTCCTCATATGCCTTATGATACTCACGAGCCTTGGAAGACTGCTCTTCAAGAGGGCCTATACGATCCTTGAGCTCATTGAAAATATCGTTTATTCTCAGAAGGTTCTGTTCCGTTGAGGCGAGCTTACGTTCTGCCTCCTCCTTGCGCACCTTGTACTTGACTACTCCGGCAGCTTCCTCAATTACTCTTCTTCGGTCCTCGGATTTGACGGACAAAATCTCATCGACCTTGCCCTGTCCAACAATTGAATAGCCGTCTCTGCCGAGACCGGTATCAAGAAAAAGCTCAAGAATATCTTTAAGTCTGCAATTGACCTTGTTTATCTGGTACTCGGATTCACCCGACCTGTACAACCTTCTTGTAACCTGTATTTCTGAGAAATCAAAATTGAAATATCGGTCAACATTGTCAAAAGTAATGGTAACTTCCGAGTAATTCATCGCCTTGCGCAGCTCGGTACCGTTGAAGATTACATCCTCCATCTTTCCGCCACGTAAAGATTTTACGCTCTGTTCGCCAAGAACCCAACGTATAGCGTCAGTAACATTTGATTTACCGCTTCCGTTAGGACCGACGACAGCCGTCATTCCTCTGTCGAAATCTATAACCGTATATTCAGGGAATGACTTAAACCCTTGCATTTCAAGTTTTTTGAGATACATGATACACTTTCCAAATTAAAAATAACGCTTAATTATATCACAATCCTACAGACGTCCCGAAGACAGCGGAAATTTCTCCTGATAAGCTTCAATGCCTTTCTGAGCACACTTCTGTTCAGCATCCTTTTTACTGTGTCCGGTAGCACGGGCAAGCAGAACATCATCAGCATATACTTCCACATCAAACTCTCTCATATGAGCCGGGCCCCTCTGATCAGCAACCGTAAAGCGAATTGTATGCTGCTTGCCGCGCATCTGGGCAAGTTCGAGCAGTCTGCTCTTATAATCCAGAAAAATCTCACCATTTACAGCTCTGTCAATTGTATCCGACAGAATATTAAGAATGCAGTCTCTTACACATTCAAATCCCCCGTCAAAATAGACAGCGGCAATCACCGATTCAAAACAATCGGCAAGTGTGGAGTCTTTATCTGAACCGCCCGACTGAGCTTCGCCTTTGCCGAGCTTAAGATAATCACCCATCTTTAGTGTTCTCGCACAATCTGCAAAAGACCTTTCACAGACAGCAATGCTTCTCATCTTAGAAAGATATCCTTCATCTGCAGTGGCATTAAGCTCATACAGTCTTCTTCCGACAACCAGATCAAGAACGGCATCACCTATAAATTCAAGCCTTTGATTTGACTCACAGTGCTGTCCGCCATGTTCAAAAACATAAGTAGTATGAGTAAAGGCTTGCTCAAGCAGAGACTTATCCTTGAATGTATATCCCAAATCTCTTTCAAATTCTGAATAATCAGTATCCATTATTACCCCGTATAGAATAACGGCCGAACGCATGCAAGCACACATTCAGCCGCAAATCTGACTTTTAAATACCGTTGGAACTCCGTTAGCTTAAATCAGCCTTCGGTAAGGTTCTGAACGTACTCAACTGCGTCTTTAACAGTTACGACCTTCTCAGCTACGTCATCAGGAATCTCAATATCAAATTCCTGCTCCATAGCCATGACAAGTTCAACCATATCAAGTGAATCGGCGTTGAGATCATCTACGAAAGAAGAATCTTCCGTTATTGTCTCTTCATCAACTCCGAGCTGATCTACAATCATCTGCTTGATGCTGTTAAAAAGTTCTTCATTTGTCATATTTGCTACCTCCATAAAATTTATCAATGTACAAACTGTTTTTAATGTAATAGTTCGATTTTGTCAATAGGTTTATTTTGATTATCAAAGTTTTTTATCCTTTAAGATACTTTTTACCCTTAATCAGATAATCAACTCCTGAAATAATTGTCATAATAACACAAATATCGAAAAGTACATCACCAATTACTGTAATAGCACAAATCTGTGTCGGATACTCTTCAATCCCAAGCCCGAAAATTCTGTGAAGCAACGGCTCAAACATCAGATAAATAATCGCAATCATCTGCGTGACGGTCTTAACTTTTCCAATCATTCTGGCAGCAATAACTTCACCCTTGGAGGCGGCAATCATTCTGAGACCCGATACTGCAAACTCTCTTAAGATTATTATCATAACGAGCCAGGCTGACAGTCTTCCAAGCTGTACAAGTGCAAGCATTATGCTTATTACAAGAATCTTATCGGCAAGTGAATCAAGAAACTTGCCCAGATCGGTAATAAGGTTATACTTGCGGGCAATCTTTCCATCCAGCATATCGGTGAGAGAAGCAACTATAAACACAAAAGCAGCTATTGTCATTCCATAGCTGTTTATAAAAGAGTTCCATCCCGCCGGTTCAAAGCCGTATATACTTATCGGGAGCATAAACAGCATTGTAACAGGAACAAGAATTATTCTGAGGATAGAAAGTTTGTTTGGTAGGTTCATATTGTAACTCCAGTCATATCATATTCATCGGAACAGTCAACAATTCTGACTTTGACCATATCTCCGATGTTAAGTTCACCGTCCTGAGAAATTACATAGACCGAAGGATCCACCTCAGGCGATTCACCATAGCTTCTGCCGATATAAAATATACCGTCATCTGCAACGGAATCAATAATAACATATATTTCCGTTCCAAGACGACTTTTAACGCTGTCTTCCGATATTTTCCGTGACAGTTCATATATCTCGTCATAGCGCTGCTGCTTTATGTCTGCGTCAACCTGATTCGGCATATCAAAAGCCCTGGTGCCTTCTTCGGGAGAAAAAATAAAGCACCCGAGCCTGTCAAATCTCCACTTTATCAGGTTACTCTTCAGCTCTTCAAAATCTTCCTGTGTCTCTCCCGGAAAACCTACCATAACTGTAGTTCTCACAATAATATCAGGTATAGCCTTTCTAATCTTCTCCAGACGTTCAGTGATCAATTCAACAGTATCCTTACGGTACATTGCCTTAAGGATCTTATTGCAGCCATGCTGAATCGGTATATCAAGATAAGAGGCTACCTTGGGATTTGTTGCTATCTCACTTATCAGGCTGTCATCTATGCCATCCATATAACCGTACATTACACGGATTACTCTGATACCTTCAATGCCGGACAAAGCTCTCAGGAGCTGAGGCAGCCTTCTCTCATGATACAAATCGACACCGTAATTTGTGGTATCCTGAGCCGCCAGGATCAGTTCCTTGATACCCTTTGAAGCAATAATTTCCGCCTCGGCAATTATGTCTTCGAACGGCCTTGATACAAAAGAACCTCTTATGAGCGGAATTGCGCAGAAAGCACACCTGTGAAGGCAGCCCTCGCCAATCTTAAGCCATGCATAACTTCCGGTTGAAATGTCTCTGTCTGTAAGCAGATGCTTAAGGCCACCGGGATCCGATACATATGATATCTTAGCTTGTGTGCAGTCTCCGGAATTATCCTGCGCAAAAAGTTCAGTGACAACTCTGCATATATCCTGATAATGCGAAGTTCCCAAAATGGCGTCAACCTCAGGCATCTCCTTCAAAATATCTTCCGGATATCTCTGCGAGAGACATCCAGTAACAATAATATACTTGAGTCTACCGCCCTGAGTCTTATAATCAGCACATCTCAGTATTGTATCAATCGCTTCGCTCTTGGCAGACTCAATAAAACCACATGTGTTGATAACTGCAACATCCGAATCGGAAACATCATCAATTATACTGTAACCGTAATCCCTCAGCATTCTTGACATGCACTCACAATCAACGAGATTCTTGGAGCATCCCAAGGAAATCAGTGTTATCTTGATATCACTTACATTCTTCATACAATAAATCAGTCCTGTTTCTCAATACCTGAGCAAAAGGATTATATCAGACCTCACAACATTATCAAACATCTAATCGTTCAATCTCCATGTACGACAGGCAACTTCAGGCGTATATCCGCGAATCTTCGCAAGCTTAATGAATCCTTCTTCATCCGGAGAATCAGCAATAGTAAAGTATGCACTCATAAGACTCTTACATGTGGTCTCGTCGTTCTCAATCGAAGAAAGATACTCTTCAGCTGAATGAGATGCTATTCCGGCACACATAAGACGTTTATAGGAATATGCCCTGCTCTCCTGCTTCATTCCGGTTCTGAGGATCAAAACTTTACGGGCAGCACGCATATCATTGATATATCCTGATTCAACAAGGAGCTTTACTGCTTCAGAACATACCGAATCAGAATAATTCTTACCGGAAAGATAACTGTATATTTTTCCGGAAGAATAAGTTCCTATGCCTATATGCCTTATGGCACAATTAACGGCCTGCTCTACTACAGTATCAGACATCTATTCCAAGGATATCATCATCGGTATCTGTATCATTATCGTCGCCGTCAGAACCCGATTTATCTGGCGAAGCATGCTTTACTTCAGTATCAGTATCAGTATCATCATCCGGCATATATGATTCTCTGACAAGTGTCTCAATCTCACTCATTACGTCAGGATGTTCAAGCAGGTATGTCTTCGCTGCATCCCGTCCCTGAGCAATCTTATTACCCTTATATGCGAACCATGAACCGCTCTTCTCAACAATGTTATTCTCAACTGCAAGATCAAGAATACAGCCATCCGAAGATATTCCCTTTCCGTACATAATATCGAACTCTGCCTCCTTGAACGGCGGAGCGACCTTATTCTTTACAACCTTGACTCTCGTATGGTTGCCGACAACATCTGTACCGTTACGTAAAGTCTCAACCCTTCTTACATCGAGTCTTACAGAAGCATAGAATTTAAGAGCACGTCCGCCCGGAGTTGTCTCCGGATTGCCGAACATAATTCCGACCTTTTCACGAAGCTGATTGATAAAGATGCAGATTGTATTTGACTTGGCTACAACCGGTGCAAGTTTACGAAGTGCCTGGCTCATAAGTCTTGCCTGAAGACCTACATGAGCATCACCCATCTCACCTTCAATCTTGGCTCTCGGAACAAGTGCAGCGACAGAATCGATTACAACGACATCAATGCAGCCGCTTCTGACAAGAGTCTCACATATCTCAAGAGCCTGCTCACCTGTATCAGGCTGTGACAGCAGAAGATTATCAACATCTACGCCGATATTGCCCGCATAAACCGCGTCAAGAGCATGCTCTGCATCAATAAATGCGCATGTACCGCCGCGCTTCTGTGCCTCAGCGACACAATGCAGTGCAACAGTGGTCTTACCTGAAGATTCAGGTCCGAAAATCTCAATGATTCTTCCTCTGGGAAGTCCGCCGATACCCAAAGCTATATCAAGAGTAAGAGCACCCGTAGGAATGGTGTCTATATCGGCGTGAGCACGGTCTCCCATTCTCATAACAGCGCCCTGACCAAACTGCTTCTCTATCTGAGCCATCGCGGCATCAAGTGCCTTCTTGCGTTCAGATTGGTCCTGAATCGGAGCTACCGATCCCTTTGCAGTAGAATTTTTGGACTTTGCCATAATTGCCTCCGTAAAATATTTATATGTTGAACATTTGTTCTGATTTCATGGAATCATTCTATAAATATAATACCCTTTTGTCAACGGGAATTAACCGACAAAAAACTACAAAAAACTACAAAGTTAGATATCAGTACCATTAATATCCCATAGAATTCTGTCGCAATCACATTAACATCAAAGAAACAAATCTTCTCATCCGGTTGAATGAGTGCCGAGATATCATTACGACTTACCGGCAGACTTTCCAGCAAGCCTGCTCCTGAAACGCGATATCCAGTATGTAGCCTCTTTCATCTTGAGTAGAAGTGCAATTCCGAAATAAATCACTACGGCAGCCACCGCTTTCAAACAGATTATACCAAGCTGCAGAATTTTACCGCCCTGAGCAGGAAACAACCTGTCAGCCGCAAATAACAGAAGTGCCATGATAATTGCGGCTGCAAAACACTTTACAATCGTAAACGCCATATTGCGCGGAGCAAGCTTCTTGTTGCGGCAATAGAAAATCAGCAGCAGCGACATCTGAAGCAGACTTGTAATTGAATATGCTATCGAAAGCGATATAGGACCCACTCCGAGGGAAATCAGAACCGTACATATGAGCGGATTGACAAACAGGCCGATAACTCCCGCGAGAAGCGGAACCTTGGTCTTACCTATTGCATAAAAGGCATGGTTCACAATATTTATAACAGAGGTTGTTATAATGGCCGTAGTAAATCCTAAAAGAAATACGGCAGCTGTTTTCGCATTCTGATTCGTATATTTTGATGACCACTGATAGATTGCTTTGACTACGTCAGTACTCATTACAGCGATGAAAGCTGCCGAAGGTATCATCATGAACAGCGTGCTCTTGAGCTTTGATGACAGAAGATCTGCGGCCTCATCATACTTCTTGGACTCATAGTAGCCTGCCATAACCGG
>ENA-UOYA01002627-UOYA01002627.1-activated-sludge-metagenome-genome-assembly--contig:-NODE-2627-length-17131-cov-6.164558_pt1 | contig 17131 bp, 12 predicted proteins | sample MGYA00238163_ERZ764804 | MGnify/ENA primary metagenome ERZ764804 (study PRJEB28919, sample SAMN05720223) | activated sludge metagenome | isolation source: Anaerobic digester | place: Hong Kong... | reverse complement strand
GAATGCAATGTTAGTAGGTACAATTAGCTTGTACTCGCTCCAGAGGCAAGGTTCGCTAAATTGAAATTGCCAATCCGGGATATACCCAAAGCCTTTTGAAATTATAGTATACTTGTACTCAAGCACAGAACCAACAGTAACTCCAGGTAATGCTATTCGATAACAATAAATACCATTATGTAGAGGTTCTTTGAAGATTTCCTTTGGCGTTAATTTGGTCGTAATCAGAACGCCTTCCGAGTTCAAATTATATGTAATGCCTTCTATTTTTTTTATCCGTTGTCTATTACTGTTTTCATCAATAGACAAAATAATTGTCCCCCAGTCTTTACCCCGTTCATTCAATATTTTTATTCGCCGATGACATGTGAAAACAATGTCAAAGTTGCTATCGAAAGTAACGTTGCCAACGTCGTAGAGAATAATTGCAGCGGCATTTGTGTCGGCTGGAAATGATTGCATAGCGAGAATATCTCGATCGACTTTTCCCCATTCTACTTGCGGCGCTTGTGAATAAAGAAACGATGATGCAACGATGAGAAAAAAGAAAAGTTTTTCTGGCGTTGTGGAATTCATAATTAACTCCTCATTGATGGCTTGTTTTTCTTCTGTGTCCGAATAGCTATAACCCTCTTTTGAGCATAATAAAAAGATTTATTATGAAACACAATAAACTTTCATTGAAATTTGTGGCAAATGTCATAGCTTTGAGAAAAAAATCCACGCAGTAATCGCTGATGAAAAGTACAATCGAGAGTAACTGTTTGAAACATAGATTATGCAATAAATGTATTAGTAGAAGTGTAAGGTGAAGTAAAAGGATGAAATAGGAGTAGAGGAACGGAATCCAACTGGTGGTTTTGAATCGAGCTAATTTTATTTCTCCTACTCACGGGTGAACCCGTGGGTTGCAATTGAAGTCGTCCACCTCCGCAACCGTCGGGAAATCGGTTGCCGAATAGCTGAGTTGTATCGAGGCAGTACATTTTTGAAAATGTCTAATGCGTAACTTGGCTTAAACCTCTTTCCAGAATTCCTGTTAGAGAATATTGTATAAACGGTATCTGTTTTTTATTCGTACAATTGATATTTCAAACGAGTTTTCTTACTTTTTGTAGGAATAGTTAGCCCACATCTGCCCCGATCCATTGTGTGCATCGGGGCTTGTTATATTTGAAGGAAAAGCAATTTTGGATCGATTTTTAGATTTGCTCCAGAAAAAAATTATCGTATTCGACGGCGCAACAGGAACTCATATTCAAAATCAAAATCTGTCAGTGGATGATTATGGTGGAGAACATACCTACGGTTGCAACGAGTATTTAGTTGTTTCAAAACCTTCTGCCGTCGAAAAAGTTCATAGCGATTATCTTTCTGCTGGATGCGATGTTATCGAGACGAACACTTTTGGAGCCAATAGTATTGTACTCGCAGAATATGGATTGCAAGATCGTGTCTATGAGTTGAATTTTACTGCAGCTCAAATTGCAAAAAAAATCGCTCATGATTTTTCCACACCGGCTCATCCTCGTTTTGTAGCTGGCTCAATCGGACCTGGCACAAAACTTCCATCGCTTGGACATATCTCGTTCAAAGAACTTGCATCGGCGTATGAAGAGCAAGCGCGCGGCTTAATAGATGGCGGCGTTGATTTACTCTGTATCGAAACGTGTCAGGATATCTTGCAAGTAAAATCTGCTTTGTATGGAATCCGTTGTTATCTAAAGAACCTTCGCAAGAATATACCAATTATTGTTTCCGTTACTATTGAGACGTCGGGAACGATGCTTGTTGGTACGGATATGCTTACTGTTCTTGCGACTCTCGATCCCTTCGATGTTGATGCAATAGGATTAAACTGTGCGACAGGTCCGCAGGAAATGTCTGAACACGTTCGTACGCTTGCTGCATATAGTTCAAAACCAATCTTTGTGATGCCAAATGCTGGCATGCCAGAAAATGTCGGCGGCAAAGCGCATTACCATCTTTCGCCAGAAGATTTTTCCCGAACATTGACTTCTTATATCAAGGAACTCGGTGTGCAAATTGTCGGCGGATGTTGCGGAACGACGCCTGAGCATATTCGTCAGCTTGTTGCCAGCGTTGGTTCGCTCAGCCCATCGCCGAGAACTTTTACTCACGTTCCATCTATTTCGAGTCTTTATCAGAGTGTGCCGTTTCGTATCGAGAATCCACCGCTCCTTATTGGCGAGCGAACGAATGCAAACGGAAGCAAATTATTCCGAGAACTTTTACTGAAAGAAGATTGGGAAGGAATGGTTGCCGTTGGACGGGCGCAGGAGAAAGAAGGCGCTCATGCACTGGATGTCTGTGTAGCTTATGTTGGTAGGAATGAATCGGAGGATATGCGCCAGCTCATTAGCAGGATGAATCAGCAAATTACAATTCCCTTGATGATCGATTCTACGGAGCCGTCTGTTATCGAAGTGGCGCTTCAACACATAAGCGGAAAAGCGATTATCAATTCTGTCAATCTTGAAGATGGCGAAAAGAAATTAGCTACAATTATTGGACTCTGCAAAGATTATGGCGCTGCGGTTGTTGCTTTGACAATTGATGAAGAAGGAATGGCGAAGACAGCAGAGCGCAAAGTTGCCGTAGCACATCGGTTGTACGATCTCATTGTTGGGAAGTATGGAATGAAGCCATACGACGTGATTTTTGATATGCTTACATTCACGATTGGTTCTGGAGATGAAGAGTTCAGAAAATCAGCGCTTGAAACACTCGAAGCAATTAGAATTATAAAAAAAGAATTGCCGGAGTGTCAAACCTCGCTTGGAATTAGCAACGTTTCTTTTGGATTAGCGCCGTCAGTGCGGCAGGTTTTGAATAGCGTCTTCCTTCACTATGCCATCGAAGTCGGACTCGATATGGCAATTGTCCATGCTGCAAAAATTCTTCCTCTCTATAAAATTGATGAGCGCGGTCGAGAACTTGCTCGCAAATTGATCTTCGATGAGCGGGAATGGGAAGGCGAAGGTGCAGAACGGAAGCTTGTTTTTGATCCACTCAAAGAATTAATAGCGTACTATGCAGATAAAACAGAACAAAAATTAAAACAGCCCGAACAGCTTGGAGCGACTGCAGAAGAACGATTGAAGCAAAGAATCATCGAAGGCAATAGCGTTGGTATTCAAGATGATCTCGATGAAGCGTTGAAGTCGCATTCAGCGGTAGAAATTATAAACACAATTCTTCTGGAAGGGATGAAAGTTGTTGGAGAACTGTTTGGCAGTGGACAGATGCAATTGCCGTTCGTACTTCAGTCGGCAGAAGTGATGAAGTTGGCAGTTACATCTCTTGAGCCATATATGGAAAAGAATGCCACAACGCAGAAAGGCACAATGGCGCTTGCAACGGTGAAAGGCGATGTCCACGACATCGGGAAAAATCTTGTTGACATTATTTTGACGAACAATGGATACAAAGTGTACAATCTTGGCATTAAATGTCCAATTGAAAAGATGATCGAGTCAGCGGCGGAACATAGAGCCGATGCAATTGGAATGAGCGGTTTGCTTGTAAAATCAACGCAAGTTATGAAAGAGAATCTCGAGATATTAAATGAGAGGAATGTTACCATTCCGGTTATTCTTGGCGGAGCTGCGCTTACACGACGTTTTGTGGAGAATGAATTACAACCAATTTATAAAGGACAGGTTTTCTATGCGAATGATGCTTTCGACGGTCTTCATTTGATGGAAAAAATTGTCAATGGCAACGGTAAAGATGAGAGCAACTCACGAGAAAGAGAAGAAATCTTAACAGGCGCCGAGGCAAAGATTACGCCTTTGATAAAACAACAGGAAGTTAGCGATGAACAGAATGCAGGAACTTCTACAATCGAGCCTGCGGAAAATATACCAGCGCCGCCGTTCTGGGGTTCAAAAGTGGTCGCTGAAATTCCATTAGATGAAGTGTATCCTTACATCAATGAAGTAGCTCTTTTCCGAGGGCAGTGGCGAGCGGTTCGTGGCGCAATGACAGAAGAAGAATACAATCGAATAATCGATGAAGAGATAAAACCAAAGTTCGAGAGGCTTAAAACTTTTTCAAAGGAACGGCAGCTTCTTCAACCGAAAGTAGTGTATGGATATTTTCCGTGTCAATCCGATGGAAACGATCTGATCGTATATGATGCGCCGAGTGATTTTATTTCGCCAGATAAATTACGAAGAGAACACTTGAAAGAGGCTGTTCGATTTACTTTCCCTCGTCAAAAGAGCGGAAGGCGGCTGTGCATCAGCGACTTTTTTGCTTCTGTCGAGTCTGGTCGGATTGATGTTGTGGCTGTTCATCTTGTTACGATGGGGAAACAAGCTTCGGAGTATGCACGCACTCTCTACGAAACAAATCGCTATCAAGAATATCTCTATTTCCATGGATTAAGCGTCGAGGCGACAGAAGCGCTTGCAGAGTATTGGCATAAACGAATTCGCAGGGAGCTAAACCTTCATCATCGAGACGCATCGGATGTCAAAAAGCTCTTCAGTCAGGGATATCAAGGAGCGCGATACAGCTTTGGTTATGCAGCCTGTCCAGATCTTGAAGATCACGAAAAGCTCTTTGCTCTGTTACATCCTGAACGCATTGGAGTAACTTTGACGGAGGAATTTATGCTCGATCCCGAGCAATCAACCGATGCTCTCATCGTTCATCATCCATCCGCACGATATTTCAACATATAGAACTTTTGACTTCAGGAAACTTTCGAGTTTCTATTTGTGTTCAAGAAAAAAGAAGCACAACAAATCAATCATAGATTGGAAGATATTTTATGCCAAATCTTGTACTTGTTCGTCATGGTGAATCCCAATGGAATCTTGAGAATCGTTTTTCGGGTTGGGTTGATGTTCCGCTCTCAGCCAGAGGAATCGAAGAAGCGCGTCGCGCGGGCGAAAAATTAAAATCTTTTACATTCGATAAAGCTTACACGTCGCTGCTTCAGCGAGCAATGAAGACGCTTGAAATCATTCTCGAAGTTATTGGACAGACAAATATTCCAGTCGAACGAAGTAGTGCGCTGAATGAACGGCACTACGGCGCTCTTCAAGGATTGAATAAAGCCGAAGTCGGTAAACAGTTTGGGGAAGCACAGCTAAAGTTGTGGCGTCGGAGTTACGATGCGCCGCCGCCAAAAGATAAGACAGAGTTGAATCCCGAAGGAATAAGTGAAAGTCTAAAAGACACTGCAGCTCGCACAATTCCGTACTTTGAATCAAAAATTTTTCCGGATATCGAGAGTGGAAAAAATGTAATTGTGGCAGCGCATGGAAATAGCCTTCGCTCGATTGTAATGAAGCTCGATAATCTTACAAAAGAAGAAATAATTGAATTGAACATCCCAACGGCAACGCCTCTTCTCTATGTGTATGATGAGAACGGTACAATCGTCGAGCGAAAATATCTTTGATCATGCAATAAAGATAGTAGTAAAAGTGTAAAGTGAAGAAAATTATAAATTTGAGTAGAGAAAAGTATCCCAAATGGCGGCTTCGATACGGACAGCTGTCCTACTCAGCCACCGTCAGAGAATCGGTTGCCGAGGTGCCGTAAGGCGTATCGAGGCAACAGTCTTTACAAGTTTCTAATGCATAAGTTGGATTAAAGTAATTCCGAGACTCTATCTGACTCACGGGTTTATCCACTGGAATTAGAAACCGATACAATTTTCGTTGTTTGTTCTTTTCTCTTGCAAGAAAAGAACAGTATCTTTTCTGCTAAATTCTGCGATATTTCCGTCAAAGAAATCGTCATCATCCCATTTTTTGTCATTCTTTCTATTGCATTTAGAGACTCTCTTTCGCATATTTCTATCATCGTTCACAGAAAATCAGCAATTTCTTAATTTTTTACATAGGAGATAGAATTATGGCAACTAAGATAACCGAAGAGTGCATTAACTGTGGCGCATGCGAGCCTGAGTGCCCAAACACAGCAATTTATTCTTCTGGAACACCGTACGAGCTCAATGGACAAACATTCGATCCTTTGTCGAATGATTACTACTACATCGTTCCTGAAAAGTGCACCGAGTGCGTGGGAAGCGCAAATCAAGAGCAGTGTGCTGCTGTTTGTCCTGTCGATTGCTGTGTGCCGGATCCAGATCACAGAGAGACCGAAGCGGAGTTGTTCGAAAAGGCAAAGCGTCTTCATCCAGATAAAAATTTTGGCGAACTTACATCGGAAAATTCTCATTTCCGTAAGTAATAGTTCTTTTATTTCAATCCGAAGTCGGTTTTTCATGTTGAAGAACCGACTTTTTTATTTTTAGGATGTGGTACTACATTCATCGTAAATGTCAATGAGAATAGGCGATTACACAATTTCTTCAGTTTATGCTGGGAGTCTCTGGCTCGATGGCGGTGCAATTTTTGGCGTCGTTCCAAAAGTTCTTTGGGAAAAACTTTACGAACCAGATGCACGAAATCGAATTAAATGTATTACAAGATGTCTGCTGGTTCGTGGGAACGGTAAAACTATTCTAATAGATACTGGATGCGGCAATAAATGGTCGGAGAAAGAGAAGAATATTTATTCATTCGAATATACGCTGCTCGACAATCTCGAGGGAATCGGCATTCAACCGCAGGATGTAACTGATGTCATTCTCACTCATCTTCATTTCGATCATACTGGTGGCGCTACGGAAAATAAAGATGGTAAAATTGTTCCGACGTTTCCGCGCGCAACATATTATGTACAGCGAAAGCAATGGGAGTGGGCTTGTCATCCATCCGAAAAAGATAGAGCAAGTTTTCGTCAGCAGGATTTTGTGCCGCTGATGGAATATCGCCAGCTTACCTTGCTCGATGACGAAATGGAAATAATAAAGAACATCTCAGTTGTATTGACAATGGGACACACGTTTGGACAACAGCTTGTCAAAATATCCGATGGCTCGACAACGTTGCTTCACTGTGCCGACTTTCTACCCTATGTTGCTCAACTTTCGTTGCCGTACATTATGGCGTATGATCTTCTTCCACTCGAAACTTTGAAAGAAAAGAAGAGCATCCTTCAAAAAGCTGCCGATGAACAATGGAACTTGTTTATAGAGCATGATCCTACAGTTGAAGCGATGACTATTCAACGCACTGAAAAAGGATTTACGCCTTCGAGAAAGTTTTCATTATAGCAGTCTCATAGATAACTTTTTCAACTTCAACAAAATTAAATGAACTCTGGACTTACACACTTCATCAAATCGAAAGCGAAAGAGATTGGATTCTCGAAAGTTGGCATTGTACGCATCGAGCCGTTGGAGATCGAAGGGAAGCGATTGTTAGAATGGTTGGAGCGTGGCTACCATGCCGATATGGAATGGATGAATAGAAATAAAGAAATCCGAATCAATCCGCTTGCAAATTTTCCAACTGCAAAATCAATAGTGTGCGTGGCGCTCGATTATTTTACGCCGGTTGAACAAACGGACGATTCGAACTGCGCAAAAATTTCCCGCTATGCGTTGGGAGAAGATTACCACATCATTGTCATGGAGAAACTTCAAACTCTCTTCGATGAAATCAAAAAGCTGGCGCCTTCCTGTCAGGGAAAGTTGTATGTTGATACTGGCGCAGTAATGGAAAAAGTTTGGGCGGCGAGAGCTGGGCTTGGATGGATTGGAAAGAACACCAACCTCATTTCGAAAGATTTTGGTTCGTGGCTATTCCTTGGAGAAATAATTCTGGACATTGAGTTAGAGTGCGATGTTCCGATGAAAAATTATTGCGGGAAATGTCGTGCTTGCATAGAAGCTTGTCCAACAGGCGCTTTTGTTGATGAGTATGTTCTCGATGCCAATAGATGCATTTCGTATCTCACAATAGAACATCGCGGTGAAATTCCGGAAGAACTCGGAGCAAAGTTTCAACAATGGATTTTTGGATGCGATGTTTGCCAGAATGTTTGTCCTTGGAATCGGTTTGCTCGACCAACTCAAGAGCGTGGTTTTTATCCGCGTAATCAACTTATCAATCCAAAAATCACAGAACTCTTGTCGCTATCCGAAAAAGATTTTTCCAGCTTGTTTAAAAATAGTCCAGTGAAACGAGCAAAATTTCAAGGTTTTCGCAGAAACCTTGAGGCAATTCAGAATTCAAAATCGAATAAAACTTAAGTTTTTACATTACAGAATGAAGTATTGCCGGCGTTATTGGAACGCATGCAATAATTTCGTATTTTGTATAAAATTAAATGTTCAATTTATATGAGTAAGAAAATGGCACATAAATTAAAACGTATTGGCATTCTCACCGGCGGCGGCGATTGTCCGGGTTTGAATGCGGTAATTCGTAGTATAGCAAAACCAGCGATGACGGAATATGGAGCGACAGTCATTGGCATTCTTGATGGCTTCGAAGGTTTTGTCGAAGGAAGAATGCGTGAGTTGACTCCGAGAGATGTCGCTGGAATCATCAACGCTGGAGGAACGATTTTGGGGACATCAAACAAAGGAAATCCATTTATGTTTCCTGTCGAGACTCCAAAAGGAATCGAAATCCTTGATTACTCGGAACATGCAATTCAAAATTACAAGGATTGGAAACTTGACGCTCTCATTGCAATTGGCGGCGATGGAACAATGCACATTGTCGATCGTTTTACTGAATTAGGATTGAATATGATCGGAGTTCCGAAGACCATCGACAATGACCTTGCAGCAACAGATGTAACATTCGGATATCATTCGGCTGTTGCTGTTGCAACAGATGCTCTCGATCGATTGCAGACGACGGCTTCTTCACACCATCGTGTAATGGTTGTTGAAGTGATGGGACGTTACGCTGGATGGATTGCGCTTGGAGCTGGAATTGCCGGGAGCGCTGATGTAATTTTGATTCCAGAAATTCCATTTCGATGGGAAAAAGTTTACGAGCATGTTCTACTCCGCAGCAAACGAGGAAATCGGTTCAGCATTGTGTGCGTGGCTGAAGGCGCAAAGCCTGCAGAGGGCGATGTTGTTGTAAAAGAATTGGATAAAAAGCGAACCGATCCAATACGACTCGGCGGTATTGGCGAACTTGTCGGAAAGAAGATTGAGGAAGAAACTGGTCTGGAAACTCGCACAGTGGTTCTTGGACACATTCAACGCGGCGGTACGCCGACTGCTTACGATCGAATTCTTGCAACTCAATATGGTTATAAAGCATTACAGCTTGCTGCCGATGGGAAATTTGGCTATATGGTAAGTCTGAGAGGCGTAGATGTTACAGCGGTGCCTGTAAAAGAAGCGATATTAAATCTACGCACAGTGCCATTGGATTCGCAGCTCATCGCTTGTGCGCGCGCCGTTGGCACTTGTTTGGGTGATTAATTATTTGTAGAAGAAGCAATGCAGGAGCAACGACAGAATGATGAAATTCTCAATCCAGAGTTGCTCCTTGCAGCATACTGCGCCGGTTATTTTCCGATGGCGGAAAGTAAAGATGGTCCAATTCATTGGTTTTCTCCCGATCCACGCGCCATTCTAGAACTCGATGAATTCCATGTTCCACGAAGCTTACGCCAAACAATTCAAAAGCAGAAATATGAAATTACAGTCAACAGCGCTTTTGAAGATGTTATGCGATATTGTGGAAATCGTGAGGAAACTTGGATTTCCGAAACAATAGTGCAAAGTTACTGCAAACTTCATCAATTGGGATATGCGCATAGCGTTGAGGCATGGTATTCCAATAAACTTGTTGGCGGATTGTACGGCGTAGCAATTGGCGGAGCATTTTTTGGTGAATCGATGTTCTCAACCATGTCGGATGCTTCAAAGGTGTGTTTAGTTTTTTTAGTCAATCGAATGAAGGAGCGTGGATTTACTTTACTCGATGTGCAGTATGTGAATCCACATTTGCTTCGATTTGGTGCGAAAGAGATTCCTCGCTCGCAATATTTGAAGTGCCTTCAGCATGCAATAAAAAAACAATGTTCGTTTCTATAACTTTTTGAGAGGTAAACAATGTCAACCAGCTTTCTTGAACCAGTAGTTCTTGAAACACACTTCACTCAATTGAAATTGAAGAATCGCGGAAAGGTGCGCGATATTTATGATTTAGAAGATTCGCTTCTGATTGTTGCGACCGATCGCATTTCCGCTTTTGACGTTGTCTTGAGCGATGGAATTCCATATAAAGGAAAAGTGCTGACGAAAATTTCTGATTTCTGGTTCGAGCAGACGAAGGATATCATTCCAAATCATCTTCTCTCGAGCATTATTTACGACTTCCCATCAGTCTGTAAGCCGTATTGGAGTACGATGGACGACAGAACGATGTGGGTAAAGAAAGCGCAGCCGCTGCCTGTCGAATGTATCGTTCGTGGTTATATCTCTGGTTCGGCATGGAGCGAGTATAAAAAGAATAAAAGCGTCTGTGGAATTCCGCTGCCAGATGGACTTGTCGAATCGGCAAAACTTGGAGCGCCGATTTTCACACCGACGACAAAGGCATCGGTTGGGCACGATGAAAATATTACGTTTGACCAATTTGCTCATCTCATTGGAGAGAAACTTGCAGAACAGGTTCGGGAAGTTTCTATTGCGCTCTATTTGCGCGGTTCAAGCATTGCAGAAGAGAAAGGAATTATTATAGCGGATACGAAATTTGAATTTGGATTGGATGAGAACAGCTCGCTCATTCTTATTGATGAAGTTCTGACGCCTGATTCCTCACGATTCTGGCCCAAAGATAAATATGAACCGGGGAGAAGTCAAGAGAGTTTTGATAAGCAATACGTGCGGGATTATTTGCTCTCGATCAATTTTAATAAGAAACCGCCAGCGCCAAAATTGCCGGATGAAGTTATTTTCAAAACCTCGTCGCTCTATCTCGAAGCATTGAAGCGCCTTACCGGAAAAGAGCTGGTGTAACATTGTGGAACCTTTCGTTGTTCTAGAGCATCCTTCCGATGTCGGAATCGAAGCGCAAGGCGCTACCGTTGAGGAGCTATTTTCAAATGCTGCTCGCGGAATGTTCACAATTATGCTGGGAGCGTATGGAACTGAAAAATGTGTTTCGCTCACGTTGGAACGGAACGGTCGTGATCGTGAGAATCTTTTAGTGCTCTGGCTCAATGAATCGCTTTTTCTTTTCGAGACAAAAGCGTTTGTGTTTACCGATGCAAGTTTTGATGAGTTATCGGAATCTCATTTGAGAGCCACGGTTTTTGGCGAAGAGTTTCAGAATGATAAGCATGAAGTTCAGGTTGAAATAAAAGCCGTTACATATCATCATCTAAAAATTGAAGAGAAAGATAAAATCCTCCGGGCACAAATTTACTTTGATGTATAGAAATCAATGCTGAAACAGATTGGACCATATCGTTATTTAGTACCAAAAGATTTTCAAAAAGGGATGAAAATCGAAGGGCTCATTTTTGCGAGCGACGAACTTATAGGCGCAATCGAACACGATGAAACAATTCAGCAAATCGCAAATGTAGCGACATTGCCGGGAATGGTTGGGCGTTCGCTTGCTATGCCCGATGCTCATCAAGGCTATGGTTTTCCAATTGGCGGCGTTGCTGCCGCTGACATCGAGCATGGGGTTGTCTCTGCTGGCGGCGTTGGATTCGATATCAATTGCGGCGTTCGTTTGATCTCTTCTAATCTTTCCCTCGAAGAAGTTAAGCCGTCCCTTACAACTTTGATCGATGCTCTCTTTCGCTCGATTCCATGCGGAACAGGTAGAGGTGGAAGATTGACAATTACGAAGAATCAACTCGATGAAGTTTTGACCATTGGCGCAGAGTGGGCAATCAAGAATGGATATGGAATGGAAGAAGAACTTGGACACATCGAGGAACGTGGACATGTTGCCGATGGAAGCGCTGCCTTTGTTAGCGCGTATGCAAAGGAACGCGGCTTACCTCAATTGGGAACGCTTGGTTCGGGGAATCATTTCATCGAAGTTCAATATGTTGATGAAATATTCGACAGCACAGTTGCTGAAGTCTTTGGTTTACGACTCGGTCAAATATGCGTAATGATTCATAGCGGTTCTCGTGGATTAGGTCATCAGGTGTGCACGGACTTTCTTGAGATAATGAACGATGTAATGCCGAAGTACTCTATCGAAGTTGTCGATCGTCAGCTTGCCTGTGTGCCAATTCAATCGAAAGAAGGAAAAGAATATTTGTCCGCAATGGCGGCTGCGGCAAATTTTGCATTTGCAAATCGGCAAATTATGACGCATTGGGTGCGCGAAGTTTTTGCAGATGTTCTTGGAAAAGGTTCTCTCACTCTTGTTTACGACGTTGCGCATAATATTGCGAAACGGGAAGTCCATGGTATTGAAGGAAGAAAACGGGAAGTGTTGGTTCATCGAAAAGGAGCGACGCGAGCATTTCCAGCAAATACAAATGGCGTTCCTCGCGATTATCTTTCTGTTGGGCATCCTGTTTTAGTTCCGGGAAGTATGGGAACTGCCTCGTACGTTCTGGTTGGGACAGAACAAGCGATGAAAGAAACTTTTGGCTCGACATGCCACGGCGCTGGTAGAGCAATGAGTCGCCATGCTGCGAAGAAAAATGAATCGGCGGAGAAACTTGTAGCTGAATTGCATGCAAAAGGAATTACCGTACGCGGCGCATCGAAGAGTGGATTAGTCGAAGAGAAACCCGAAGCTTACAAGAACGTCGATCAAATCGTTGAAGTTATGCATCAGTCTGGCATTGCGCTCAAGGTAGCCCGGTTGCTGCCTCTTGGCGTTATCAAAGGTTAAGGAAATGTTTGATAAAACTCGATGTTCTACGGTTATAAATAGAAAGTGAGAATAAGATGAAAACACTTACAAATGAAAATGTGCTCGAAGCATTGAAAGCGGTAAAAGATCCTGATCTTCATCGTGATATTGTATCGCTTGGTTTTGTAAAGAATCTTGCGATTACAGGAAACGATGTAAAATTTGAATTGCAACTAACAACGCCATCCTGTCCTGTGCGAGATCAATTTATTAAGCAGTGCGAGCAAGCAATCCGAACTGCAATCGAAGGCGTTGGGAAAATTGAAATTACAATGACGTCGAATGTGCGGGCGCAAATGCACAATCAAAAAGAAACGATTCTTCCTGGAGTCAAAAACACAATTGCTATTGCCAGCGGAAAAGGCGGCGTCGGTAAATCTACTGTTGCCGTTAATCTTGCAGTTGCACTTGCAATGGATGGCTCGAAAGTTGGATTACTCGACGCCGATGTTTACGGTCCAAGCGCGCAGCTAATGTTTGGTATCAACGAAAAGCCTAAAATTATAGATAATAAACTTAGCCCAATCGAAAAGTATGGAGTAAAAATAATGTCCATTGGATTTCTTGTAAATCCAATGGAGGCTGTTATCTGGCGCGGACCGTTAGCGAGCGGAGCCGTTAAGCAATTTATGACAGATGTAAAATGGGGAGAACTTGACTACCTCATCTTTGATTTGCCGCCAGGCACGGGAGATATTCAACTGACACTGGCGCAAACCATTCCTCTAACAGGCGCAGTCATTGTAACAACGCCGCAAGATGTCGCTTTAGCGGATGCACGCAAAGGAATCGTGATGTTCAATAAAGTGAATGTTCCGATTTTGGGAATCGTCGAAAATATGAGTTACTTTGTCTGCAGCCATTGTGGACAACGAGAAGATATTTTTGATAATGGAGGAGGAAAGCGCACGGCTGAAGAATTGAATGTTCCTTTCCTTGGAGAAATTCCAATTCATACGAGTATACGCGTTGCCGGCGACGATGGCGACCCGATTGTCCATGCTTATCCTGAATCGCCGCAAGCGCAGAGCATTCGTGCAATTGCAAAACAATTAGCCGCGCAGATTAGCATTCAGCATCTTGGAACGCCAGAGAAACCGAAACTTGACATACTACTTCAACCATCTTAAGGGAATGCAGAAACGATGCTTACACGAGAATCAATCGAAGAGACGCTAAAGCGCATACGTCCTTATCTTCAAGTAGATGGAGGCGATGTTCAACTCGTAAAAATTCGCGAAGACAATATTGTCGAGGTGCAACTTCTTGGTTCGTGCGCACAGTGTCCAATGTCGTTGATGACCTTGCGTGCAGGCATCGAGCGAGCGCTCATGCTCGAACACGAAGAAATCCGCCGTGTTGAACAGGTGATGTAGGGAATTTGTATTCAATTCCGAAAATTATCAGTACGTATGTGCTTGTTTGGACGCGTGAGTTAAAATGATATGGGTACAGCTTTTCTGCCTTTTTCAATCCTAGTTATCTCTATTACTTACTCTGTGTTAAATTTTACATTGCTTTCAAGATCAGAAACGGCGGTCGCTATTTTATTGCGATGTGTATGGAAATCAAAAGGGAAATGTAGAAGATTTAGATAAATTACAGTGAGGAATGCTTATATATAAAAAAAGCGGCTTTGAAGCCGCTTTTAAAACCAAGCCAGGAGAATTATTCCAGCTCCCGTGCGCTGCTCCTGGTCCCCTTATGATTTTGTTCACGGGAACATCATAAGGCGGTGAATCATTATATATCGAAAGGATGAAAAAGTCAATGTCCGCTCAGATAGAAATTATAGATTCAACTATGTCTGCAACTCAAGCGTCGTTATAATATTCTTTGACCATTGATAACAAATGTTGCTGAGACTACTTTGCCCCCACGAGTTTGCTTGTAGGTAGATATTCGTTCTCTTTCGTTGGTTGCATGGAAAGTTTTCATAGAAATATTTTATATTGTAGAAAGTCATACCGCAACCAACAGAGAAATATCGTAATGCAAAAATTCAATTCCACAATTACGAAGTAAGGGCAACAAATTATGGGCAATTTTATTACGAATGACGCATCGAAAGATTTACGAAAACGCCTCAATGAACTCATTAAGAAAAGCGAAGAGCTTAAATTCCTTGTCGGATTTTTTTACTTTTCGGGAATGCAGGAGTTATACGAAGGACTGAAGGCGAACCCCGATCTTTTGATGAAAGTATTGGTGGGAATTAAAGTCGATGTACTAAATTTCCAACTCGTCGAAATGGAATATTCTAAAGATCTTTCCGATGAGGAAAAGGTTATAATATTTTTCGATTCAATCTGCAAATCAATCAACAGCGAATATTTTGACATCAAAGAATTTTACGAGCAAGCCAAATTCTTCCTTGAGCTCATTCAGACTGACCGAATCATCATCCGAAAGACCTATGAGCCAAACCACGCAAAGTTATATCTCTTCAAACTCAAAGAAGATCAAGTAGTAAGGAATAAGTTATTTATAACAGGGAGCAGTAATCTGACAAGAGCAGGCTTATCTACCCAAAATGAATTTAACGTCGAAATATCAGATTATGGCGTTGATGAGGCAGAAAATTACTTCGATAGCCTTTGGGAACGAGCTGTTCGGATCAATGAACAGGAAGAAACAAAAGTGAAGTTGATAGATGTGTTGAAAAATAAAACCCTGCTTAAGGAACTTACGCCGTTCGAAGCATACGTGTTGGTTCTAAAAAGTTATTTGGAAACCTACGAGCATAAAGATATTAACCCGTCAATTAATTATTTGCCTGAAAATAATAACTACAAGCGGTACAAGTACCAAATCGATGCCATCAAGCAGGCAATTGCAATGCTCGAAAAGAATAACGGCGTCCTTATTGCCGATGTTGTAGGTTTGGGAAAAACAATAATTGCATGCGCTGTTGCCAGACAGTTGAGAGTGCGGGGCATTGTTATTTGTCCACCGGGCTTAATTGGCGATGAAAATAAAACTGAAGGATGGAAGAAATATCTTGAGGAGTTTAAATTGTACGAATGGGAGGTGCGGTCATCGGGCAATCTGGAAAATGCGCTCGAGTTTCTAAAAGATAAAAATGACTTTGAATTGGTGATCGTTGATGAAGCCCATCGCTTCAGGAATCAGGATACAAAGAATTATGAACTAATTAAAAATATCTGTCGGAACAGGAAAGTCATTCTTCTTACTGCGACTCCATTTAACAATAAGCCGCAGGATGTGCTATCCTTGCTCAATCTTTTTGTTGTTCCGAAACGATCGACAATAACTCTCGATTCCGATCTTGTTAGCGCCTTCAGAGAGTTCGATAGAATCTTTGAACTTCTTGCCTATATCAAAAAAAATTATGCATCCAGGGATCCATTAAAAAAACAAAAAGCTCTCGACTACTACAAAATTCTATTCAATGAACAAACAGTCGATTTGAAAAAAGTTAAACGAAAAGCAAATAATCTTGCAAAGCAAATCCGCGATGTGATAGAACCGGTAACCATTCGAAGGAACAGACTCGACCTCCAAAAGAATCCTGATTACAGCACAGAAGTAAATGAACTTTCTGTTGTGGAAGATCCTATCGAAGGCTTCTATGAATTATCTTCTGAACAATCCACTTTTTATGATAAGGTTATAGAAGAATTTTTTGCAGACCCAAATGAAGGTGGAAAGTTCACAGGCGCAATCTACCGACCTTTTGAATATGAGGAAGGAATAGCATACAAACGAGAGAATGAAGTTAAGATTACTAAAGAGCAAAATAGAGAGTTTATTCAACAGCGCAACCTGTTTGACATTATGCGCCGAATGATCGTAAAGAGATTCGAAAGTTCTTTTGCTGCGTTCAAAAAAAGTATCGAAACATTTAAACATATCAACGAAGACGTGCTAAAATTTATTGAGAAGACAGGCGAAGGCGACCTCTATAAAGGAGAGTACATTTTAGATAGAGATTTACTGGAAAATATTCTGGAGCTCGATAACGATGAAATCGAACAACATTTGGTCGAATATGAAGAGCAAATTAAACGAGGGAATTACCCAAAAACGCACAAGCGTTATAAGATTTCTGATTTCTCACAAAAGGAGGAATTCATTGAAGATATTCGTTCGGATATAGCTCTTTTTGACAAAATCATTTCAGAGCTTGACGAACTAAAATTAGTCGAGGACGATCCTAAAGCCTTGAAGCTTTTTGATTATGTTAACAGGGAATTATCGAAGAAGCCTCTTAGTGGTGAGCCAAAGAGAAAAATTGTCATTTTTTCTGAATACGCGGACACGGTAAAACATCTTGAGCAAAAATTCGGGGAGTTCAATAAAAAGTTGTCAGAGAGAACTCTGATTGTGTATGGTACAGTATCGCAATCGAA
>ENA-UOYA01002624-UOYA01002624.1-activated-sludge-metagenome-genome-assembly--contig:-NODE-2624-length-17148-cov-33.289358_pt1 | contig 17148 bp, 16 predicted proteins | sample MGYA00238163_ERZ764804 | MGnify/ENA primary metagenome ERZ764804 (study PRJEB28919, sample SAMN05720223) | activated sludge metagenome | isolation source: Anaerobic digester | place: Hong Kong... | reverse complement strand
AGCGCGATTCATGCTACCGCTGTGCAATCGGCGCGCCTATGATATAATCATGTTTACTCATGGAAACAGCACGCCCCATTCCATCCATTCTAAGCAATCGCTACCAGATCCAGCAACCGCTGGGAACAGGCGGCATGGCGGTCGTTTATCAGGCCAAAGATCTGATGCTCGAACGCCCCGTTGCGATTAAGCTGCTTCGGCAAGATTATTCCAATCAGCCCGCCTTCCGCGAACACTTTCGCCAAGAAGCTCGCGCCGTTGCCAACCTCAGCCATCCCAACATTGTCACCGTCCATGATTTTGGCCTCGATGAAGGCTGGCTCTTCCTGGTAATGGAATACGTCCCCGGGGCCAACCTCAAATCCATCCTGCGCCAACGCGGACGCCTGGAAGTAAATGAAGCCATCGCCCTGCTAGTGCAGGCCTGTGCGGGCGTAGGCTATGCGCACCGCGCCGGACTGGTACATTGCGACATCAAACCGCATAACATGCTTGTCACACCGGACCAACGTCTCAAAGTGACGGATTTTGGCATTGCCCGCGCCCTCGCATCCATTCATCCAGACGAAAAACATGACGTTGTTTGGGGATCCCCTGCCTATCTTTCCCCCGAGCAGGCCATCGGTCAGGCCCCCTCGCCCGCCTCTGATGTTTATTCCCTGGGCGTTGTGCTCTACGAAGCCCTCACCGGTCAGCTACCTTTTCAATCCACCGACCCAGCTGAGCTGATTCGTATGCACCGTGACGCTACGCCCCTCCCCCCCTCACGGCTCAACCCACAGATCCCCCCTGCCCTTGAGCAAGTTGTGCTAAAAATTCTCTCCAAGGAGCCCTCGGCTCGCTATCGAACCGCCGATCAAATGGGCCGTGTCCTTGAAACCCTCAGCCAACAAAACCAAACCACCCAAACAAGCCTGCGCCCCGAAACGCCCCCTGCAGCAGCCCCCTTTCCATCACGCCCGCTCAGCGCCGCCACCGCTACACCTTCCCAACCAGTTGCTCCACTGCCCAGCCCAGCGGAAGAAGCGCCATTGCTGCCCGGCATTGATTGGGTCAGCATCCTCTTGGGGTTGCTTGCCCTGTTAGCTGTTGGCGGTCTCATCCCCTTCTGGCTCTACATTTGGCTCGCACTCAACTCAATCTCTTGATGACGATGCCCTTCTTGCTGTCTGCTTCCATCCTCTCTGCCGATTTCGCCACATTGGGCGATCAGTTGGCCCAGGCCCAGGCTGCCGGCTGCGATTGGTTACACATTGATGTCATGGATGGGCATTTTGTCCCCAATATCACCATGGGGCCCTTCATCGTCGCCACCTGTCGGCGCGCTTCCAACTTGCCACTCGATGTACATCTGATGATTGAAAAACCCGAACAGCACATTGAGGCCTTTGCCAAAGCCGGCGCCAACACCCTTTCCGTCCACATTGAGGGCAACCCCAACATTCACCGCACCCTACAATCTATTCGAGCGTTGGGCTGCAAAGCTGGCATTGTCCTCAACCCTGGCACCCCAGCCAGCGCCATTGAAGCCGTCCTGCCCTGGGTAGACATGGTGCTGGTGATGACAGTCAACCCCGGCTACTCTGGTCAGCCGCACATCGCCGAAATGAGCACCAAAATTGCCCACATTCGTCAAATGCTCAACCAACGATCTTCCCCTGCCCTGCTTGAAGTAGATGGCGGGATCACAGCGCAAACCCTGCCAGCCTGCTATCAGGCCGGTGCCAATGTATTTGTCGCCGCAACAGCCATCTTCCAGCACCCGCAGGGCATTGCTGCCGGTGTCCGCGCTCTGCGCAGCGTTGTACCTTAAAACAAAAATCACGGCTTGCGCCGTGACTTTTGCCCACATACTCAATTATGCAGACTTTGCCAGGGTTCGAATGCACTTGGCACACAAAACCTTGTGAACCTTACGGCCATTCTCAAACACCATCACCCGCTGCAAATTGGGGCGAAAAGTCCGATTGGTTGCCCGCTGCGAAAAGCTGCGGTTATGACCAAAGACCGTTGATTTGCCACATGCTTCACACTTCGCCATCGCTCAAGTTCCTTTCCTACTTCAAATGCTTGATAATGCTGTCTCGTACAACAGCAAGAGTGAATTTTACTACAGAGTGCAACTTTTTACAAGAAAGACGGTTAAAACAAATAAGGTGAAACAATGAAAGAAATGTCTAATCCGCTGGGTAATATCTATGTTTCTCAACGCGCCATTGCCACCATCGCCGCCCAATCGGCGCTGGCCTCCTATGGTGTCGTTGGTCTTGCTGCCAAAAACCTTGCTGAAGAAGTCGCTCAAACCCTCGTCAAAGACCCCACCAAAGGGGTTGAGTTGCACTTTGATGGCCGTAGTATTGGCGTTGATTTATACCTTGTCATTGAATATGGCATGCGCATCACCACCGTCGCCAGCAGCGTTGTGGATGCTGTGCGCTACCAAATCGAAAAAGCCACCAGCCTGCCCGTTAAATACGTGAATGTTCATGTGCGCGGTCTACGGATTAGCGACACAGATTAATGTGCTTATCTTTTTATCGTTAGGAGTCCCATGAGCAATTCTTTTGAAATTCATCCCAGCATCGGCAAACAAACCGATTTAGGCACACGCATTGATGGTCAAGAACTAAAAACCCTGGTTGAAGCCGGCATGACCTGGTTGAAAGTCAACCAACAGATGGTCAACGCCCTCAATGTCTTCCCCGTCCCCGATGGAGACACCGGAACCAACATGCTGCTCACCATGCAAGCAGCCTATAGCGAAATTGCCCAATCCGGTGAACGCAACGTTAGCAAAATGGCTCACGCCATCGCCCAAGGTGCGCTCATGGGGGCGCGCGGCAATTCCGGCGTAATTCTTTCACAATTGTGGCGTGGCTTTGCCCGCGCCCTGGATAGCGCCGAGACCATGGACGCGGCCATGTTGGTACGTGCCTTGGCCGAAAGCCGCAACACCGCCTACAAAGGCGTTGTGCGCCCCGTTGAAGGCACGATTCTGACAGTTGCCAAAGAGATAGCTGCCGCAGCTGAACAGGAACTTCCCCAGGCACCTTCACTGGCAGATCTTTTCGAAAGCGTTGTCAACGCCGCCGATGCCGCGGTCAAGCGCACTCCAGAGCTCTTGCCCATCCTCAAGCAAGCCGGCGTTGTTGATTCGGGCGGCAAGGGCCTGTTCATCATCCTTGAGGGCATGTTGCGTCACATCAAAGGCCAACCGCTTGAAGGTGTTGTCACCGTCCAACCACTCGCTGCCATGCAACTTGAAGAAAGCATGGAAGCAGTTGAACCCGGCCAGGATTTTGAAGTCGTTGTAGACTTCCGCCCCTATCAACCGCTCGACCTCGAAAAATTTTATGCCGAACTTTCCGAAATTGGCACCTCCATCCAGGTTGGCGAAGGCGATGGCATGTACCGCATGCACATTCACGTCCCCACCGAAAATCGCTATCAACCAATTGACTACACCATGCAACTCGGCACGGTTACCAAAGTAGCCATTGAAAACCTGCTGGCCCAAATGGAAAGCGAAGGCAGCAAAAGCCAGCTTTCATTACACCCGGTTGAACCCGGACAAATTGCTGTCGTTGCCGTAGCCCCCGGCAAGGGTATTGCGCGCATCTTTGCCAGCCTGGGCGTTTCCGCCATTGTCGAGGGCGGACAGACAATGAACCCAAGCACAGAACAAATCCTTGCCGCGTTTGAGAACCTGCCCACCGACCAAATCATCATCCTGCCCAACAACAAGAACATCGTCATGGCCGCCCAGGCTGCTGCCAGTATGACGGTCAAGAAAGTCGCCGTCATCCCCAGCCGCAGCGTGCCTCAGGGCCTCTCTGCCATGTTGCGCATGGAACACAACGGCGATTTTGACACCATCGTCGAAGACATGAATCAAGCTCTTGGTGATGTTGAAACAGGCGAAATCACCATTGCTACCCGCTCCATTGAAATCAACGGGGTCAAGGTCAACAGTGGCGAAGTCATTGCCTTGCTCAACGGACAATTGATCGAGTCAACCTCTTCCATTGAAAATGCCTGCTTACAACTCCTGCAAAAAGCCCATACGGAGGAGCGCGAACGCATTACCTTCTTCTATGGCCAAAACATTTCCAAAGAAGAAGTCAACCGCATCGTAGACAGCGTGCGCGCCGTCTATCCCGATCACGAGATTGAACTGCACGAAGGCGGGCAACCGCACTATCAATTCATTATCTCAATCGAATAATCCATGCATTCTTCTTGCATCCTCACCGACACTTCGGCGCAATTTCCCCAACCCATGTTCCCAGGCAAGAACCTGGTGCGCGTGACGCCGCTTGACATTCAAGTGAACAATCAGCTCTACCCCGAAGGCAAAGATGTCAAAATTGCACGCATGCCGCCAAGCATCACGCCCGACTTTCAGCAGCGCCTGGTGACACCCAACGCCGAAAAATTGCACGAAATTTTCAGCAACCTGATCCAAAATTATGATCAGGTGCTGGTCATTTTCATGTCCGATCAGCTCAGCCCACTCTATCATCAGGCTGAGCTTGCCATTGCCCCGTTGCAAAGTCACAGCAACATCACCCTGATTAACAGCCAAACCATCTCTGTTGGCTTGGGCATCCTCGTCCAGCTAGCTGCAGGCTTGCTTGAGCAAGGGGCGCCGCTCTCCGAAGCTGAACGTCAGGTGCGTCGCCTCATTCCGCACATCTACACCCTCCTCTGCCCGCCGGGGCTTACCTACCTGCACCAGGCCGGCATTCTCGACCATGCCCAGGCCACCATCGGCGAAATGCTCAACCTCTACCCCCTCTTCACCATCGAAGAAGGCAGCCTCACGCCGATTGAAAAAGTGCGCAACTATCGCAGCGTGCTCGACTTCTTTCAAGAATTTCTGGGGGAATTCGACAGTCTGCGCCAAATTGCTTTCCTGCAAGGCGCCCCGCCCTTGCTGACCGAAAGCCGCACCCTGCGACAATTCGCTCAAGAAACCTATCCCCAAACCCCCTATAGCGAGCATACCATCAGCCCCTTCCTTGCCACGCTCATTGGCCCGCGCTGCCTGGGCATGGTCACCGCTGAAAACATCCCGCTCCGCTAAAATACGATACAATGAATCCTATGCGTTCACCTATCCAAAAACTTCACAAATTTTTCCAACTTGAACAAGAGCGTGGATACGACAATCGCGCCGTTGTTGGCGGGCTGAACAGAATCATCCCTGTCTGGCAAAAAGAAGCCGAAGCAGCACAAATCCCTGGCGACCTCATTCAGCACATCATTAAGCAGCTAACGCTGTACCCAAGCCTGGACCCAACCCAGCGTCAGGTCGTCCTTGAACAATTGCTGGCAAGAATTGATCAGCTGCCAGAAACGGATGAAGCTCCCCTGCCAACCTCGACCGCACCTATTCAACAACACACACCCCCGCCCCCTCCGCCACCGGCTACTGAGCGTCCCCCACGCCGCAGCAGCCCCCCACCCGCCTCGCAAAAAACCACGCCAGGTCTTGGCCTCGAGGCGCCCCTGACGGTATTGCCCGGCGTTGGCCAACGTTACGCCCAAACCCTGCACACGCTCAACCTCTACACCCTGCAAGACCTGCTCTATTACTTTCCGCGCCGCTACGATGACTACAGTCAGCTCAAAACCATCAATCGTATCAATTATGGCGAAGAGCTAACGCTGATTGCCTCAGTCGTCAACACCTTCACCCGTCAGGCACGCGGCGGCAAGATGCAAATCGTCGAAACAGTCGTCACCGACGGCACCGGCTCGCTGCGCATCAGCTGGTTCAATCAGCCCTGGATTGCCACCCGCCTGACCCCCGGCACACAAATTGTCGTCTCCGGCAAAGTGGATATTTACCTTGGCCGTCTGGTAATGAACAACCCCGAATGGGAGCTGCTCGAGACCGAACATTTGCACACCAACCGCATTGTGCCGGTTTACCCGCTCACTGCCGGTGTCACCCAACGCTGGCTGCGGCGCGTCATGTTCCAAACCGTCAGTCACTGGGCAACTCGCCTGCCCGACCCATTGCCCGAAAGCATCCGTAACGCCGCCAGGCTGATGCCGCTCGGCACAGCATTGCTTCAGGCTCATTTCCCTGATTCGTTTGAGCAGCTCAAAGCTGCCCAGCACCGCCTGGCCTTTGATGAAATCTTCTTGCTACAACTGGGCGTTTTGCGTCAAAAACGCAGCTGGCACAACCACACCGCTCAAATCTATTCCGTATCAGACGAATGGCTGCAAGCCCAAATGGAACGTCTGCCCTATGCGCTCACCCAGGCACAACAGCGCGCCCTGCAAGACATTCGCAATGACCTTCGCTCTGGTCATCCAATGAACCGACTGCTGCAAGGCGATGTCGGCTCGGGCAAAACTGTCGTTGCTGCCCTCAGCGCGGCGATTGTTGCCCAATCGGGCGCACAGGTTGCACTTTTGGCCCCCACCAGCATCCTCGCCGAACAACACGCCCAAAGCCTGCGTCGCCTGCTATGCGGCACAGAAAATGACCCCAACGCGCCCTTTCAGCCCGAACAAATTCGCCTGCTGCTCGGCAGCACGCCCGAAAGCGAACGAGAAGAGCTGCGCGCAGGTCTGCTTGATGGCCGCATCCGTTTGCTCATCGGCACACACGCCCTGCTGGAAGACCCCATTGAATTCCAAAATTTACAACTCGCCATCATTGATGAGCAGCACCGCTTTGGCGTCGGTCAACGATCGCTGTTGCGCTCGAAAGGCAACAACCCGCACCTGCTGGTGATGACCGCCACCCCCATCCCACGTTCTCTGGCCCTCACCCTGTATGGCGACCTTGATCTATCCATCTTAGATGAAATGCCACCGGGCCGGCAACCCGTAAAAACGCACGTCCTGCGCCCAGCCGAACGCGAAAGTGCCTATCAGGCCATTCGTGGTCAGCTTGAAAAAGGTCATCAGGCTTTCATCGTTTATCCGCTGATTGAACAAGGCGAAAACGAAGATCTGCGCGCCGCTGTTGAAGAACACCAACGCCTCCAACAAGAAGTCTTCCATCGTTATCAGGTGGGCTTACTACACGGACGCATGAAACCGGATGAAAAAGAAGCCATCATGAATCAATTTCACGCCGGCCAATATCAAATCCTGGTCTCCACCACCGTCATCGAAGTCGGCGTAGATGTGCCCAACGCCACCATCATGCTCATTGAAGGCGCCAACCGGTTTGGCCTGGCGCAGCTCCATCAACTGCGCGGGCGCGTAGGCCGCAGCGACCTGCCCTCCTATTGTCTGCTCATCCCCGACCGCGACGACAACGCCGAAAATGAACGCCTGGAAGCAATGGAAAAGACCAATGATGGTTTCGTCCTGGCCCAGTTTGATCTTGAGCAACGCGGCCCCGGCGACTTTCTCGGCACGCGCCAATCCGGCATGGCAGAATTGAAAATGGCCAACCTGAGCGACCTTGCCCTCATCGAGACCGCCCGTCAGCTAGCACATGAACTTTTTGAGCAAGACCCAACCTTCAGCGACCCCAACCATCAGCCGCTGTTCGAAAAACTGCGTCTGTTTTGGCGTGACGGAAGAGGAGATATCAGTTAGAATAATATCATGGTAAAAGCTCTCTTCCCCGGCACATTCGACCCCATCCATTACGGGCACATTGATATTGCCCGACGGGCGGCGCGTCTGTTTGACCAACTCGTCGTTGCTGTCTATGACCGCCCACTCAAAAACCTGCTCTTCTCCCCCGAAGAGCGCATTCGCCTAACGACACAAAGCTTTGCCGATGACGGCAACATTGAAGTCGTTGGCTATAGCGGCCTAACCGTCTCGTTTGCCCACTCCATCAATGCACAGGTCATCGTGCGCGGGCTACGCGTCTTCTCCGACTTTGAGCAAGAATTTCGCATTGCCCTCGCCAACCATCGCCTTGAGCCAGACATTGAAGTCGTTGCCCTGATTACCAGCGAAGAGCATACCTTTCTCTCTTCCACCACCGTGCGTGAAATTGCCTCGCTGGGCGGCGATATTTCCAGCATGGTGCCATTGCCAGTTGCCGAAGCCCTGAAGCGTCGTTTTTCAGAACTGGGCGAAACCCAGCAAAACACCCACATGACCTCCCTCAGAGATTAGCCGGCCCAATTCTTGCAACATTTGCTTCCTATTGAGGAGAATGAGGATATGGACATTTTACATCTTGTGGATCGTCTAGAAGAACTCTTCAACGAGGGTCGCCCCATCTGGTTCACGCATAGCGTTCTGGTGGATGAAGACCGCATGTTGGATTTGATTGACCAAATGCGCGTCTCCATCCCTGAAGAAATCAAAAAAGCCCAACAGGTTGTGGCCCAAAAAGACCGCATCCTTGCCCAAGCACAAGAAGAAGCCAATCGCACCCTACAACTGGCGCGCGAAAAAGCCGAACAGATGGTGCAAAACGATGCGATTGTGCTACAAGCCCGTCAGCAAGCCGAACAAATCCGGCTGGAAGCCGAAGCCATGGCAGAGCAAACCCGCCGCGAGGCCGATGAATACGTCTTGCAAACGCTGACGAATATGGAAATGGAACTCGACCGCACCCTGACGCAAGTGCGCAACGGCATTCGCGCCGTACAAAACGGTCCGCGCTCCAGCTAATCCTCTTCGCCCTCTTCTTCTTGCTGCGCCTGTTCCTTGCGCCGCTTCTCGGCCAACAGTTTGGTCTTGGGCGTTTGCTCTGGTGTCGGGTGAAGCGCCAGCTCCAACACCTGATCCATATTCGTCACCGGCACAATCCGCAAATCGGTGCGCACCCGCTTGGGCACATCCACCAAATCTTTCATATTGCGTTCCGGCATCAAAACCGTCTTCAGCCCAGCACGATGCGCCGCAAGCACCTTCTCGCGCACCCCGCCCACGGGTAACACCCGCCCGCGCAAGGTAATCTCCCCTGTCATGCCAATTTCTTTATAAACCTTACGTTCCGTGAAAGCTGAAATGAGCGCGGTTGCAATCGTAATCCCGGCACTAGGCCCATCCTTTGGAATGGCACCTTCGGGGATGTGAATGTGAATATCCAGCTGCTCATACACAATCGGGTCAATCCCCAACACCTGCGAACGAGATTTCATATAAGAGAGCGCAGCCTGTGCTGATTCCTGCATCACGTCTCCAATCTGCCCGGTAATCTGCACGATCCCCTTGCCATCCATAATCAGCACCTCAACCGGCATAATATCGCCACCGCTTTCGGTCCAGGCCATCGCCGTCGCTACGCCGACCTCATCCTGCCGTTCGGCCTCGGTCATAAAGAACTCGGGCGGGCCGAGAAATTTCTCCACCAAAGCCGGCGTCAAACGATGGATGACATGCTTCTTATGCTCCGCTTTTTGTCGCGCCACCTTGCGACACATCCGCCCAATCTCGCGCTCCAGGTTGCGCACCCCAGCCTCATAGGTATACTCGCGAATCAAGCGCTTCAAGGTCGAATCCAAAAATTCCACCTGCTCTTCTTCCAAACCTGTTTCTTCCAACTGACGTGGAATCAGAAACCGCCGCGCAATCTCCAGCTTTTCTTCCTCGATATAGCCAGGGAACTCAATCACCTCCATGCGATCGAGCAAAGCTGAGGGAATGTTTGCCAGGGAATTGGCCGTCGTGATGAACATGACCTTCGAAAGGTCATAGGCCACCTCAATGTAATGATCCGAAAAGGCATTATTCTGCTCAGGGTCCAACACCTCTAGCAAAGCCGAAGCCGGGTCGCCGCGAAAATCGGCCCCCAACTTATCAATCTCATCCAACATAAACAGCGGGTTGATCGAACCGGCCCGGCGCATTGTTTGCAAAATGCGCCCCGGCAAAGCGCCAATATAGGTGCGACGGTGCCCGCGAATTTCCGCCTCATCGCGCACCCCACCCAATGAAAGGCGCACAAACTTGCGCCCCAATGCCTCGGCAATCGAGCGCCCCAATGAAGTTTTGCCTGTTCCCGGCGGCCCAGCAAAGCACAAAATCGGCTGACGGGTGCGCTTTGGCTTCAGGCTGCGCACAGCAATGTATTCCAAAATGCGATCTTTGGCGCGCCCCAAGCCATAATGATATTGATCCAACACCTTGGCTGCATGACGAACATCCAGGTTGTCTTCTGTTTCCTGCCGCCAGGGCAAGTCCAACAGCCAATCCAAATAAGTGCGCAACATGCCAACCTCAGGCGACATGGCCTGCATCTGCGCCAGGCGCTCCACCTCCTTGCGCGCCACTGCCCGCACCTCATCCGGTGCGTCCAGTTCCTCCACCTTTTTGCGCAGCTCATTCAGCTCCTGCATCCAAATATCGCCATCGCCCAGCTCGGTCTGAATTGCTTTCATTTGTTCGCGCAGGTAAAACTCGCGCTGCGAACGGTCTACCTCGCTTTGCACGCGCGTTTGAATCTCGTCCTCCAACTGCAACACATCCAATTCCTGTGCCAACAGCCAATTCACCCGCTTCAACCGATCGGTTGGGTTGGTAATTTGCAACAAAGTCAAACGCTCGCTAAACGGCAAAGAAATTGCCGTTGCGATCATATCTGCCAGCCATCCCGGCTCTTGGATGTTGAGCGAGAACAGATGCGCCTCATCGGGCAAACTGCGATCCAATTGCACACAGCGCTCAAAGAAATCGCGCGCCGTACGCATCAACGCTTCCACCTGCCGCCCGACGCGGATCGTCTCATTCACCACCCGCACACGCGCCCGACAATAGGGCTCTTCCTGTGTCAGCTCCAACAATTGCACTCGACGACGCCCCTGAATCAAAGCCGAATTGTTGCCATCCGGCAAATTGAGCACCCGCCCCACTGCCACTTCAACCCCTACCGGGAAAAAGGCATCGGCATGGAAAGTGTCCGCCTCCGGATCATGCAACACCAACGCAACCAACGTTTCGTCGTTGTATTGCGCCTCCTGAATCGCCATCAAATTCATTTCATCGGTAATAAAAATCGGCGCCACCATGCGCGGCAACACCAATGTGTCGCGCAAAATCAACACAGCGGCTTCGATCACCCCCTGCTCATCCGGCACCTTATCCGGCACCTGATACAGCTCCTCGGTGCGTTGCTGCAAAGCCGATAAATATTCTTCTTCGTTATCACCACGCCGTGACCAAAAATCATCTCTCATTGTTTCAACGCTCCTATACCATGTGCGGCGTGCGTTTGCCAGGCGCGCCAGGCATCCGCCACCAGAAAAATGCTCCCCGTAATCAGCAACAAAGCTTGTTCTTGCTCGGCCAGGTGCAAGGCCAACGATAACGCCGACTCCACCTGCGGTTGCGCCCATGCCGGACGCCCAAACCGATGGGCCAGCGCCACCAATTCATCCGCCGCCATGGCGCGCTGTGTGCCCGCCTCTGTAGCCACCACCCACCCCACACGCGGCATCAATTCGGCAAACATTCCCGCCACATCCTTATCCGTAGAAACCCCAAATAACATCACCACCGGGCGGTTGGGGAAGTAATCATCCAACGCCAGGCGCAAACGCAACGCCGAATCGCGGTTGTGTGCCGAATCCAACAACACCGGTGGCTCGCGCCGCAACAGCTCAAACCGCCCGGGCCAACGCGCCGCTGCAAACCCGGCAGCGATTGCATCATCTTCAACCACCAGGCCCTGCCGCCCGACCTCACGCAAGGCCGCATAAGCTGTTGCCGCATTCTGCACCTGATGTTCCCCCAACAGCGCCAGGTGCAATTTCAATGGCTGCCAGCCCGCCTGCCCATCCAAAAAGGCATCCATCTGCGCCTGTTGCTCAGCGCCCCAAACATACAAAGCCTGTCCATCCAAAGAATGCGACTGCACCAACCCGGCAAAGCGCACCTCGCGCCCGACCAACGTCAACGGCGCCCCTTGTTGTGCTGCAATCGCCTCGATTGCCTCCAAAGCCTCTTCCTTCTGCGGCGCCAAGATCACCGGTCGCCCCGGCTTGATGATGCCCGCCTTTTCACCCGCAATCGCCGTCAGGCTATGCCCCAACACGTTCATATGATCATAAGAAACCGAAGTGATCACCGAAACGAGCGGTTCCACCACATTGGTCGCATCCAACCTTCCCCCCAGGCCAACCTCAATCACTGCCACATCCGCCGCCTGACGTGCAAAATGCAAGAAAGCCGCGGCCGTCGTCAATTCGAACTTGGTAATTTGCCCAATTCGTTCTGCCACCGGGCGCAGCTCCATCACCAACGCGGCCAGCTCATCTTCCTCAATCGCCCGACGGTTGACTTGAATCCGTTCACCATACGCCAATAAGTGCGGCGAGGTATACAACCCCACCCGATAGCCAGCTACCTGCAAAGCACTGGCAATCAGCACAGAAGTTGAACCTTTGCCTTTCGTCCCTGCCACATGAATCACCGGATAAGCACGCTGTGGCTGCGCACAGGCCGCCAACAAGGCGCGCATCCGTTCCAAATCGAACTTTTCTTCACTGAAACGCAGGTTGCGCATCAGGCTATAATCCGTTAAACTATACAGGTACTCCAAAGCTTCCTGAAAATCTTCTTTTTTTGTCATCGCCTTTTCGTCACACTCCGTTGATCCGAACAAGCATTTTACCATACTCGCGTTCAAAAATGTCCCTTGGTATTCTCACCCTGCACCTGCTCTTGCCCGGCTGCACCTCGCTTAAGGCCAAACGCAGCTGTCTCAAACCGTTGCTTGCCCGCCTGCACCGACAATTCAACGTTTCAGCGGCAGAGATAGACCTGCAAGACCACTGGCACGAAACCATCATTGCTTGCGCCCTGGTCAGCAACGACCCAACCTTCACCCGTCGGGCCCTGCAGCAAGCCCTGCAAGACACCCTGCAAGCCTGGCCCGACTTCCCCCTGTTGGAACACCACATCGAACTGCTCTAACCCAAAGGAAACTGCCCATGAACCTACACTTGCACAACAAAATTGCCCTGGTCACCGGCGCAAGCCGCGGCCTTGGCTTTGCCGTTGCCCGCCTGCTCGCTCAGGAAGGCGCTCAGGTTGCACTCAACAGCCGCAACCCCGACTCGCTCCAAAAGGCACTGCACACCCTGCAACAAGAAAGCAACACTCAGGCCTGTGGCTTTGCCGCCGACATCAGCGACCCGACTGCCCCTGAACGATTGGTTGCCCAAACCGTTGAGCGCTTTGGCGGACTGGATTTACTGGTTGCCAACGCGGGCGGCCCTCCGGCCGGCTCATTTGAAAGCTTCGACGATGCTGCCTGGCAAAAAGCATTCGAAACCAACCTGATGAGCAACGTCCGCCTGATTCGCGCCGCCCTGCCACACCTGCGCAAATCCGCCTGCGCCAGCGTCCTCACCATCACCTCCTACTCCGTCAAGCAGCCCATCCCCAACCTGGTGCTTTCCAACAGCCTCCGCGCCGCCACCGTTGGCCTGACCAAAACTCTCGCTTTGGAGCTCGGCAGTCAGGGCATTCGCTTCAACTCCATCCTGCCCGCCTGGACCGAGACCGAACGCGTCACCGAACTGATGCAACACCGCGCCACCCTCAACCACACAACCATAGAGGAAGAAATTCGCAAACAAGCCAAAGATAGCCCGCTGGGCCGCCTGGGCAAGCCAGAAGAATTTGCCGCCGCAGCTGTCTTTCTGCTCTCCCCCATCGCCGCCTACATCACCGGTGTGATGTTGACCGTAGATGGCGGCATGTACAAAGGCACAATCTGAGCATTCTACGCCAAAATCGGGTACAATAGCTCCACATTTTTCATTCCTGGAGCACTATGAGCCTGTCTGCTACTGAAATTCAAGCCCGTCTTGAACGCATCCTGCCGCGCGTTGCCAAACCCGGCCGCTACGTTGGCGGAGAACAAAACCAAGTGACAAAAGACTGGGAAGCCATCCCCACCCGCGTGGCCCTGGCCTTCCCCGATATTTACGACATTGGCCTACCCAACCTGGGCCTTGCCATCCTCTATCAGGCGCTCAATGCCCGCCCCGATGTGCTGGCCGAGCGCGTTTACCTGCCCTGGGTGGATATGGAAGCCTTCCTGCGGCAGGAGCGCATCCCGCTCTTCTCACTCGAAACCCGCCATGCCGTCGCCGATTTTGACATTCTCGGCATCACCCTGCCTTATGAAACCCTCTACACCAATACCCTCAACCTGCTCGACCTGGCCGGTCTGCCATTGCGCAGCGCCGAGCGCGACGAACGCCACCCCTTGGTGATAGCCGGCGGGCACGCTGCCTACAACCCCGAGCCAATGGCCAATTTCATAGATGCTTTTGTGATTGGCGAAGGCGAAGAAGTGCTGCACGAAATTGTAGATGTGTACAGTGAGTGGAAAGCTCAATCCGGCAGCCGTCCCGCCCTGCTGCGCAGCCTGGCACGCTTGCCGGGCCTGTACATCCCCTCCTTCTACACCCCGCACTACACAGCGGATGGCCGCATCGAACGCATCGAACGCCTCCACCCCGATGCCCCTGCCCAGGTGACCAAACGCGTGGTCGCCCAATTGCCACCGCCGCCCACCCGTTTCATCGTCCCTTCCATCGAAGTCGTCCACAATCGCGTCTCGGTCGAAATCATGCGCGGCTGCACACGCGGCTGTCGCTTCTGTCATGCCGGTTTCGTCAATCGTCCCGTGCGCGAACGGCCCGTCTCACAAATCGTCTCCGCCATCGAAACCGCTTTGCAACAAACCGGTTTTGAAGAAATTGCCCTGCTTTCCCTCTCCTCTTCTGACTACACGAATATTCTTGAGCTAGTAGATGCCGTTTCAGCCATTGAAGGGCAACACCTGGTCATCTCCCTGCCCTCGCTACGGATCGAATCCTTTTCAGTGGAATTGATGGAAAAATTGCGCGGCGCGCGTCAGGGTGGTTTCACCCTTGCCCCCGAAGCCGCAACCGAGCGCATGAGGCAGATCATCAACAAACCCATCCAAACCGAACAGCTGCTGGAAACGGCCCGTGCCATCTACAGCCGCGGCTGGCAAACCATCAAACTCTACTTCATGATCGGCCACCCCTCCGAAACACTTGAAGATGTGCGTGCCATTGCCAACCTGTGCAAACAAGTCATTGCAGAAGGCCGCCGCATCCTAGGGCACCGTGCCGCCCTCCATGCCGGTGTCAGCACCTTCGTCCCCAAACCGCACACCCCCTTCCAATGGGTGCCCTGTGACACCACCGAACAAATTCAGGCCAAGCAACAGCTGCTGCGAAACGAACTGCGCGGCCCCGGCCTAAAAATGACCTGGACCTCCCCCGCCGAAACCATGCTCGAGGCCTGGCTCTCGCGCGGAGATCGCCGCTTGGGGCAGGTCATTGAGCTTGCCTGGCGCAATGGCGCCCGCTTCGATGCCTGGCAAGATCAATTCAACCCACATGCCTGGCAAACCGCCTTCGAACAAACCGGCCTTGACCCCGACTTCTACACGCACCGCATGCGCGGCGAAGATGAAATCTTCCCTTGGGATGTCATCTCACCCGGCGTGCGCAAATCTTACCTTCTGGAAGAATACCACAACAGCCAATGTCAGCAAACCCGCCCCGACTGCCGAGAGCAGTGCTTTGCCTGCGGCATTTTGCCCACCTTCAGCAGTCTTCGCCGCGCCAACCCCGGCCCACTGTGGAAATGCCCTGAAGTTGGCACACCCCGCGCCACCACCGAGGTGCAGCCATGAATCGCTTCCGCATTCACTACGCCAAAACCGAAGCGCTGCGTTACACCGGCAACCTGGATATGCAAAAGGTCTGGGAACGCACCCTGCGCCGCGCCCGCCTGCCGATTGCCTACTCTCAAGGCTTTCACCCGCAGGCACGCCTTCAACAGGCCTGCCCCCTGCCGCTCGGCCTGCTCAGCCGCTGTGAAGTGCTGGATTTCTGGCTGGAATGCGATGCCACCCCTGAAGAGGTGCGCTCCGCCCTTGAGCCCGCCCTGCCCCCCGGCATCACCCTGCTGCAAATTGAAACTATCCCGCTCAACGCCCCCGCCCTACAAACCCAGGGCGAATCAGCCCTCTATCACATCTTGCTGCTCGACCCCTTCCCGCCCGAAGAACTGCTGCGCCGCTGTCAGGATTGCCTATCTGCCATCAGCCTGCCGCGGCAACGCCGTGACAAACAATATGACCTGCGTCCACTCATCCTGGAGCTCTTCCCCCTCCCGCAAAGCACCGCTCAGGCACCCCGTTTGCACCTGCGCCTGACAGCGCGCGAGGGAGCAACCGGCCGCCCGGATGAAGTTTTGTTGGCCCTGGGGCTCGACCCCAGCGCCGCGCGCATCGAACGTGTTGAACTCCATTTCCGCGAGGAAACCCCATGACCGAATTTTGCATCAACTACTCCGTCCCGGCCGGGGAGCTCTACCGCCTGGGACAAATTCCGCTTGACCGTTTCAAACTGCCCGATTGGCCTGAGCTGATTGCGCATTTCTTTCATTCTGACTACCCCTTCTACGTCCATTTTTCACTCAACCTTGGTTGCGGTGAGCTGCTCAACACCAACTGGCAGCAGGTCGAAGCCTTGTTGCGTCAGGGTGCTGCACCCTATGTCAACCTACACCTAAACGCTCCCACCAACCTCAATCCACATGACCCCGGCGCGGTTGAACGGTATCGCACCAATACCCTGGCAGAAGCACGTCAAATTGTACAATATTTTGGCGCCGAAAACGTCATCTGCGAAAACTGCCCGCTCATTGGCGACAAAGAGTACAACCTGGCCGCGATTGACCCACACTTCATCACCCAACTGATCAACGAAAGCGGCTGCGGATTTTTGTTCGATTACAGTCACGCCCGCCTGGCTGCCCGTTCCCTGGGCATGGATGAGCATGACTACATCGCTCGTCTGCCGCTTGAGCGCCTGCGCGAGCTACACATTACCGGCATCCGCACCTATCAAGGACATGAGGAAGATCATTTTGAGCTAAACGAAGGCGATTGGGCCGAAATGCATTGGATTGAGACGCAAATTGAAACAGGGCAATGGCCGCGCCCGCAAATTGTCGCCTTTGAATACGGCGGCATGGGCCCCGTCTTTGAATTCCGCACCGATCGCACCGCCATCGCTGAGCAGGCTCCACGCCTGCACCGCATCTTCTCCCACCCTTAATCCCCTGCGCCGACCGATAACGCATTCTATAATTCAGTGTACTTCGTCGGCAGGCTGCCATAGCGCACTTCACCCTTGCACAGCACCCTGC
>ENA-UOYA01002618-UOYA01002618.1-activated-sludge-metagenome-genome-assembly--contig:-NODE-2618-length-17184-cov-5.578084_pt1 | contig 17184 bp, 18 predicted proteins | sample MGYA00238163_ERZ764804 | MGnify/ENA primary metagenome ERZ764804 (study PRJEB28919, sample SAMN05720223) | activated sludge metagenome | isolation source: Anaerobic digester | place: Hong Kong... | reverse complement strand
TAGAACACTTTCAATTTCAGCAGATAAAGAGGTACCTAAAATACTTCTAATAGATACCTCTTTATCTGCTGAAATTGAAAGTGTTCTAGATAAAGATCTTCTAAAAATATAATTATTATCACTTACACGATCACATTTCACTCCATTTAAATAAATAATATCTGCATCATATATAGATTGGGCCAATGTACATAACATCATATTTCTGTTAGGAATAAAATTATTTTCTTGTTCAATATTTTTTAGAGTAATATATTCACAATCATTATAGATAGTAATATCTTTATAGTTTTTATTTAAAAATAAAACTTCATAATAAGAATATTTAGAGTCTAAATCAAAATATACCTTAGTAATATCCCTTTGATTATATCTAGGATCTTTTTTCATAAAATAGTCAGTCAAATATGAATCCAGTCCAGTTGTATATAAAACTATTTCTTTCATAATGTAATCATCCTTTTTTTTAATTTAATTTTATTTATTAAAATTATCAAAAAATTCACTTTGTATTTTTTCATTATTTTCTTTAACTTTTTCATTTATTTTTTTTTCTTTTTCTAATATTATTTTTCTAAATTCTTTTAACATATTCCTTAATTTAATTGATGATTTTCTAGCTTTAAGTAATCCATATCTATTATTACATGTTTCACATATTCTTAAAAAATCACCTATTTCTATTTTTAATTTTTCTAAGTATATTCTAAATTCTTTATTCATAATTTAATACCATTTTTAATTTTTTTATAATTTCATCTTCGGAAATACTTGATAAACACCCCACCGGTTCTTTCTTAACAAAATATGGACATTTATTTACTTCACTTTGATGAAAAAAACATGGATATAATCCACATCCCTTAAAATCTATACTATCTACCCATTGAGAATTATTATAATAACGCATTCTCAAATCACCTAAAAACGGACCATAAACACCCACGGTTGGGATTCCTAACGCTGGGGCAAAATGTGTAAATGAACTATCTATTCCAATCAACGATTTGCAGTTTGATAAAATAGAAATTCCATCATTTATATTATTTGAATATTTTGCAAAATTAATAACATCTGTTTCTTCAAAATCATACAATTTATTAAACGCATCGTACATTTTATAATTATCTGAAGAATCAATAAATCCAACTTTAAATCCTATTTCTAATAATTTTTTAATTAAAAGAACCCAATTGGTTGTTTTCATCATTCTAGTAGGAGATGAAGCTCTAACTTGTAATAAAATTGTGTTTTTAGGAACTAATTCACTAAACTTCTTTACATCATCAATTTTTGGAAACAATTTAGGATGATATTTTTTAATATCAAATTCTAAGTTTGCAACTTTTTTAAATATATCATAACAGTTAATTTTTTCTGCCTCTTTACATCTTTCAATTGATCCTTCAAAACTTAAATGAAAATCATGCTCATCTAATTCCTCATATCTGAAAGGAATACTAATAATTCTATCTACTAATCCATCAGCCCAATAATTAAATAAAGACATATTTTCTGGAGAGGTAGCGTAGGTAATATGTGAATTGGGATATTTTTCTTTTAAATATTGAACTAGAGGTTGAGAGAACATTAAATCACCCAGTCCCCCAACTCTCCAAATTAAAAGTTTTTTACCATTAATATTTTCGCCAGAATATCTTTTAAAATATTCACAAAATTTTTTCTTATATGGTTTTAAACAAAAATATTGGCCAGAATGAAATGTTCTGGTATAAAAATCTAAAGGCATTACATATATTTCCCCTGGATTAAAATCAAATTTAAATCTAGAAAATTGAAAAATAGATGGCCTAATAACTTCACATAAAACTGATCCGGGAGCATATTTTTTAAGCTCTTCTATATTTTCAAATTTTTTGGTCAAATAATTTTTAGTAAATCCAAATCTCTTATAATCATTTTTTAAGGCATCCGATACCATTTTTGTCTTAGATTGCTTATTTAAAATCTTTGTTACAGTTGGATTATTCAAAATCATAATAAATATCCTTTTTAAAAATTTCAAATATCTATAATTTATTTCGTTTACAAATAGAAAAAAATCAAACAATTTTAGAATTAAATTATATGAAAATATATCGTTTTTTTGAAGGAATTAAATAAGATGATAAAAAGACGTTTATATGTAATTATACCTTGTAGAGATAGATTAATTCTAACTCAAAAATGTATTGAATCTTTATGGGAAAATTCTAAATTATTTAATGAAATTCATATTTATGTTTTTGATAATAAATCAGATTTAGATACTGATAGATTTAAAATATTTCAACAATTATTAAAAGAAGGCAAAATACAATACTATTCATACGACACAGAAAATACTTTATTTAATTGTTTTGGAAAATCGGTAGTATTTCAAAGATGGTTGGATATGATGAAAATTCAAAAACAAGTAAGAGATTATAAAAAATTAGATAAAGACTTTATGACTTATTATATGTTAGTTGACAATGATTTCATTTTTGGTCCTAATTGGGATTCTTATTTTATATCTGCGGCAGATACCGTTTTTTATTATAATAAAGACACACACTTTATTGTAAAATATCCGAGTGGCGTTTCTCAAAGATATTTGGATTTAAATAAATCCAAGATTCTAAGAAATAATTTTAATAATAGAGAATATAAACTTCATTTTTGTAATATGGGAGGGTCTTCTGGTTTATGGTTTATGACTTTTCCTATGCTTGAAAAATTAAAATGGAATTTTTATAATTTTGATCAAACATTTAACGTTGATAAAAGACATGACACAGGAACATGGAGCGTTATTAAAAAAGAAAAGGGACCAATAGATTATGTTTCTATAATCGAATCTCCAAAAGATGAAAGATTGATTATACATTTAGGTGGAACAATTGGCTCTTTATGTAATAAACTTTATCAAAAACAATATAATAATGATGTAAAAAATAAATTAAGAGAAAATGAAGAAATCTTAAAAAATATGAATGTTTATGAAATATTTGAAAAATATAAAGAGAAATTTCATTCTTGGTAAAAAGGAGAATACTAAGTAAAATGATTGTTCTAATCCCAACAGATGCAAATAAATTCAAAAAAGAAAATTTAAAGTTTATTAGAAAGGTTTATGAAAAAACTGATTTAAGATTTATTTTTTCTGGAACTATGAACTATGATGAATTTTATAAAGATCTATCTAAAGAAGATTTAGAATTTATTAGAAAAAATTGTTTAATTATAAAAAATGAAAAGTTTGATCTAAATGATTGTCTTAGACAATTCATAAACTATAATCAACATTTATTAAAAGATACAGAAAAAATAGCACTATTAGAGGATGATGTAGTTATAAGTATAACTAAAAATGGAAATTCTATAAAAAGCTTAGGTATTGATGACATTCTATTAATTAGTATTTATGAAGAAAAATTAAAAAATCAAAATTATAATTATTTATATTTTCAAGATAGTTCTTCAATTGTTACATCTATATTTTTATCTTTTAATAGTAGACTAAAAAAAGAAGAATTAATTCTAAAAGATATATCTCCAATATTTAGTTTTAAATATCTGAAAAAACTAATTGAGGACGAAACTCTAATCCTATTTGATAAAAAAACAGTTATTGAAAATTTAATTAATTTATATTCTCTAAATATTAGGAAAGAATTTTATTCAGGAATAAAATTATCTATTTATCCTGAAAAAAATTATACTTTAAGTAATATAGATCTCCCAGAAATTTCAGAGAGAAAAACTACTGTACATAAAACAAACATTATTATTCCAGATGAGATAAAAAATGAAATAGAAAATAAAAAAGTTTTAAATTTCATTTTCGAGGATAATTTAACTTATAATGTTTGCAAATCTGGAACTGCAAAAATCTGGGATGTAGTCATCAGTATGTTAAATAATTCCAATAAATATATGATGTTAATTAGCGGGGAATTTCCTTTTATGGATCTTTATAAAAGTAAAACCGCGGCGGAAACCTGGCGAAATGTACTCCTTAAAAATAATAATGAATATCAAAAATTAAAAAAATACTCGATTTTAAATATCGGTATGTTAAATGATAATATGATTAAAAATATTGATGAGAATCGACCTAGTTATCTTTTAAGTAATCTAAATAATATATATTCTAATAAAACAAATTTTAAAAAAATTATATTTCAACAAGATGAATATAATATGATAAAATTATTTAAATATAATGATAACGATGAAAACTTATTTGTTTCACCCTATTTTTCTAAAAGAAATGATACTCCAATTAATATTTATGAAAATATAAAAAGAATTTTAATCTTAATTTAAAACTTTTTTAAGGAGTGGTTTTCTGATTTTTTTAAGAAAAACCACTCCTTTTTTTCTCTATGAGTAAAATTCTTTTCCTTATAAATAAACTCTCAAATAAAAAAATTTTTCTAAAAATAATTTATTTGTTTATTTTGAATTTTATTTCTAATTCTCTATAAATAAAATTAAAAAAAACAATGATTTTTTTTTTTTGATTTAAAATAGAATTTATTTAAAAAATCGAAATTTAAAACTTACTTCTCTTAAGATACATACCTAAAAGAAAACTTACGCTTTTTTACGATTATATTTTAATTTTAAAAATAGTAATTTAGTTTTATTTATTTAAAAAAGCTAAATAAAAACTAAAATTTCTCTTAGGATATATATCTTCTTTTTATAAAAAAAGAAAACAAAATAATTTATTTTTAACTTTGAATTTTATTTCTAATTCTAAAAAGAAAATTAAAAAAATAAAATGATTTTTATTTTTTAAAATATATTTAAAAATCTTAAATTATTTTTAAATCCATTTAGAATATATATTTCAAACAAAATTAAAAAAAAGAATTTTTTACTTCTAATAGAATATTTATCTAATAAATCAAACATCAAAATCATATTTTATGATAGTTTATATATTTCAAAAAATTTTTTTTATTTTAAATTTATTTAAAAAAACCTAAATAAAAACTAAAAGTCCTCTTAGAATATATATCTAAAAAAATCAATAATTTTTTAAAACTCCATTTTTAAATATAAAAAGAAATCTTAATTTTTTCCATTTATTAAAATCTTATTTTTAAATCTAAAAATTCTAAATTTATGAATAATTTTTATTTAGAAAATAGATTATTTTTCAATGGATGGAATGACGCACGAAATCAAATAACCTAATGTGTAAGTACAGTGATTTTGATTATATGAATTATATTAAAATTCAAAATCCAAAATCTTGCTTGTTTTAGTTCTTTAACAAGATCTATACTTATACACTTTAAAAATGACCTTCCCTTTTGTAGTACAGGTCATTTTTAAAGTAAGAGATATTCATTCTAATATTAGAAATGTTAAGACTTTTAATAAAGCCCTTATTCTTAAATGAATATCAGTGAACTAAAATATCCATTTTAACATATTCATAAATATGTTCTACTGGAAGTGTGAAACTTTCAAAGTTAAACATGAAATATTTTTTCAAATTATTTTTTATGTAGAGTGAAAAAAATCCGTGATTTTTTTCACGGATTTTTGTAAAAAACTCCTTTTTAAAAAAAAAGGAGAACATCTCGGTAGTTTTATTTATACAATTAATTAGAGTAATTGTATAATGATAGAATCTTTTAATTACAATAAAACAATCACTGTTGTATTGTTTTATTGTTGTTACTTAATTGAATTATATCAAAATTATAAATCAAATAAAAATTAACCTCTTTCAGTGTCTCCATATTCCACGAGGATGTAAAAATCATTTCAATGATTTTTACACCTCTAGGAACTAAAATAAATTCCATAAAATTCTAGTGAAATTTCAAGTAGAATTTATTTTAAAGAACTTAATTGACCACAATCACTAATATGTTATGATAAGATAATATTTTGTTTTTAACTTCAGTAAGGTATATTTCCATTATAAACGTCATAATGTATCCTAGAGAGACATTGAAAATTTCAATAACTACAAATCGTAATAATTGTTTTGTTAACAAAACAATAATGAAAATAGAGTTTTTCAAATTTATGATAACTTTTTTTAATTATGAAAATTAATGATAAAAGTGAAATTTTCAGTTTCTGTTTGTAATAAAATACACAAATGTTTTTTAATTAAAAATATTTTAAAAAGGGAGAAAATATGAAATTTTTAGTTCTATTTATAATAAATAATATGTATGAATATTAAAAATAATTTCAAACAAGGAGAAAAAGAAAATGAGTAAAAACAACAATTATAAAGATGTAGAATGGAATAATTTTAGATTAAATCTTTTTAATATTTATGATAGTATTTCCAAAACCCAATTTTATATGTATTTAGATAACTCTATTACTGAAAGTAAATGGGGATTGGGAAATAATAGTTCTAAATTAACTATTTCTATTAGAAATCCAAAAACCTTAAATTTTCAATCTCAATTTGAATTTGGATATAATGAAATAATACAATTTTTAGAATCATATGAAAAATTATCTAAAAATGGTTTAGATAAAGTTTTTAAGAATGGTGGAATGTTTCAAATTGTTAAAGTAGGGTTTAATAGAAAAAAGGATATTAATTTTATTTTTAATACCTCAAGTACAGGTGGTCCAAAAGTTAAAATTGAGTTAGTTGATCCCACAAATAGTCTTGCTACTAAAATTTCTACTTTTCTTTCACCATTTCAATTTAGTAATATCTATAAAATATTTTCTGAATTTAAAGAAAATTTTTTAATGATCTCTTCTAATTACGTTAATATTTGTAATCAAAATAGAATTGAAAAGAATATAAATAAATTAAAAAATGAATTTTATACCAGAGTGGAAGAAATTTCTATTAAAAGCTCTTCAATTATAACCGAAAGTTTGAATCAAATTTCCTTAACATTACAACAAAATTTGAACACTTTAATTAGTAATGAAGTTGAAAATTTGAGACAAAACTTGAGAGAAGATAATAATTATTCTAATGATAAAAATAATGATACTTATTTAAGTTGTGAAAATGAGGTTAATACTTTAGATGAATTTGATTTATTAAATGAAAAAATTTCGATGGAATATTTTAGTAATGATGAAAGCGATGAAGATATTTATAATGAAGAAAATGAACTAGATTCAATTTCCAATATTGTAAACAATACTTGTGATAATAATGATGAAGAAACGGAATCAGTTCCTAATGTAAGTGATGATAATGATGAGAGTGATGATGAAATAGATGAAGAAAAAACTAACAATAATAATAGTGATGATAACACATATGAAGAATATGATTGGAAAAATGATCCTGATATTAAAATTAATAATATTGAAGATATTAGTGAAGGAACAATAGATGTTAGTGTTTTTGATCGTGATTATAATCCTAATAATAAAAAAAAAAATAAAAAATCTGAAATAATAGAAGAAAAAAACAACAATACTAATAATACAAATGAAACTTATGTAGACACATTTGCTCAAGATTACTTTTCAGATTTAGATTTAGATGATGTTAGTTTGAACCTTTCAGATGAGGAAAGAGATGAAGAAAAAAAGAATAGAAATCCCGCTACGTTATTTAAAGTTACGAAAGATAAAGTTGGTAATAATTTTATTGATAATTATATGTTCTCCAGATTAAAGTCTTATCAGGGATGTCTTAGTAGATTTAGAAATTTAATGACTAAAAGTAATATAAAATTATATTTTCCTCATGAATATATTATGAGTTGGTCTAAAATACCGTTTGAACAAATTGAATATATAAAGGAAGACCCCAATTTTAATTTTATACAACATACAGCATTAATGGCCTGGAAGGGTATTATTAAACAATTTCTTAGTGTTAAAGAAACATCAATTTATCCAGTTCCTCATTGCTTGGCTTTTGATAAAAAAATTGATAAGTACGAACATAAAGAAACGTATGAAATGATTACAGGTATGATTTATTTAAATGTGATTTATAATTTTTATTTATATAAGCGTCTTGGTAATTTAGAAAATAAATCTATTGTAAATTTTAAATGGTTTTATATGTATGTTTTGGCAAATAAATTGTTTACTATTCCTTTTATACTTTCTATTAAACCTGAGCAGATAGATATAAAAGAAATGGAAAATGATATTGTTAGGATTCATAAAGCGTGTATGGATTGTGGTGGATTGAATGAATTAATTGAATATATTAAAAAAGATTTTCAAACAGAATTTACCTGGAATATGGAAGAAATTCTTGAAGAATTTCATAGTTTGATTAATGCGTTTAAAGTTAAAATCCAAAATTTAGAAAATGAAAGGATGCTTCCGGGTAATATTAACTATCAAAAATTATGCGAGGGCTTTGATATTCCGCTCCAAAAGATTCAGTATGGAACAATTGAAGAAATAAGATTTTCAATTATGGATATTCTTGATGAAGGTGATGGGATAGAGTATCCAGAAAAACAAATGAATAGAGAAAGGATTGTTGCTTTTCTTGAATTGAGTAAAGAATACGTTAAGGATGATCTAAAACTTGAATTTATGAAGAATTATATTAAAAAATATGATGATATTGTTCCTTTATTGAAAAGTTCAGAATTTCCCGGTGAATTATGGTATATTAAACGAATTCTAGATCTTAAACCAAATATTATCAAACGTAATAAAACTCAAGTAAAAAAATTCTTAAAAATTTATATTAATTCTGAAGAATTATTTATGACAAAACAACGTGTTTTAACAGATTATGAAAGTTCAAACCCAACATTAACTGAGAACGAAGATACTACATATGATTATTTTTTTAATCCAATATTAAATGAATACAAAAAAAGTTTAAAAAAAGGAGATTAAAAAATGATTATGGTTCCTAAAAAAACCATTTTTTTCAAAATTCAACCTAGTCTTAATCGGGCCGCGACTTATACAATTTATGCAAATTCAATTCCAATCAATTTTACGATTGGATATCATAAGAGAACCTGTGGACTTGCTTTTACTTTAAACGAATCTCCTAAATATTTAATTGAAAATGGAATTAAATTATTAACATTCAGAGATTTGGGACGTAGTGATTTTGCTACTAAATTTTTTAATTTGGATTTTGTACAAAACGAAAAATTAGATTATAAAGGTAAATTTGTTTCTATTAAGAATAAATTTAAAGATGATATTTTTCAATATTTTGGTGAGAAAACTGATTTTCAAATAAGAGATGAATATGAAATTCCAAATGAAAAATGTTCCAACTATCTTCTTTCTTTGGGATTTAAAATTGAAAATCATAAAGAAGATCTTACTTTTCTAATTTTTCAAAGGAAATGTTATAGTCCAAAAAACATGAGGTTTGTTTGTAGGAATTATTCCTTACAATTTACCACTGAAGCGGGTGAAAAACTTTTAACCGAACTAGTTAAAATGCCCGAATAATAAAAAGAGAATAACCATGAGAGATTATAAATCTTATCATAATGTTTTTATTCATAATGTTGTAGGATCATTTTTTAGAGGTGTAGCTGATTATTTTAAAACTGAATGGTTTTCAAGATCCCAAGAAATTATAATTAGTACTTATGAAAAGGCTGTTGAACATGTTCGACAAAGAAAACAACAAGGTGGTGAAAATTGGGTTCTTAAATATCCATTTATTTTATTTGATCCAAGTTATGATTTTGAACCAGAACAATATGTAGGTAAATTATTAGACGGATATCCTCATTTTAGACAAGATATTGCAAGCAACATGTATGGTCCTAAAATCTATGATGATGATAAGGTTGTTATCTCTCCTGTTTTAAATAGGTATCAAGGAACGTTTGATGTTACGGTCTGGTGTTCAAGTGTAAGTGAACTCTTGGACACCAGACTTCTTTCTTTTCAATTTTTTGGTGGTTTGGGAAGAATAATTATTCCAAGATCAATAAATGGATATTTTATTCTCCCAAACGAAATTAAAACTTACACATATGAAAATCCATATACTGGGGAATCATACATTTTAGATTGGTCATCAAGTAAATGTGAAGAAATTTTGGTAAAAACCATAAGTAAAGATTTGGGAGATTTACATTTCTCATTTCCTTTTTCCGTTGAACCTATGTTAAAATTAAGTGGGATAAGTGATGGGTCAGATAAATATGGGGGATCTGGAGATGATATTGGGGAATATAGAGTAACCATATCTATTGAATGGGAGTGTTCGATACCTACTCATTTAGTTATTCATGCCGATAAATTTCCAAAAAGGTGTCATAAAATAGATATTAATATTGGTAGTGGATTTCAATATGTTATGAAATCTAAATTTCCTAATAATGAAATAATTTCAACTCCTACCCAAATTTTAGTTTCATACTTAGATGATAATGAAAATAAATATACTAGAAAAGATTTAATTTTCAAAAATAATTATATGTATATCATTACTCAAGAAGATGAAGATTTAATCAAAAGTAATAAAAATCCTGTAGAAAAAAGTATTTTTATTACTTTACCTGAAACCATTACTAATTGTGAATTTTTAAAAGTTTTTTATAAATTTGGTGAACTACATAGAGATTATCATTGGAGATTAACTCCTTTAAATCAAGTTGAATTATTAGGATTTAATTTAGAAATATTAGAAAAAGATGACACAATTGGAATATCTATTTATGAGGAGGAACCTGAAACTAAAGTATTATGATTGTAATAAAACTTAGCGGAGGATTGGGAAATCAATTATTTCAATATTCTATAGGAAGAAAAATCTCATTAAATATAAAAACTGATTTATTTGTTAATATTGACAACTTAAAAAATTTTAGAACACCAAGAGAGTATTGTTTAGATAAACTCAATGTTTGTTGTAAAATTAACCCAAATACAAGTGGTTTAAAGATTATTAATGAAAAATTTTTTCATTATGATAATAATTTAAATATTTCAGATAATATATTATTAAAGGGATATTGGCAATCTGAAAAATACTTTAAAGAAATTAAACATATTTTATTAAATGAAATTACTCCTAAAATAAATTTATCAAATTTATTTATTAAATATAAAAGTAAAATAGAAAGCTGTGAATCGGTAAGTTTACATGTAAGAAGAGGAGATTATTTAACTAGAGGTAATTTGAAATTTCATGGTGTATGTTCTTTAGATTATTATAATAAAGCCATTCAACATATAAAAGAAAGAATTAATAATCCAGTTTTCTTCATTTTTTCTGATGATATAAATTGGGTAAAAAGTAACTTAATGATAAATTTTGAAAAATATTTTATATCTAATTATAATATTTTTGATACACAATTTGATGAATTTTTTTTAATGAGTAAATGCAAGCATAATATTATAGCCAATAGTACTTTTTCTTGGTGGCCCGCCTGGATTAATCAAAATTCTAATAAAATTATAATAGCACCACTAAATTGGTTTTCTGAATCAAATAAAAATGTTAATTCCAACGATTTGATTCCAGATAATTGGGTAAAATTATGAGTGGAGAGGACTATGTAGACATAATAGTTCCTGTATTTAACGGTGAATTATTTATTGCAGAAGCACTAGAATCTATTTTAAATCAAACATACAATAATTTTAGAATAATTATTGTTAATGATGGAAGTTATGACAATACATTAGCAATCATTAATGATTATGAAAAAAGAAATCCAGATAAAATAAAAATAATTAATCATGAAATAAATTTAGGATTATCTCGGGCTAGAAATAATGGAATAAAACAATCTACCAGTAAATATGTAGCGTTTCATGATTGTGATGATATTTCAGAAAAAACAAAATATGAAGAAATTATAAATTATTTAAAAACTAATAATTTAGACGGGTGTGGATGTTTTGGTAAATATTTTCGAAATCAACTTTCAAATACATGCGGGTGTCCTCAAATAAAAAATTCTTATAATGAAATTTTTATAGATCTACACAATGTAAATCATTTTATTGTTAGTTCTATGGTATTGAAAAAAGAAGCATTAGATAAAATAAATGGATTTGATGTAATTTTAAAGGGATGCCAAGATTATGATCTATGGTGTAGATTAATGATGAATGGTTATAAGTTGGAAAATTTACCAAAATGTTTACATAATATAAGATTACATAATAGCAGTTTGTCAGTAACAATTACAACTGATATGAAAAAAGAAGAAAAATTTATTAGAAATAAATATGAAAGATTTTTAACTAAATGGGAAAGAGATAAAAAATTCTATAGTTTTCAATATGAGAGTTATATTAAAGATAAACAAAATAAAATAAGAAGAAATTTTAAAACTATAAAAAAAGAGCTAAATAGTGGAATGAATATTGGACTGATTATAATAGCTACAAATAAATATATTGAGTTTTTTAATCCTTTATATAATTCTATTAAAAGTTTTTTTCTTAAAGGTCATAATATTAAGACTTTTTTATTTACCAATAATTTTAATAATTTGAGTTATCCAAATACAAACAATGTCACTATTATCCCTATACAACATAAACCCTGGCCTTATATGACATTATTGAGATATAAAATTATTTGGGATAATAAAGAATATTTTAAAGATTTAGATTATATATTTTATTGTGATGTAGATATGAGGGTTGTTGATACCATCGGAGATGAAATTTTATCCAAGTTAACGGCAACTATTCATCCAGGGTATTTCAATAAGACGCCTAAAATGTTTCCTTTTGAAAAAAATCATAATTCCGAAGCATTTATCAAGGATAAAAATAATGTAAATAATTATTTTGCTGGTGGATTTCAAGGTGGGGAAAAGGATGTTTATTTAAATGTTTGTAAAATATTGTCAGATAGGATTGATGCAGATTTGAAAAAAAATATTATTGCTGTATGGCATGACGAAACACATTGGAATAAATATTTAAGTGAAACTTTACCTAGTAAGATATTAACTCCTTCCTATTGTTATCCAGAAACAGGTTATGAGCATCTAAAAATGGCTAAAAAAATAATTGCATTAAATAAAAATCATAAGGAATTTAGAAAATAAAAAAAAGACCTCCCCTCAGATGTTTTTTGAAGAGAGGTCTTTTTTGTAAAAATATTAATTTTCATTAACCCATTCTTCTAAAATCGAAAATGTTTTATAATCGTACCAATGAAATTCGGGAGTTCGTCCATACAACAAAGGTAAATCAATTTCAATTGTTTCATAAATTGATTTACCTGATCTCATTCTTTCCTTAAATATCTTTTTTAAATATTCAAGAGTTTTAATAACCTCTTTTGGAGAATAATTTGATCCTATAAGATCTTCACTGTTAAAAACAATACCTACTGGATAAAGATCATCTGTAAGATAAATATCTACATTGGGAAATATTATTCTCAAAGGTACAATTTCGTGTACTCCCTTAATACTTTTATAAGGGATAATTAACATAAACTCGTAATCATTCCACTTTAAGGAAGAGTTTTTTTCTTCCTTAATTAAAAGTACAGCACGAGTCCATGCTTCGTCTTTAGTCATATAAGTTTCTTCATTACACCCCACTAAAAAGAGAATAAGTAAGAACAACAAAGTTTGATACATTCGCATGATCTTATCTCCTTTTTATATAAAGATATATATTTCCTCTATAAATAAATATAATAATCTATTTTACAAATTTTGTATATCTTACACAGAGCCATTTTTTAATATTTTGGGTAATGAATTTTTTAATATCTTCTTCAGATTCCTCAAAACTTTTGTATATTTTCTTATCTTTTAAATCATTTACAAATACAAAATGTTCATTATTTTCATCCCATTTTATATAAGTGTAAAAATTTGAAGAATAATCATTACCATTTTCAAACTCTATACGAAAACTTGAAATCATTTTTTTAAAAGAAATAGATGGTTTAATCATAATTGACTTTCCCTCAAATAACTTAGATAATTCCAAGTTAATCATCATAAGAGGAGTGTCTTTATTAAACTCTATTGTCTCTTTATAACATTCGAATAACAACGTATTTAAATCATTCACTAAAATAATACCTAACGGCATTTGAAATGCTTGTTTGCTGTATAAATTATACGTGTAAACTGAATACAAAACATCACTGACCATTGTTAAATGCCTCCTAAAAAAAAGTTTTTTATAAATTATATTTTAATATATATAATTAAAAAAAGGAAGGATAATTTAAAATATCCTTCCTAATATTATTATATTCATTTTTTAGGAATAAATTCTTCTTCTGGTTTTACATTAATTATTATCCAATCATCAAATACCGACGGGGTAGTTTTAACTTTAATCTTTGCTTCCTCTAAAGTTGTAGGTGATTTTAAATTTGTGATAGTTAACAAATAAAATTCACCATCTTCTATGTCAAAAGGCCCTTCAATACATTTTACAACACCTTTGATATCCTTAGGTTGATACGCCGATCTTGAAGGATGGCACTGAAGTTTTATGATGTTGCCCTGTTTAATATTTTTTATATACATATTTAGTAGATTAAAAACCATTTTTGTTTCTCCTTTTTTTAATCGTCTTCATTTTTGAAAAATCTTCTAATTTTAAACCATGGCGAATTCTTCTCAATTTTTTTACCCATTACAATTTTACTATTACCTAATTCTTCTAAATATTTTTTATCTATATCAATTTCTCGTATAGATATTAAATCCAATTCACTTTGCTTTAGCCAACTTTGAACCCCCTTTATCTTAGTAACATCTCCTTGATCCATTATTGAAATTGAATTGTATACTCCAGATATAATCATTGGATCTTTTGCTTTGATTGAAAAACTAATTTCTTCCCCCTTTAATGTTCTTAGATCAAAAGGTATCTTATAAAAAAATTCTTCATCCTCCAAAAATATTATTTTTACTGCTATTTTTCCGAACATAATTATTCCTCCTAAAAAATATTAAATTTATAATGTTAATATTAAATATATATATTAAATAATGAGTCGGAGAGTTTATTGTTTTTTTAAAAGAAGGAGAAATATAATGAAAATTAATTTTTATAATAAGATAGAAAAAAAATTTTTAAATTGGATAAAAGATTATTCTAAAAAAAATAATATGGATATAAATGATGCGATTATCAAAATATATAATGAGGGGCTTTTACATATTTTTTTATCAAATAGAGATGATAAAATTAATTTTTTTAGAAAAAATAAATGGGAATTTAATAAAATAATTTCTAATATTTTTGATAAATCTAAAGAATCTCCATCAGAAATTTTACAATTTTTTTCTAGAAAAGATTTTTTATTTTTAGAAAAAGACAACCAATCCATATTAGTAGAATATATTTTTTATAATACTATTTATGAATGGAAAAAACAAATTGAACAATCTTTGAGAAAGGACTTAAATAAAAATGAATAGAAAGCCATTAATTAAAAAGGCATACGGAAGTATTGGACATTTACCTTTTAGTAAGCTAGGAACTGGAGATCATAAAATTAATGAGGGCCAGACCAGAATATGTTGTTTAAAAAAAAGAGATGAGTTTGATACTATTTTAGTTCAAGAAAAATTGGATGGCTCTTGTTGTAGTATAGCAAAAATAAATGGAAATATTTATGCGTTAAGCAGGGCTGGATATATAGCAAGTACTTCTCCTTATAAACAACATCATTTATTTGAAAAATGGGCCTTACGTCAAAAAGATAGGTTTGATTTTTTAGAAGAAGGTGAGAGGATTGTAGGTGAATGGCTAGCTCAAGCTCATGGGACTATTTATAATTTAACACATGAACCTTATGTTGTGTTCGATATTTTTAATAAAGAAAATCAAAGATATGTATATGATGAAATGATGGAAAAATTAAAAAATGGTAATTTTATAACCCCTTATTTATTACACAGGGGAGATTCAGTAAATGTAGAGAATGTTTTGAATAAATTAGGTAAATATGGATTTCATGGAGCAATAGATCCTGTAGAGGGGGCCGTTTGGAGAGTAGAAAGAAAAAACAAAGTTGATTTTTTAGCAAAATATGTTAGATCAGATAAAGAAAATGGAAAATACTTACCAGAAATGAATAATAATATAAAGGAACCGATATGGAATTGGAACCCACCTTTTTAAGATTGCCTATTTTATTTAAAGAAAAAGATTTATTTGGAGATTTATTTATTATCAAACAAAATGATATGTTTGATATATGGCAAAAATATAATGAGATTTTTGATTATAGATTTAATTATAATTTAAATGAAAATTCAATAGTATTTGATTTAGGTGGATTTAAAGGTGAATGGAGCAACAAAATATACACCTTATATAAACCTAATATTCATCTTTTTGAAATTTGTAAAGACTATTTTATAGATTTAGTGACATTTTTTATGTATAATGAAAAAATAAAATTAAACAATTTTGGATTATCAGATTGTAATAAAGAATTGGAATTATTTCAAAATGGAGATAAAACAACAGTTTTTTTTAATAAGGAATTAATAGAAGATAATAATACAATAAAAAAAAGTAAATTTATAGATTTTTTTAATTATATAGAGAATAATGACATTAACCATATTGATCTAATGAAAATTAATATCGAAGGTGGAGAATATGATTTAATGGATTATATTTTAAAAACAGATTTTATTACTAAAATAACTGACATTCAAATTCAATTTCATAATACGGTTGAAAATCATTTGAATAGAATGATTGATATTCAAACTAAATTAAGAAATACTCATTATCAATCTTATTGTTTTCCTACAATTTGGGAGAATTGGAGAATTAAAGATGATTCGAAAATTTTCATTGGATGATTTAACAATAGTTATTCCATTCAGGCAAGATTCAAAAAGAAGATATATAAATTTAAAATATGTAATTAAGTATTTAAAAAATAACTTTGATAATTTAAAAATAATTATCGGCGAAATAGATAAAAAACCAAAGTTAAAAAATTATCATGGATGTGATTATGTTTTTTTAAAGACCGAACGAGATTTTGTTCAGAAAACAAAAATTCTTAATTTATTAATTCATTTAGCAAAAACAAATATTATATGCTCATATGATTGTGATATTTTATTAAATCCATTAGATATCGTTAAATCATATAATTTAATTAAATTTAAACAAATAGACTTCGCTCTTCCATATAATAGACACATTCGTAGTATAAGAGGAAAAGATACCAAAAGAATTTTTAAAGAAATTAGATGTGGTGGAAAAAATCCATTTTTTTCCACCACATCTAATTTCTTTAAAAATTAGATG
>ENA-UOYA01002617-UOYA01002617.1-activated-sludge-metagenome-genome-assembly--contig:-NODE-2617-length-17184-cov-10.436686_pt1 | contig 17184 bp, 11 predicted proteins | sample MGYA00238163_ERZ764804 | MGnify/ENA primary metagenome ERZ764804 (study PRJEB28919, sample SAMN05720223) | activated sludge metagenome | isolation source: Anaerobic digester | place: Hong Kong... | reverse complement strand
GATGACGCTCCGCTCACCGTCGATGATATCCTAGATACCGTGTGCCGCCATTATAATGTTTCTGCTACTGCCATCAATAGCAAGAGCCGCAAACGCGAACTTGTGACGGCACGTCAGGTCTCAATGTATCTGGCACAGAAATATACCAAGATGCCTGCGAGCCGTATCGGAAAATTGGTTGGCGGAAGAGACCATTCCACCGTTATCCATAGTTGTACGCAGGTGGAAAACAGACTGAAGGTAGATGAGATGTTCTCTGCCGATATCGTGAGCATAGAGAATTCTTTCAAACTAAAGAAATAAAGATTTAATCATGTTAAAGGGATGCAATTTTGGCATCCCTTTATTTTTTTTATGATTTCATACGTATATACTTTCAGATTTAATTGCTACATTTGCAACTCAATTAAATCATGAAAAAATGCAAGAACACGAATTAAAGACAATTGTTTCCAAATTTGACATCGAAGGAACGGTATCAACCGTAAAACCTTTGGGTAACGGACTTATCAACGATACTTACAAGGTCACTACAGCCGATGCCGAAACTCCCGATTATGTGTTGCAGAGAATCAACAACGCCATATTTACGGATGTGGATTTGCTCCAGCATAACATCGAAGCTGTGACGCGTCATATCCGCAAAAAACTGGAACAGGATGGCGTGAGTGATATCGATCGCAAGGTGCTCCGCTTTGTTGGCACTGCCGAAGGCAAAACATATTACAAGGATGAAAATGATAAATATTGGAGAATATCTGTATTTATCCCTAATGCAAAGACTTATGAGGCAGTCACTCCTGAATATGCCTACTATTGCGGACTCACATTCGGAAATTTCGAAGCCATGCTGGTGGATATTCCCGAACATCTGGGTGAGACGATCCCCGATTTCCATAATATGGAGTTGAGAATCCGCCAATTGCGCGATGCCATTCGTGCTGATGTAAAGGGACGAGTGAAAGAGGTGCAGCCAATCATCGACGAGATTGAGCGTGATGCTGATGAAATGTGCAAGGCAGAACGTCTCTATCGTGAAGGTAAGTTGCCGAAACGTATCTGTCACTGTGATACGAAAGTCAACAATATGATGTTTGATGAAGACGGTCACGTGCTCTGTGTCATCGATTTGGATACCGTGATGCCAAGTTTCGTATTTTCAGATTATGGCGATTTCCTGCGTACAGGTGCCAACTTCGTGGCAGAGGATGATCCGCACATCGACCAAGTGGGATTCAATGAAGACATCTTCCGTTCGTTCACACGTGGATATCTGGAGTCAGCCAAATCATTCCTCACGCCTGTAGAAACCGAGAACCTGCCGTATGCGGTAGCCTTGTTCCCTTATATGCAGTGCGTCAGATTCCTCGCCGATTATATCAATGGCGACACATATTATAAGATTAAATATCCAGAGCATAATCTCGTGCGTACCAACAATCAGCTTGCCCTCTATCGTAGCGTAAAGGCTCACGAGCAGATGATGGAAGATTTTATCAAGGAGTGTCTTTAATTATTTCGTATGAAGCATTTGAATATTTTGAAGATAGCCGCCACGGATGTTGCCGCGGAGAATGTCCCCCAATTGATGGACACGGCTGGCATCGAATATCATGATATTGATTGTGTGGACTGGGCAGACGAGTATCCCTACAAACCCAAAGTGAATTTCGCTCTGGCTTATACAGATAAAGAACTGTTGGTACATTACCGCGTGGAGGAACAGTGCATTCGTGCGGTAGCGCCTGGCGACAATGGTCATGTGTGGGAAGATTCCTGTTGCGAATTTTTTGTTCAGCCTGTAGATGACCACACATATTACAATATAGAATGTAATTGTGCCGGAACTTTATTGGTAGGTTTCGGTAGCGGAAGAGACAATCGGGAGTTGGCGTCTAAGACGGTTTTGGATGGCGTAAAACGTTGGTCCTCATTAGGTCGGAAACCGTTCGAGGCGAAAGATGGATGTTTCAAATGGCAAATGGCTTTGGTGATACCCTTCGCCACTTTCTTCAAACATCAGATTGAGACGGTGGATGGCAAAACCATCAAAGGTAATTTCTATAAATGTGGAGACAAGACATCTGTGCCGCATTTCCTTTCATGGAATCCGATCATTCTCCCGTCGCCCGATTTTCATCGTCCCGACTTCTTCGGCGAGTTCTCATTTCGCTGATGATGTTATAGTATAAAGTATGGATTTAAAAAGTTGTTGGCGTTAAAGTGAACATTATGCTAGAATGCAGAAAATCACGATTTATTCCACAATAATTTTATTTCCTGATTTATAGACATTCACTTTTTTCATGCGGTTCATCATGTTCAGAGCGGTATCAATACCTCCGTTACGTTCCGTGATGAATCGCATTTTTAGATGCATCATCTTCGGATTTCCGAATTCTACCGTCATATTGTAATTTTCGCCGATGGCTTTCATGATATCGCATAATTCCACATTATCATAATACAAGTAGCCGTCGCGCCAAAAGACATACGGTTGAGTATCCACATTGTTCACGGTGAATTTGTCTTCATCAAGTTTTAATTGTTCTCCAGGAATCAGTGTTCTTGACAGGGATGTCTTGGGATTGCTAACCCTAACACTGCCTGTTATCAGCGTAACCTCATCGTCTTTCACATTGAATTCAGTTCCCAAGACGGTGGTCTCTATCTTGTCGGTCATCACGACAAATGGGTGAGCCGCGTCCTTGGTCACCTTGAAATAAGCTTCGCCTTCCAGTTTTACCACGCGTCTTCCTCCAGTGAATGAAGTAGGGAACGTGAGTTTGCTGCCTGGGTGCAGATATGCCACACTGCCATCAGGTAATGAGATGTCAGTGGACTTACCATAAGGGACGTTAACAATAAGACTTTCTATGTTAGCACCTCCACTCATGGCTTTGCGATAGTCGGCTAGACTTATCGAATACCGTTGCGATGAAGTGCTGCTTAACGGAATTTCATCACCATGTTCATCCGTGATGATGATGGATTTGCTATTGTTGTCGGCTGTGAATATTTGGTTGTCTGTCTTTTGTTGTATGGCTGGTTTAAGTAAAAATATGCAACCTGCGAATACGGCTGCGGCAGCTAAGATGGAGATGATGATGGTTTTGTAACGATTGTTCTCGTGTTCGTTAGAATGTGCAGCAGAATGGAACATACGCAAACGTTCCTCCACGTCAACTGTTGTGCAGTTGCGTTTGCGGCAGACAGTCTTCAGGTCTTGCAGCTCCTGACAATGCTGGCGCAATGCGGCATCCTCTTTGATTTGCTGCAACTGAGCATCAGAGATGTCCTCGCCCGATTCAAGGATGTCGAGTGCCTGAATGTCAAGTTCGTCTATGATTGATTCTTTGTCCATTATTCCTTTTTTATATTATACGAAATAAATGCCGTTTTGGTTATGGTTGATTGATGTTTTTTTTCTTTTCCCTGATAATTTTTAATGCTTTAACAATATGTTTCTTGACCGTACTGATACTGATATTCATTTCTTCCGCTACCTCTCTGTATTTTTTCTCCTCAACGTAACAAGCCTGAAGAATTTCGCGTGTCGGAGACCCCATGCTGTCAAGAACATCGTTGATGATGCGTTCCTTGTCTTCCTGTTCCGCATAGTTCTGTTCGCCGATATATAAGCTGGTCATGACGGAAGTGAATTCGATATATTTTTCATGGCATTTGCGCCTTCTCAAGAGATCTATGCATTTATTTTTCACATTGGCATATAAGAACTGTTTTACTGTTTCTGCCTTGATAGCTGCAAATTCTCGCCATACATCCTCATACGCAGCACTCACCATGTCGTGTGCTTCCTCTTCATCAGCTATATATTGCAAAGCAAAATAATATAGCTGTGAATAGTATAATCGGAAAATATGGTCAAATTCGGCTTTCTCTTTCATTTGTCTCTTTTGAACGTGCAAAATTACTAATAATTATCGAAAATGACCATAAATGTAGATTATTTGATATCAAAAATATCTTTTTATATAACTGAATGAAAGTTTTTTTAAAAAATACTTCATTAATCGTAACCTGTTTTGCTATGAGTTCGTATTAAATTTAAGTAACAGAAAATATATTTTATATAAAAGCTTATGAGAAAGGTTCTTATTCTTTTGTTGCTATTTGCTATCTGGCTCACAGTTTTGCCTGTGTCGGCACAAGATAACGAAGTGCGGCTATCGATGTCGTTCAACAACGAAAGTCTGGCTCAAGTGTTTTTGCGGCTGGAGCAATCATCGACTTACAAATTCCTGTTCACTTATGATGATGTGGACAAGTATCGTGTTAATGGTGCAGTGAAAAATGCCAAATTCTTTGACATTGTCAACTATGTGCTTCAAGGCAAGCCCTTGGAATATTCTGTTGACGGGAAGTTTGTTAACATCACTTTGAAAAATCCTGACGATCAGAGGTCTGTCAGCAAAAAGATGCAGACGTTTGGTGGTTATGTGTTTGATGCCTCCACCAATGAACCCGTTGTGGGGGCTCAGGTGAGAATCCCCAATACCAATGTAATCACCGTCACTGATATAAACGGTGCATTCCATTTTGATTATTACCTTTCAGGCAATTATAAAGTTCAAGTTTCTTATGTCGGCATGAAAACCATTATCGTTCCATTGAGACGGGATATGAAAATCATGCTCAAGGAAGATACCAAGATGCTGGGTAATGTCGTCGTGACGGGTATTTTCCGCAAAGCCCGTGAGAGCTATACTGGTTCTGTCTCCACTATCAGCAGCGAGCAGTTGCGGCAATACCGTGGTCAGAATTTGCTACAGACATTGAAGAATGCCGATGCTTCCATCAATTTCTCCATCGATAATCTCAATGGTAGCAACCCAAATAATATTCCGAATATCAACATCCGAGGCAACTCCAGTTTGCCTACGAGTGTGGAGGAGTTTAATCAGGGAACCAAGAACAACCCCAATACGCCACTCATCATCATGGATGGTTTTGAAATATCTCTCACCAAACTGATGGATTACAATGATGAGGAGATTGAAAGTATTAATATTTTGAAGGATGCAGCTGCGACGGCTATTTATGGTAGCCGTGGTGCAAATGGAGTCATCGTGGTGGTATCCAAACAACCTGAACCTGGACAACTGAAAGTGAATCTGGAGGCAGGTATTCAGTTGGAAGTGCCCGATTTGAGCAGTTATCATTTGCTGAATGCCTCTCAGAAACTGGAATTGGAGAAGCGTGCAGGGCTCTATGACAATAAATACAGTATAGACTCGCAGAGGGAACTCCTCCTGAAACAGGCTTATCAGCAGAGATACAAGGATGTTCTCAGTGGCGTTAACACGGATTGGCTTTCAAAACCGTTGCGTACAGGAGTTGGTCAAAGGTATAATTTGCGCTTGGAGGGTGGTAGCAAAGAGTTCCGCTGGGCTGCCGACGCTCAATACAATGATGTGGAGGGCGCGATGAAAGGCAGTTCGCGCAAAACATTCAATGGCGGCATCACACTGTTATACAAATATAAAGCTCTCACTTTCCGCAACTATTCCTCTGTAGGTATCAACCACAGCAAGGAGAGTCCTTACGGTTCATTCAGCACGTATGTGGACCAGGAGCCGTATAATGCTCCTTATGATTCGAATGGCAATCTGCGCAAGTACTTTGATCCGTTCTATAAATGGTCAACAGAACCAGAAAATCCTCTTTACAACGCATCGTTGGGTTCATTCGATAAAACGAGTTATCAGGAATTGACCAATAATTTCTCTGTAGATTGGGACATCCTTCCTGAACTCACCTTGCGTGGGCAGTTGGGCATATCCAGTACAGATAACCATAGCGACTATTTCCGTTCTCCTGAAGATACTTACTACACCAATTCGACCACGGGTGCAGAATATCAGACAGGGTCAGGCTTCCTGCGTCGTGGACTTTATCGTTATGGTGACGGCAAGACAACGTATTATAATGCAGATGTCACATTATCATATAGTAAGGTGTTCCATGATGTACACTCACTCTATGTGGGATTCAACTGGTCGATGCAGCAGACCAACACCGATATTTTCAACATCGCGTTGGAAGGATTCTCGAACGAGGACCTGAGCAATATAGCCAATGCCCGCCAGTATGCAGCCAATGAGATGCCTTCCGGTTCAAATTACAAAGTACGCCAGTTTGGTATCACGGGCAATGTGAACTATACTTACGCCAGCCGTTACTACGTGGATTTCTCTTATCGTGAAGACGGCAACTCATCTTATGGAAGTGACAAAAAATACGCTCCATTTTGGAGTGGCGGTATCGGATGGAACATACACAATGAGAAGTTCCTCAAAGGCAACCCCATCGTGAATATGTTGCGTCTGAAAGCCTCTTATGGCGAGACAGGTGCTGCATCGGGAGCTTCGGAGACGGATGCTTACACCTATTATAAATATGTCACCGACAACCGGTACATGAATTGGACAGGAGCAGTGCTGGGTGGTTTCGGCAACTCCAATCTGTCATGGCAGACAACGAAAGAAGTGAATGTGGGCACCGAGTTTGGTTTCCTGGATAACCGTATCAAAGGTTCATTCGAGGTGTATACCAAGAAGACCAACAATCTGCTTTCATCGATGGACACACCGCTTTCCATGGGCTTCTCTTCATACAAAGCCAATGTGGGCGAAGTGAAAAACACTGGTTGGGAAGCAGCCTTGCAGGGATACATCATCCGTGATGCCCATCGCAAGATGAACCTGATGATTGGTGGACAACTGGTTTACAACAAGAATAAAATCACCAAACTCTCTCAGGCCATCAAAGACCAGACCGCTGCATATATGTTGACTGATGCCAGCGATGATGATGCCAGCGGCATTCAGAATTTGTTTTATGAAGGCCGTCCGCAGAATTCCATTTATGCTGTTCGTTCACTTGGCATAGACCCAAGTACAGGTCAGGAAATTTATCTCGACAAGAACGGTAATATCACCGATACGTGGAAAGCCTCTGACAAAGTGTATTGCGGCAGTGCCGACCCGCTTTATCGCGGCAATGCCAACACGATGTTCCAGTGGGGCGACTTCACATTCAATGCTTCCTTTGGATATTATTGGGGAGGCAAAATGTATAACAGCACCCTGCGCGACCGTGTAGAGGTCACGCTCAGCGACATCATGGATCAGAATGTGGATGAGCGTGTTCTCAATAGCCGTTGGTATCAGGCAGGTGACGTAGTCTTTTTCAAGAAACTGAGTAACACTCGTTCCAAAGCCACTTCACGTTACGTGATGGACAACAATGTGCTGGAACTCCAGAGTGTCAGTCTGCAATACAAACTGAAGAGCAATTATCTCATGCACAATTTCAAACTCACCAGTATCATTTTCGGAATCAACATGAACGACCTTGTTCATTGGGGATCCATCAAAATGGAGCGTGGTACGAGTTATCCTTATGCACGCAATATTCAGGGAAGTATCAAGTTGTTGTTCTAATAAAAGAAGAGGAGAAAAAACATGAAACAATATATCATATTACTTCTGGTTCTCTTGTCGCTGACCACGTCGTGTAGCGACTGGCTCGATGTAAGGGGCGAGAACATAGAGAAAGAAAAAGACCAGTTTGACAACTACAAGGGCTTCCGCGATGCCCTGACCGGTTGCTATATGACAATGGGCGGCACCGACATCTATGGTGAACGACTCACGATGACGGATATCGAGAACCTGGCAGACTTGTGGTACACATCGGATTCTTACAAGACCCAGTTCCCGCTCAATTATTATCTGAGCATCCATAAATATGACAATGATGATGCCCGTGCATCCATCAAAGCCATGTATGCCCAACTCTTTACTACGATTTCTTCAGCCAATGTGTTGATTAAGAATATCAAGGACAAGGGAAGCAACATAACCGATGCCCAGGCTCGCAACGTGATTGAGGGTGAAGCTTATGCCATTCGTGCTTATTGCCAGTTGGATGTGCTCCGTCTCTTCGGTCAACTTCCGAGTGGAGCCACCAAGATGGTGTCTCTGCCATATTCCGAGACCACCAGCATCGACGAGATGCCACCATATTATTCTTATAGCGACTATGTGGCTAAGTTGCAGAGCGACATCCAGACCGCAGAGAGTCTGCTCAAAGACAATGACCCGATATTCAGCAAGACGTTCACCACACTGAACAATCCAAGCACCGATGTGCAGGATGATTACATGTATTACCGTCAGGCACGTCTCAACTATTGGGCGGTGCGTGCACTCCATGCGCGTATGGACCTCTACATCGGCAATACGACCGAGGCACATACCATTGCCATGGAAATCATCAATGCCAAAGGCAGCGACGGCAATGCGCTCATTTCGCTCAGCGGCATCTCCGATTTGCAGAAAGGCTACAACGGACTGCCCTCCGAATGTCTGTTCTATCTCAGCAAATACAATCTGCTGGATTATGCCAACACCAGTCTGATAGGCGGCAACAGCGGGCAGGCTACCTCGGGCAAGTATTTCTTGTCGATGGATATGCTCACACAGTTGTATTCTTCCATCCCTGGTTCCACGGCATCCCACAACCGTTATCTCAACGAGTGGAACCGTCAGACCAAGAACCCGTCGGGCACAGTTTGTCCGGCACTGAAAAAGTATTGGTATGACAGTAGCAATGCTGATGCCAATTATCTTTCCACCAAGTATCAGATTGTTCCGATGCTGCGTCTTTCAGAAATGTATCTTATCGCCATCGAAACGAGCACCTCTCTGGATGAAGTCCAGTCTCTTTATAAGACGTATATGACATCTTGCGAATACACGCTCTATACGCCGTTTGCATCGCTTGAAGATGCGAAGAAAGAGATGGTGAACGAGTACCGTCGTGAATTCTATGGCGAGGGACAGATGTTTTTCACCTATAAGCGCTTGGCAAGTAAGTCGATGCTTTGGAACAGCGATGCCATCACTGAAAGTAATTACATTCTGCCGTTGCCATCTACAGAGTACGACCCGAGTATCATTAAATAAGCAGATAAAGACATGAAAAGACTTATAAATCTTATATTCGCGATGACATTGCTGCTCGCTATGGCATCATGCGAGAAAGACCTGCCGCTATATAGTGACAGCACATGCAGACTGAATTTCTATTACGGACTCGACAGCCGTGCCGATTTCGATTCCGCTTTGGCGGTTTCTTCCTTCTCTTTCGTTTATGGAGGTTCCGATGTCGCACGCGACACGATGTGGTTCAAGGTCCAGACCATGGGATTCGTTTCCGATCAAGACCGCCCGATTTCGCTAGTGCAGGTGGATACCACAGCCAACAAGGCTGTAGCCGGTAAACATTTTGTCGCTTTCGATGACCCGTCGATAGCCGAATATTATAAAATCCCTGCTGGCAAGGCAATGACGAGCATCCCCGTGATCTTGTTGCGCGATGCCAGTCTGAAAGATACATCTGTGGTACTGAAGTTCCGTTTCAAGGATAATGAATACTTTACGAAAGGTTATGACGAATACCAAACCCGTGTGATTGTCTTCACCGACCGCATGGCTGAACCGGCTAAATGGAATTACCCTTATCCTTATTACGGTACTTACACCATCAGACTGGCATCTTTCTTTGGCACTTATGGTGTGGTAAAACATCAGTTCCTCATCGACCATACTGGCAAAAAGTGGGATGATGATTTCATAGAACAGCTGATGACAGGTGATTCCAATTATCTGCAATATCTGGCACAGAAGATGAGGGCTGATTTGGTCACTCTCAATGCCGAACGTGCTGCCAAAGGGTTGGGCGATTTGTCCGAAGCTGATGGCACGCCAGTATCATTCGACAAATAATTAAATTAAATGATGTTATTATGAGAAAGAATATATTATATATTTTCGCTTTGCTTGTGACATTGTCGTTGACTTCATGTTTTGATGATGACAGTACGCTCGGCAACAATGACGTGAGCGATATCACGGTCAGCGGCATAGAGGACGCATACACCAAGACTGCTTATGTGGGTGAGAAGCTCAGCATTTCCCCGACCGTAGAGACGGGTTATGCAGATAGTGATATGGACTATCAATGGCTGTTGCTGGACAAAAAGACAGGCACGACCACAGCCAAAGGTGACACCATCCAGCCGACTGTGATTGGCACGGAGAAAAACTTGAACTATGAGGTTGCCGTGGCTCCTGGCACTTATCAGGTACGTTTCATCGCGAAGTCAAAAACCAACGATTATACCGTATACAAAGCCGCATCGCTAACCGTTCAGACCAACTTCTCGCAAGGCTTCTACATTCTGAAGGAGACTGCCGATGGTAATACTGAGTTGGATATGCTGAACAACAATGGCGAGCTGGGTGAGAATCTTCTTCAGCAGACCAAGGGCGGGACATTGGAAGGCAAGCCGCTCTCGCTGGATATCAATTACAATATGTATTACATCAATACTGACGATGACCAGATGGAGACCACCAATGCCATTACCGTCACTACAGACAAGAAACAGATATGCGTGAGCCGTTCCACGGATTTGAAGACCATCTTCGACCGCAACAGTTTGCTCTTCGATGTGATGGATGCCAACGAGCAACCTTATGGCATCATCAATTCTGTCATGGGCTATTTATTCTATTTTTCGTCAAAAGGCATCAGAGCTGTGTCGGCAGCCAGTGCTTATACCTCAGCTAGCAGTGGCAAGTTTGGACTTCCCGTTTCTTCGTGCGGCGGCAGCAAATACATCACACATGACCTTCCTTCTTATGGCGGTACCGTCTTTTGGGATGAGACTGCTCACAGCCTGATGGTTTCTGATTATAATGCAACCGTCTCACCGATGACTTATTCCGACCTGACAGGTGATGACCTCACTCAGAATCTGACCGATTATGACTGCTTGCACATCGGCTACAACTATATGAGCAGTGAGGGCACGGCTACGGTGATACTCCAGGATAAAACCACAGCCAAGCGTTATCTCTATCAGACCGAGTCCAGCTTTGGTGGCATCTATCTTTCCAGTCGTCGTGAAATCAGTTCTTCTCTTCATGCAGCTACTGCCACTGCTTATAGCACGAACGGGCAGACAGCCAAATACATCTATTGTGTGGATGGTGGCAAACTCTATGCTTGTATCTTCAACAATGATGAATTGTCGGAGGTGGAACTCCAGTTCCAAGGCATCGGTTCGGGAGAGACCATCACTTATGTGAGCAATCAGTTCTGGGAACCTGATTTCAGTGGTGGTGACGAGTTTAATTATCTCATCGTCGGCACGCAGAAAGGTGACCAATACAAACTCTATATGTATGAGACCGTGGGCGGTGCACCGTCGGGAGATCCCGTGAAAACCGTAAGTGGAAAGGGTACAGTGAAGAGTGTGCGTTATCTGAACCCGAAATTCGATAGCACTGACTGGCAGTTCGGTAGTCACGTATTCAATATTAACGATTAAAATAAATTGAAAAAATGAGAAAACTTTTGTTAACAGCATTTTCTTTGTTGTTGTGCATCATGGCAACAGCACAGACTAATTTCCGTGCTATGACTTACGATGAGGCATTGGCAGCGGCTAAGAGTGAAAATAAACTGGTGTTTATGGATTATTACACCGACTGGTGCGGACCTTGCAAGATGATGGCTCGCGAGGTGTTCCCACAGAAAGGCATGGGCGAATATATGAACAGCCACTTCGTATGCATCAAGGTGAATGCAGAAAAGGGGGAGGGCGTGGAACTCGCTAAAACTTATCAGATCAAGGCTTATCCTACGTTCATCGTCATCGATGCCGATAAAAAAGAAATTGGGCGCACCGTGGGTTATCATGCTGCCGATGCGATGACCAGTGAACTGGATATGATGATTGACCCGACCAAGAAGCCGGAACTCTTGCAACAGCGTTATGACAAAGGTGAACGTACGCCTGATTTGATCAAGAGTTATGCTAATTACAAGATAGACCAGCTGTCAAATGGTGGAAGAATGACTCAGGAGGAATATGAAGAAAAATATAAAGGAATCGTGAAGATTGTGGATGATTATTTCGCAAATCTCAGTGATGCCGACCGTCTCAAATCAGACAACAAGTTCATTTATATGAATTACACGAGTTCTCCTTTCGATGCTCCCGCCCGCTTTATGGTTGCCAACCGCGACAAATTTGCCGCTGCCGACAAGGCTGATTTGGACAGTATCACTCGTCAGCTTTACAATCGTGAGTTATTAGGACTTCTTAGTGGCACTTCCAAATATGATGCTGCCAACTATGAGACATTGAAAAAGGAAATCAAGAAATATGGTCTCGACAAAGAAAACAAAAATGAAGCGATGTATAAGTTTATTGAAGTTGAGGCTAAAGGAGACAAAAAAGCTTATATAGATTTTTGCGATAAGAATCTGAACACGCTCACTCCCAACCAGTGTGGATATATGTTAGAGATGTATGCTTCACATTTCAAAGATTCCGATGAGGCCACCAAGAAGGCGGCTTCCCAATTCCTCAGAAATCATATAGGTTCGCAACCTTATGATGTAATGAGCTTCACAGTGATGCAAATAGCTGAACTTGAAGGCAGAGGACATTGATGAGAGACTATTAATAATCATAAGTTAATCATAAAAAGTGAAGGGTTGATTGCGATAGATTTGCAATCAACCCTTTACTTTTTATCTCTTACTCGCTGAAAGCATTGCTTCGACCTACCAATATAGGGGTATATTGGTCGGCGATTTGATGCTTTTGACATTGCGATTTGATGTTAAACGCAGACCAATATACCCCTATATTGGTCGGCGAAAGCAATGTAATCATCAAACGAGTAATGATGAACCGTTATCTGTCTGATGATGAATCATGAGTTATAACTTGATGCTTGCTCCCGCCATGATCCATAATCCAGGCTGTTTCACGCTGCCCAAATCATAATAGCGGTGGGCGGTGAGGTTGTCGGCTTTCACGAAAAGGTCGTACTTGCCGCCTTCCCACATCAGTTTGCAATCTATCTTGGTGTATGGGTGATAGCCGTTCATGCGCTGCTGCCAGCGCAGAGTCCAGTTGGCAGATAGATGGGAAATGATGCGATGGTCTAGGCTCATGGTGAACTTGTGGCGCAGATATTCCAGCGCATAGAGCGACTTGTAAATCTGTTGCTCCGTCTCGTGCTTCTGGTGGATATAGGCATAGCCCGCCTTGAGCCTTGTGATGAAACTGCTTGGAATCAGTTCCGTCACGTTGAGCGTGGCATCGATGGTCGCCCCCATGTTGTCAAGCTTGCCGATGTTCATGGCGTGATATTTCGTCGATGCGGCATCCTCGTACACCCAGTCTATCATGTTGGTGCCATGGCTGTAAAACGTGCTCACCACGGTTTCTAATCCCAGTCGGCGATAGCGTGCGCCCGCTTTGAAGGTGGAATTCTTTTCGGGTTTCAGGTTCAGGTCGCCCTGTTGCGCCACGTTACTGGTGTAGAGGTCGGTATAGGTGGGCATGCGCAGTGCCTTGTTCCACGAGGCATAGAGCTTCCAGCCTGCCGACGGACGGTAGCTGATGTCGATGCCAGGATAGAAACGGAAATCACCGTCGAGACCCGTGTTCTTGTTGGCAAGCAGACCTGCGGACAAAGTGAACTTATCCAGTATCACATTGTGCTCGGCAAAGATGCTGGTGTTGGTGCGTTCGCCCTTGCGTTCATATTGTCGGTCGCTGCCGTGAATGTTTTCCCACTGGTCTTCGGGAAGCACATCGCCATAAGCGGTGCTCATGATATGTTCCTTTCGGATGTCAGCCCCGATGGCAGTCTTGCCCAATGCCCAAGAGAGATGCGCATTCACCGATGCGCCATAGACATCCATTTTATGATAATTTTCGCCCTTGCTGGCTCCTTCCGCACCGCGTATCAGTTGGAAATGGTCGTAGTCGCGGTGCCAGTAGAGGGTGGGGGAGATGGTGAGGTCGGAGGGAAGTCCGTGGATTTCGCCCGCCACCGATGCGATATATCGGCGTGTCTCCTCGTATTGATTGGGGAATTTTGCGCTATAGAACGTGTTAGCTCCATAATCTTTTGAGGCGATGCCAGCCTGCCAGTTCAGATTGAGATGGCGAGACGACCAGTCGCCCTGATAGAATCCGTTGCGCTTGCGGAAGTCGCTGTTATCGGTACCTCCATCACTTTGCTGGTAGCTGCCGCTGACTTGCTGGTGCAGGTTGCCGCTTACGAACGTGGCACCCGCGCCTCCGCCGAATGTGCCGAACGAGCCGCCTTCCATATTGGCGCGCACACCAGTCTTGGCATCGGATTTGGTCACGATGTTGATGGCACCGTTGAAAGCTGACGAACCGAAGACACGTGCCGAAGCCCCTTCAAGGATTTCGATGCGCTCAATGTCATCAAGAGCAACTGGGAAGTCGGAAGCGTTGTGACCAGTCTGCGGACTGCTGATGTTGACGCCATTCAATAGAATGGTAATCTGGTCGAACGTGCCTCCGTTGATGGAGATATCCGTCTGTACACCAAAGCCACCGCGCTGACGGACATCCACGCCCGTGGCTAATTTCAAAATGTCGTTGATACTCTCTGCCGACGCACGATGAATATCGTCGCGCGTGATGACAGACACGATTTTTGCCGACTGCAATGCAGTCAGCGGCGCTCGGGAGCCGGTAATCACCACCTCGTCGAGTTTCACCTCCTGATGCCCCAGACTGTCGGTAGCCGTCAACGGCTTGGTGCTGATGCCTTCCGCCTTGGCATAGGTCAAGGTGGCGATGCTCAGCGTGCCGACCAGGACTTCGCGTCCCAGGCATGAGAAGAGCGAATAACCCTTATGGGAGAAATGCTTCCATTTCAGGGTCGAGCGCTTGTTGAAAATTTGTTTGTTCATACTTTTGTTTAATAACGATGATGATGAGCTAATACTATCTTTTCATCCTCATCTTTTGTTAAGCGGCTGCAAAGGTAGTTTAATTTTGTTATAATACAAAATATAACTCAATCTTATTTTTTTGTTGGGACGCCCACTGCACCGAGAAATATGCATGTTGGCAATGTTAATCTCTGTGAATATCATTGCATTATTGAATTAAAAGTGTAATTTTGCCACCAATCTATCAAATCATAAAAATGCAATGAAAGTAAAGACTCTTTTTTTATCAGTGCTATTGGCATCATCTATGTCGGCACAGGCACAGGTGACGATTGATATCGATGCAGCTCAGCGAGGTGCACAGGTGTCGCCGGAACTCTATGGAATTTTCTTCGAGGACATCAATCATGCCGCCGATGGTGGACTGTATGCGGAACTCATCCGCAACCGTTCGTTTGAAGACGACGCAAAACAGGCTGTCGAGTGGACTGCTATCGGCAACGCCACGATGAATCTCACAACAAAGAAATTGCTGAATGCCAAGCAGGGCCATGCCCTCGCCGTAAACTTTAAAGGTGCTGGAGACGGCATCGCAAACGAAGGATTCTGGGGCGTCAATGCGGTTCAAGGTCGCACATACAAGTTGACGTTCTGGGCTTATGGTAACCTGAAAGGCAATCTCACAGCCCAACTCATCAGCCAAGACGGTAAAAAGAAATATGCGGAAGCAACGGTAGAAGGAAAGATAACAGGCAAATGGGCGAAATATTCAGCCACGATGACGAGCGATGGCAATGATGCCAAAGCCCGTTTCGCACTCGTAGCCAACGGCAAGGGTAGCGTGACGCTGGATGTGGTGAGCCTTTTCCCGCCGACATTCAAGAACCGCGAGAACGGTTGCCGACCAGAATTGGCGCAACTGTTATATAATTTGCACCCCAAGTTCATGCGCTTCCCCGGCGGTTGTTTTGTCGAAGGACAGGAATCGCCAAACAATGCGTTCCGTTGGGAGCGCACCGTCGGCCCGATTGAAATGCGTCCGGGTCACCTCAACCGCAATTGGAACTATCGCACCAGCGACGGCATGGGATTCCATGAGTTCCTCCAGTTGGCTGAGGATATCAATGCCAAACCGCTATACGTAGTGAACATCGGTCTGTGGCATGGTGGCAAGACACCTGTGGACAGTATCCAACCGTGGATAGACGAGTGCATGAACGCACTGGAATATGCCAACGGTGACATCACGACCAAATATGGTGCCATGCGTGCCAAGAACGGACATCCGGCTCCATTCAACATCGAATATCTGGAGATAGGCAACGAAAACAATCAGCCCAATGCCGACCAGCAGAGCGACCATTACTATGACCGATTCAAGAAATTCAAGGATGCCGTGCTGGCTAAATATCCTAAGATGCACCTCATCGGCAACGTCGTGGCATGGGGTACTGACGACCCGAAATGGGAAAGCAAGGAAAGTGTGGAACTGGTGGACGAACATTATTACCGTAGCCCGGCTTGGTTTGCCGACAATTTCCACAAATACGACACTTATCAGCGTGGTGGCGCCAAAGTCTATTGCGGCGAATATGCCGTGACACAAGGCTTCGGAACCGTGGGCAACCTCAATGCCGGATTGGGCGAGGCTGTGTATATGATGGGTAAGGAAAACAATTCGGATGTGGTGTCGATGGCTAGTTACGCGCCGATTTTCGTCAACGAGAACAACGTGGCATGGCAACCCGACATGATACGGTATAATTCATCCAAGGTGATGTGTACGCCATCTTATTACGTTCAGAAACTCATGGCAGAGAATATAGGCACACGAATCATGCAGGTGAATCAGACCAACCCATACAAGATAGACGCTTCCGCCATCAAAGTGAAACCAGAGACGTTCCAGTTGGGCGTGGGTACGTGGAACACGCGTGCTTCATTCCAGTTCGTCGGGTTTGATAGCGACAAGAATAATACCACGATGACGAACATGGACGGCGATAATCTGGTAAAACCTGTAACGGGTGAATGGAGTACAAATGCTGACGAGACCATCTCTCAGAAGGCGTTGAAGGAGTCGTGCATCGCCATCGGCACCCCCAAGATTACGGCAGACGGCTATACCCTGAAACTTCGTGCCCGCAAGGATAGCGGCGATGAAGGATTCATGGTGATATTCAATTATGAGGATGACAAAAATTATTGCTGGCTCAACATCGGCGGTTGGGGCAACTCGCAACATGCCATCGAACAGGTGGTAAACGGAAGCAAGATGCAGACCGCCATGTGCGAAGGCAAGGTGGAGCAGGGCCGCTGGTACGACATCACACTGAAAGTGAATGGCGATAG
>ENA-UOYA01002615-UOYA01002615.1-activated-sludge-metagenome-genome-assembly--contig:-NODE-2615-length-17187-cov-9.657191_pt1 | contig 17187 bp, 17 predicted proteins | sample MGYA00238163_ERZ764804 | MGnify/ENA primary metagenome ERZ764804 (study PRJEB28919, sample SAMN05720223) | activated sludge metagenome | isolation source: Anaerobic digester | place: Hong Kong... | reverse complement strand
CCATGACGGCTGACGATGCGCTCCACCAAGTCGCGGTTGCCGGCATCATAACTGTTGAAAACCATATCCACGCAAGCTTGATCAATGGCCACGGGGTCGAGACTTGCCACGATACCCACGTTCTTCATCTTAGGTTCGGCAGGGTGAGAGTCGCAATCACAGTCCACGCTCAGATTGTTGACCACATTGATATAAAGAATCTTGTCGCCGAAATGATTCACCACTGCACCTGCGGCCTCTGCCATAGCATCCTTGAACGCCTCCACCTCGGCAATATTCTTAGACCATGTATCCTGTGAGAGCGTTTCTTCTTTGCCACCCGTGTGGATGTAAGCCTTACCATTGGTACTGGCGCAACCGATGCTCAGGTTTTTCAGCGCGCCACCGAAGCCGCCCATGGCATGACCTTTGAAATGGCTCAGCACAATCATGAAATCGTAATTGAGCAAATCCTTGCCTACGATATCTTTTTTAAGAAGATGGGAACCTGCCGGTACAGGGATGGAAGTTTCGCCAAATTCATCCATGATGTCAACTCCGCCGATGGTGTTGAAACCATGATTTTCGATAGTCTGGCGATGGTTGGACGTCTCTTGACGTGAACCACCGTAAGCCGTGTTGCACTCCACGATTTTTCCATTCACCTTCTTCACGAAATCGCCGATGAGTTCGGGATGCAGATAATAGTTGCCGCCCTGTTCGCCAGTGCTGATTTTCACTGCCACACGACCTGTAGCCTCGCGCCCCAAAGCCTGATAAATCTTGATGAGACTCTCAGAAGAAATGTCGCTTGTGAAATACACTTTCGCCTTCTCCTGACCTTGTACATTTATTGCACACAGTATTGTTACAATAAATGCAAATAAAATAGATTTCTTCATATTATGATTATTTCTTTGTGCAAAATTACTGCAAACCATTCAAACTTATGGTATATATTTTGTGGATAGTTCTACCATTTTTACAGATTTAGCAATATTCATGTCCATCTTATTGATGAATTTTTTGCCATTATCATTCTAATTTATCCTGAAATACGCAAACCTTAGATATCACATAAAGAAAAATACACCTGCTAAAATTTTATTTTTCATAAACGTCACTTTTCCTTTGTAATCTATTGATTATGAATATATTGCAGCAGGTGACGTTGGTGACGTTAACGTCACCTGATTTTCGCTTTCTATTGATGACGTTTTTGCATGCCGCTTACCATGTTTTTACCTTCTGTTTACGATGTTTTCATCATGCGCAAAGATATTTCGCAGTGCCTACCAATAACATGATAGCATATCATTATATCGGCATAGCATTGGCCTCTATGGATTTATATTGTAATTTTGCATGATGAGTAAAACATGATATAATATTATTAGAAAATGATGTTGATGCCCAAGAATGAAGAACGAAAAACTTTCTGCGAAGTTTATAAATGTAATTAACAGATATATGAAAAAAATTGTTTCCGTATTATTCATGGCGATATTGGCTCTGAATGTTCATGCTCAGAACTATACGTATCGGTCTTTGTCAGAAATTAAAGATACAACTCAATTCTTGTATCAGAATTTTGTTCTGCAGAAAAGTTATTTTATAGGGAAGCCCTTCTCTGTATTGCTTGAGGCTTATAAAAAGGATTTGAGAGTAGGGTATGTCGCTTTTACTGTAACATCATCTTGGGATGATCCTAGTGGCAATCATAATAATTATATAAACGGAGTAGATTTATACTGGGTGGACGAATATCGTCTGGAATATCTGTTTGATCATGACATGGATGAATTGACTACATTTCGTGCTGTATTCAAGGCCCCATATATTAAAGAAGAGCACGCTTTCTATAATACTGTACCAGACAGTGTGGAGACAGCACTAGATGAAGCTAATGTTTTGAAAGACTTTATTGTTGACGATATCATGATACTGGGTAAGTGCCATTATCCAAAATAAGGATTTCAAAAAATAGTCATAAATGCGCACAGAGAGGAAGGGCGCCAAAGCCATCAACATGGTCATGGAATGGCTAAAAATATTGAATTGCAATAAATTATAACTGCGTTTATAATAAACGTAGTTATAATTTTAAAGGTCTTTGTAGAAAAAGACCTTGTATCAAAGGATAAGGGGGAGTTTTCTTTTGTTGATCCTGTATTTGAACTGTGGCATGGTGGTGATACCTATCAGATCAGTAGCCGATTTCTTAACAAAGAACTCGTACTTATTACATTTCTCGTCAGTAGAACCTAATATAAAATCATTACTTGCATAGGTCCAATGGATAGCACCCTCAACAAGATCATTGTTGGGTATATTATTATACGTCCCCTGTATCTGTTAGAGGGAAAAGCCAAGTGATGCAAAAATACAACCTCTGCTACTAACAACAGCAGTGTGAGAATCCTGATAACGGTATCCCAATCCGAGTTGAGGAGCCAAACCTTTCGAAGTAAAGCGACAGAACACTCCAGCTTCATAAGTGGTATTTTTCCAGTCTACATTTCCTACCGAAACAGAAGCAGAAGTCTTGATGTCAAAACAGCATGAAGTATTATCATTAGGAGATAGACGATAACCTAATCCTCCACCAAGATTTGTCGTTTTGATATGGTCTTTCACTCCATCCTTATCATATAAACTCAATGATCCATTAAAAGTGGCAAAAGCATAAAGAGATGGAATAAATTTATAACCAAGCTGAAAATCTGCTCCATAAGAAGTAAGGCCTTTAGACTCTGTAGTCACATCTGTTGTAACATTCAAGTATAATTTGTTAGTTAAACTATTCTCCTGAGCAGACACGAGCACAGAATAAAAACACACAATAATCAACAACAATTTTCTCATAAGACTATTAGTTTTAATTAATTATAGATAAAGGACAATATGATTTTGACTCTTCCTTCTTTTATTTTTTTTATGCAAAAATAGGTAATTCGAAATAATTATTTTCAAAAAAGAAGAACTAAGAATTAACCAATAATTACCTATATAAAAGACTCTGTGTAACAATATATTACGACAAGATGATCTTTGTAAGAAATGATTAACTGAAAATTATATGCTTAGTCTTTTCATCTATAATTGTATTTCGCCATGATAAATAGTTTCAAAATTATGAAGATATTGTAGGATTGTTATTTTTTAGGGTTTTATAAAAACTGAATAAAGGATATATAAACAATTTGAATAATATTGCTAATATTTTGGAATTGGATTATGCCTAATAAATATTAAATAAATAGTTAAATTTATACATTCTTTCGCTTGGAATAGCCTTTTTTGTTAATTTTGTCATAATTGTTTGTATCTTCTTTCCTGGAAGTTGATATTCTGTGAACTGCACTTAAATATTTATTTTAGGCAAAAAATGAAAAAAATATTATTGTTGGGATGTTTGTTCTTAGTTTTTGTATCGTGTAAAGATAATGTATTATATGATAGACTAATGAATCATGCGGACAACATTATGGAAAAAAATCAGGACTCTGCATTAAATTCAATAAAACTGCTTGATGGAGCACGTTCCCTTTATCCTAATTTTTCAAAGCGGCAACAGATGAGATATTCATTGCTTTATGCTAAAGCAATGAATAAAGGATATATTAATTTCACATCTGACAGTGTTATGAAAAATGTTACAAATTATTATGATAAGCATGGAACTGCTAACGAAAAGATGCTTGCATATTATCTTTTGGGCTGTGTATATAGAGATTTACATGACTCGCCATTGGCTCTGAAATATCTAAATAAAGCAATAGAACAGGCAGACACCACATCCTCATTATGTGATTATCTAACATTAAGTAGGATCATGTATCAAGAAGCAGAACTATTTAATCGCCAATATTTGCCCAAGCAGCAGTTAGAAAAACTTTCAATGGCTGAGAAATATTCATTAATTGGTAAAGATACATTAACAGCAATAGCCTATTATAACCATAAACAGTCGGCATACAATCAATTAAATGATATTGATGATGCTATTAAAGTGAATAATATTGCCGCACAAAAATTCAAAAAATTCCATTCAGATAAAGATGCTGCGATGGCGCTAGGGTCTAATGCCTTTTATTATATTGAACAAGGTAAATTTAATGATGCAAAGAAAGCTATTGATATTTACAAATATAAGACGGGGCTCTTCCATGGAAGTGATATTGAAAAAGGACGAGAAATATATTATTATGCTATAGGAAGGTATTTTCTTGGTATTTGCAATTATGATTCAGCTGAGTATTATTTCAAAAAAGAAATGCATGTGGGGACAGACTTCAATAATAAATATTCGGCTACGAAGGGATTATGTTTGCTTTACGAGAAAAATAAGAATACAGACTCTATAGCTAAGTATGCTTTGTTGTGTTCTCTATACAATGATTCTGCATATTCAGAATCACGAAAATTGGAATTCCAGCAGATGCAATCTATTTATAATTACAACCATAATCAGCAATTGGCAGAAGTAAAAACAAAAGAAGCAGAGAAAGCCCATAATAGATTCGTCATATCCATCTTACTAAGTGTGATTATATTTTTTATATTCTTTGTTATTATCAATAAATTTATGCAGCGAAAAAAGAGAGAGACAGAATTAATTAAACATCTATATATTGAAGATATAACCAAACTCAATATTGCTAAGAAAGAATTAGAACAACTATTGGCTTTTCATGATGAGAGCAATAATGAGATAATAAAACAAAAAGAAAAGGTAATAATAGTTTTGCAAAATCATATATCAGAATACAAAAGTCGCCTAGATCTCAGAGAGAATGAAAGATTGGAGGATAATTTACAAAATGCTAGTATATGTAAAAGATTTCAATATTTAAGAAATCATATAAAGGAAAGACCTACTGATGAAGAATGGCAAGAATTACAAACTGTCATTGAAAAAAACATACCTAGATTTAGTCAGGTTCTTAATTATCGTTTTTCTTTGAATGAAAAAGAATATAGAGCTTGTATTTTACTTAGATTTCGATTTACGCCATCAGAGATTAGTATCTTTTTAAATACTTCTACTCCTTTTATAACAAAACTCAGAAAAGAACTTCTTGAAAAAATTTTTGGACTAAAGGGAAAAGCCAAAGATTTTGATGAACGAATTATGAATTTAAGATGATAGTTCTGGCAAAATCACAACCTGAAAATGTCAAGATATTTTACCGGATTTAACACTTCGGAAAGTCACAATCTAGAAAATAAAACAACAAAAAAGGAACATTGAAACGACGAAAACGGAACTTGATTTTGTCGTTTGTTTCCTTTTACGGTGCAACTAACCGTTATTTGCATCGCGTTTTGTTGTTACTGAGGAGCCAACTAACAGTTAGTTGCAGCCCGAAAAGCATCTAATCGCAGGCTAAAAGGACGCTAACAGCAAACGGGGAATATTGGAAATATGCCGATACGGACATTAAAGTATTGATTATCAGACATTTAATGAAACATCAAAAATTAGGGCTTCTTTCCAGCCAAAGGAGTGTTCGGAGGAAAAGAAGCCCAAATTTTGAGGGTTTTATCGGCGATTTTAACATTTGCATCTGCCCGAAAATCCAATCCAAACAAAGAACAGATCAGGTCATTTTCAAAAGGAAAAATGCGCTTTTAAGAAAACTCTATCAGCGTTGCCACGCCGGCATCGGTGACAAGTCGGAACAGGAGTTTCCCGTCGGCCATCATACTCTCGGGGCGAATGGTCTCCCCGAACTTGACCGCCAAGCGGAACTCGATTCTCATTCTGGTATATTGGAAATCGGCAGGGATGTGCTCACACACGATGCGCACATAGTTGGCATTGTTCACATGATGGTTATAGTCGATATCGTTTCGGGTGACTTGATACGCCTCGTGCGCCGTGAATTCGCCTTCGGGGATGTGTATGCGGCGGTCCAGGTATTCCATGTCGAGCTGCTTTTCGAGCGTCATCGTGTCCATGACATCCTGCGGAACCCGCGCCAACTGGCCCGTCTCCCTGTCGACAAACGCCCCCATGCTCCACGTCTTGTAGCAAGGTTTGCCCTCTGCATCGTAAATAAACGTATTGCGAAATCCGAACATCGATTTCATGCCATAGACGGTGGACACCACCTTCAGGTCTTCGCCATACTGCGGCACCCGAACAATATCCACCTGTCGGGATGCAAGCAACTGGGTGCGATGCTCCTTCCGGAAAAATTCTTCCACTCCCGGCTCGCACGCTATCCATAGTTCCGAGCAATCCTGCATCATCTGGAGTGCGCTATAGAGCTTCAATCTTTTCTGTTCATCGCAAGTGCTTGTCGTTACCTTATAGTTCAAACTGTACATATCTCAACAATCTTTCAAAATCCTTTATGGGGGCAAAGTTACGAACTAATCCTAAAAATCCACCCAAAAGAGATGAGATTCTCAGATTTTATTGATAATTTTGTGCAAGAAATATCAACTAAACCTCTGCCGAATGAAAAATACAATGAAAAGACTCGCTCTATTGATTTCCCTCATCCTGTGTTGCCTCTCTGCAAGCTATCCGCGGACGAGCCTCAGAGTGCTGCAGTTCAACATCTGGCAGGAGGGGACCATGGTGAAAGGAGGATTCGATGCCATCGTGGAGAATATCATTGCGCTGAATCCGGATGTGGTGACATTCAGCGAAGTGCGCAATTATCAGGGCGTGCAGTTCATCGACAAACTGCTGAAGGCGTTGGCAGCAAGAGGCGCGGAATATCACGGACGCAACAGCGTGAGCACGGGCATCATCGCCAAAGAGGAGATTATCTCTCAGGAGGTGGTGTATCCGCTGAAGAACGACAGGGGGTCGGTGCTGAAGACGGTGGTGGACATCGGGAACCATGAAATGGCATTTTATTCCGCCCATCTGGACTGGCTCAACTGTTCGTCCTATCTGCCCCGCGGCTATGACGGATGTACATGGAAGGAACTCCCCTCCCCCGTGACGGATGCGAAGACCGTGATCGACGACAACCGCACGTCCATGCGCGACGACGAAATCAGGGCGCTGATGGCAGATGCAGACAAAGAACGGAACCACGGGCGGATGGTGTTTATCGGTGGAGACTTCAACGAGCCGTCGCTATTGGACTGGACGGAAAAGACCAAAAACCTGCGCGACCACAACGGTTTGGTGATCGACTGGGACTGTTCCAGATTGCTCCTGGATTTTGGTTTCAAGGATGCGTTCAGGGAAATGTACCCGGACCCCGTGAAGATACCCGGCTTCACCTTTCCAGCCAACAATCCCGATGCAGCACTGAAAAAGTTGTGTTGGGCTCCCCGCGCCGATGACCGCGAAAGAATAGACTACATCTACTATTTGCCCGACGGGCATCTCCGTCTGAAATCGGTGAAAGTGGTGGGTCCGAAGGGATTCATCCTGTACGGCAAGCGCACCGCAGAAGCCAAAGATGAAAAGCTCATCCGCCCCAAAGGTGTATGGCCAACAGACCACAAAGCGCTATTGGCGATTTTCGAAATCAAATAAATGGAACAAGTTTCATCATGATTTCATCCGACCGCCATCGGCACAGAATCAGAAATATTGGCACGAAAGCCCTAATTGATTTTGTCGTGAATCTTCTCCAAATATGAAAAAAATTCCATTGCCAAACTTACAAGTATTGCTTGGATGACCATATCCCCTACCGTCATCTTATGGCTAAACAAAGGAGAGGTGACCATGATGACACAAAAGAATCCGATGGCACAAAGCACCATTTTCTTCAATTCTCTGAAAATCATTCTTTTATCAATTTTCATCACAGCATATTATTTTAATTCAACGATGATTGTTTAGTCCTAATATTCGGCATAAAATCTCAAACAAAATGCTGAAAAGCACTGCGCTTTCCGCCATCTTCCATATATCGATTTTATCCCCGAAGAGGAGTGAAAACAAAATGGACACAATAAAGTAGACAACGGTGCAAGCCATAATCCTAACAACCTCTTTCCAAATCTTCTTCCTCTTGTCTGACATAGCAATCTGTTTTGATTTTGCAAATATAGCAAAAATATTCATCATTGCCCGCCATTTCTCTCATTATTATTCATTTGATAGGATTTTCACACACGCGGCAGGGATTTACATTCCCAGCTGTTGATTCTGTTGATGCGCTGCTTGCCAAAATAGCAAAAAATGGATCAGATTGCCCCTTTGGATTGATTTGACAAAAAAACATTTACCTGATATGTACAATTTTTTGCAGCATAAGCCTTAAAGCAAGCACAATAATCCAAATCATGGAAATACAGGGTTGGAGTAATCATTTATTTTTGTTAATTTTGTCATCATAATCGGATACTATTACATTTCCTGTCGGGTATAAAAAACTGATGTTATAAGTTGTCATTATTAATCCGCAATTAGTACATAAAAACAAAAGACATTGATATGATACAGATTCTGATTGGCAGAGAAAGCCCTAATAATAGATTAAATCTTGTCGTAGGAACGAAAGCTAACACTTATGGTGCAATAGGTTCAGTTCCCCAGAGCGTCAGCAGGAGCCACTGCCTGCTTATGGTGGACGAGAATACTCACATGATGAAACTGATCAATCAGAAAAGCAACAATGTGACATGGGTCAACGATATGGCGATAGAATCGTGCAACGTGACCACCCACGACCGTGTGGAACTAGGTGGCAACCATTATCCTCTGGACTGGGCCGCAGTGACAAACTTGCTGGAGTCTATACAGAAAGAAACGCCAAAGGAACTAGACATCAGGCCGCTGGAAGGTGTGTGGAAGAAATACAAGAAAGATTCAGATGCGCTGCAATATTCGCAGATGATGACCAACGTGCTGAGAGGCGGACTGCCCATACTGACCATCGGCGGAGTGGCTGCAGGTTACATTGTGAGCAAAGACGGAAGCCATGGCCCATCGGGACAGACCAAAATACTCTATGTCATCGCATTGGTGCTGATGGTGGTTTGCTTCATCAAAAGTTTTTTCGACGCGAAGAGAATTCCCAAGAAGCGCGAAGAACTGAACAAACAGATGCTGCATGACTACTGCTGCCCCCAATGCCATTATTTCTTCGGTTACCAGCCTTACGATGTAATCAAAGCGAATCTCGACACATGTCCGAAATGCAAAAACAAATTCATAAAATAATTTTCAATATTTCAGCTCATGAAAACGATATTTTCAAAACCCTTTGTCTGGACGGTATTTGTCTTTCTTCTCTCCTTACTGGTTTTGCCTGCCAATGCTCAGGCCCCTATAAAAAGAGGTGCAGCACACAAACCGGCTGTAACCAAAAACAGAACTGCAGGCAAACATTTCACATACAGAAGCACACACCGCAGAGCACGCTACTACGGCGGCGATTATAATGATGCCGATTCGGCGGCAGTGGATGACGGTTCTCTCGACAGCACAGCCACCGAAGGAGACGGTAACACCAAATTCGAAACATACTATATGGGTGGCGGCTACGAGCTGTTTGGCAGATCAAAAACCTACACTGACAATGCAGATGCCCAGAAATCGCTACGCGAAGGTCTTGCCAAATGCGACAACCCCACAACAGGTTGCCTGACAGACCATAAAGCTCTTTACATATCCGGCGGAAACGGATACAACACCTCTTCTCTGCCACAAGACATGATGACGGCACTGAGATCCTGCAATGCCAACAAGCTCGTGGTCAACGACGTGTGCGTGACTGATGTAGGATGGTGGGCAGTGGTCTACAGCGACACGAAATACCAAGGAAGTCTGCCGTCTGAATGCAAAGAAAAACTGGATGCCGTCATCAACAAAGGAGAAAAGATACTATCCCTCTCCATATCCGAGAACGGCAACTATGCTTTTATTACCGACAAAAGCTATTCTGCCTCCAATGAAACCGACAGGACGGTAATCGAGGTGGCGATAGAAAAATTCGGACATGCCAATTCCGTGTGCATCACCAATCTGGGAACGATCGTGACATGTGAAAAAGGAGCTCTATTCTGGGATGTCCCGACCAAAGTCATCGAACAATTGAAATCCAGTAGCGGAACTCCGAAAGTAATCAGGTTCACTGACAGCGGTACGTTCATGGCCGTGGACGGAGCGGGATTCAAAGCGTATTATATGTAATTATCCTAAAAATATTAACTTAAAACATTGCGACTATGGTAACAAATGACGAGACCATCTATACGGACATTCCTTCCGAGGAAATGCCAAAGTCTAATACTGGACAAATCCAGCAACCGGAACAAGTACAACAACCGGAAAAACAAGCTAAGGACAACAACTTCGCCAAACGCGCTGCCGTTCTTGGTGCTGCAGTACTCGGAGGCGGAGTACTCGGAGGCGGTGCCGCCTACGCCATGAGCAGTTCGGATACAGAGGCTGGCACCGCCAACGGAGATGCAGCCAAAATCATGTCCGAGGCCGACTCCAAATCTTTCGAAGATGCCTTCGATGACGCCCGCTTGCAAATGGGGCCAGGCGCCGCATTCAGATGGAACGGAGGCGTGTACAGCACCTACACTGCCGACGAATGGGACAAAATGAGCGCCGAGGAGAAGGCGGCTTATTCGGAAAAGATGAACCCGTTGATTTCGGATGCGGAACGCGACAGCTCGCATTATACTCACCAGGCCGATACCAATGACAACTATGAGGCACATGTCCAAACGCATCACGGCAACAGTCACGACGATAATCATCACGACCCACAGCCAAAACCGCAGCCTGTTGATGAGAGTTATCATATAGACAAGGAAGCGGTGATAGAAATCGACGGCAAAAACTATATCGCAGCCGAAGCCACACACGACGGGCAGAAAGTGGTGCTGCTGGACAGTGACAACGACGGGAAATACGATATCGCCGTAGAAGATGTAAACAAAGACGGCCATATTTCCGACAATGAATATATCGACGTTTCACATAAGGGCCTTGCCGTACAAGACACTTCTCTTATTGAACAAACCCACGTAAATGATGATCCAGTCGTAGTGGTGCAAAACGGCACTGAAGAACTGTACACCATGGATGACGGTACAAAAGTGATCGCCGGAGTTGCAACCGTAGGCGGAAAGGAGGGTCTGGTTATTGACATCAATAAAGACGGCACCTATGATGTGGCATACGTAGACAAGAACGGCAATGCACAGATAGACAAGGGTGAAGAGGTTAACATCAGTTCCAGTGGGGCAAGAGTTAGCGACACATCCCTCGTTGACGGTCAAGTCATAGCAACCAACGACCCGCACACACATTCGGCCCCAGACACAATGCCCGATTACGTGAACAATGGCATTGCATCGAACGGCAACGCCTCAGGACACGATTATGAAGTAACGGCAAGCAGCAACACCTTGGCAGCAAATGAAGATCATCATATATCGACGAATGACGAAGTAATGCCGACAAATGAAGAGATGGGACCATCAGTAGAGGAGCAACCGCTAACTGCTGAAGAAGCTCCATCGACTATCGACGATGACTCAGCAAGCCACTACAACGACATGGCGTTCAACGATTATGACGGTGGCATGATTCATGGGACTGACGGCTCAATGATGATGGACGATGGCTCAATGGGATAAATATGTATTGACCATCTTGCTATCTGTTGTGTGTACACATCTCACGGCAAAGACCTATATCTTATGCGTGGGGATACAGAACTATCCTGGCACAGAGAACGACTTGTTTCTCTGCGCCAAGGATGCCAGAACCATGCAATGGCTGTTCGGGAAAAACGGAGATGCCGAATCACTGCTGCTGACAAACAAACAGGCTACAAGCAAGAATATACTGGCTTCATTTTCGTCTCTTGCCGCCAAATGCGGTCCGAGCGACGCATTGGCAATCTTCTATTGCGGCCACGGAACCCCGGGAGCACTTTACACCTACGACTGCGAACTGGATTACCGCTTGCTGTGGAACATATTCAAGCAATCGCAAGCCTGCCATAAATTCGCATTTATCAATGCCTGTTTTTCAGGTACGATGCGAAAAGAATACAACAGCGACAATCTTAACAATCAAGATGTGATGTTCTTCATGTCGTCACGTTCAAATGAATCGTCGTTAGAAATTACAACGATGAAGAACGGGCTTTTCACAGCCTATCTCCAACAGGGGCTCAGAGGCGCTGCCGACACGGATCTGAACAGAACCATCACTGCACGGGAACTGTTTAACTACGTGAGCAGAATGGTGGCTGAAAAGTCCGACAACCAACAGCATCCAGTGATGTGGGGGAAATTCAACGACGACATGCCCGTCATGGTATGGAAATAGTCATCAATAATAATCAAAAAATAATTGTTATGGAAGAAAAATCAATTTCAATAAAATGCCCGAAATGCCATAATACCATCGGAATAAGAAATCATTCCGATAGTAATACATTTAACATCAGGTGCCCGTTTTGCCAGGAAGAATTAACCATCAAGCTGAAGCCACACCCCATCAAACTGGGCAATGTCCCCAATTTCAATACACAACCAAAGCAGCCATCAAGTCAGCAACCTAAAACACAACCCTATACACAGCCAAGACCCCAACCCAGTCAGCAACCCGAATATCACAGTGACAAGACTGTGGATATCGATGATTTGCCCACAGGCAATCCGGAATTGGTCATGTTCGGACAAAAATACATATTGAGAGCGGGCTGCAATACCGTAGGGCGCAAGAGTGATACATCCACATCCACCCTGCAGCTGCCCGTGGCAGACAAACATATGAGTCGCACCAATGCCTCTATCAACGTAAGCAAAAACGCGTCGGGCAGATGGCACACCACCATCAACAGCTGCAATGAGCGGAATCTGGTGAAAATCAACGATCATTCGCTTGAAATGGGCGACACTGCCTCATTGCGACCCGGCGACGTCATCACAATGGGACAGACCAAAATGATGTTTATGTACGAATAAAATAATCCTAAATAAAGTATTCAATGAAATACGAAATATCCAAACCGCTGGCTATCCACCAATTGGGGAAGCGTGAGAATCAGGAAGATGCCATCTTCCCAGCCTTAGACGAAGCCACTGCCGAAGACCGGCTTTTCATCCTCTGCGACGGCATGGGCGGACATGCCAAAGGGGAAGTGGCGAGTCAGACTGTTTGTCAGGAACTCAGCGAGTTCATCATGAAAGAAACAGACCGCAGTGCGCCATTCACCGACAACATGCTGGATGCAGCGATGAAACGCATGTACCAGGTGCTGAACGAGAAAAGCCAAACCATCGGCGACAGCAAAATGGGAACCACAATGGTATTTCTCTATTTTCATCCCGGAGGCGTCATGGCTGCACATATCGGCGACAGCAGATATTATCACATACGGCCCAAGACCCACAGCATCGTGTACCGATCCAAGGATCATTCGCTTGTAAACCAACTTTTGGAGGTGGGACAGATCACTCAGGAGGAGGTGGCAACGATGAAAGGCAAGAACGTGATTTTGCGCGCCATTATGCCGAACCAGGAGACACCAGCGAAACCGGATATCATACACATCAAAGACATCAGACCGGGCGACTGGTTCTATATGTGCTCTGACGGCATGTTGGAACAGATGAACGATGAAGAGTTGCTCAATATCATCTGCAATGATGAAATGACGGAAGACCAGAAACGCAATTGCCTGTCGGCTGCCACTGATGAAAACAAGGACAACCACTCGGCATATCTGATACATGTGGGCGGCGTGATGCACGAAATCATCGATGAAGACCAGCCCGATGACGAGACCTATACGGCTACTCCAAATATTGCAGAAGTAGTTGAGGAAGACCACAGCACCGCCGTGGTGGAGACAGAACCGGAAATTGTGGTGGAAGCAACGAATCCACGAAACAACCTGCACAATGCGTCACCTGTCTACATGCCACAAAAAACGAGCAACAAATCGCTTTGGATCACGATGATTGTGGCTACGTTGATTCTAGTTATAGGTGCCGTGACATATTTCGCACTGAAAAAAACCGATGAACAGAAACGACCTGTCATGATGCCACAAACAGACATGAGGATAATAAACCCACCAAAAAATGATGAACAGCAGATAGATAATCCAGATGAAAGGACTGAGGAACAAACATCTGAAAGGCCATCATATACCATGCCAACTCCATCACCTTCCAAATCAAGAAAGGCAACAAAAGCCGAAGTGAAAAAGGACAAAACCACAGACAATAAAGATAAACAAGCCGCAAATGTTAACGCCTCATTAAAGCATGCTGTAAAGGACGTATATGATGATGTGCAGGAGTCTTCTTCTCGAGTTGAAAGTCAATCAATCAATAATATAAAGAGTAAAATTGACAATGGTACATCTAGCAACCCCAATGGTGCGGCGACCTCCAGTCAGAACGGGAAAAAAGATAATAAAAGGAACAAAAATAATAACAAATCACAAAATCCATAATTTCTGAAACATGAATAACGAATATCAAGGAGCCCTTCTTCCAGGCGCAAAACTGCAGGGAGGGGTATACACGATAGAAAAATTATTGGGTCATGGAGGCACGGGATTCACCTATTTGGCGTCCATGACCCAGCAACTGACAGGTAATCTCGGAGGGTTCAACAGCAAGGTGGATGTGGCCATCAAAGAATTCTACCTGGAAAAAGAATGTCAACGTGGCTCTACTTTGAATGTGGTAATACCCAATACGAATTTTACAGCCAAGGTTGAACAATATAAGCGCAGTTTCATCAGAGAAGCCAAACGCATCGCCGGACTGAGCCACCCCAACATTGTACATGTATTAGGCATCTTCGAAGAGAATGACACCGTGTATTACGTGATGCAGTATATCCGTGGCGGCTCCATCAAAGAAAACATCGAGAAATCCGGTCCCATATCAGAAAAGCGCACCGTGAAATATGCCATACAAGTGGCATCTGCTTTGGATTATATGCACAAGAAGCACATGTGCCACTACGACATGAAACCTGGCAACATTATGATTTCCAGCGATGACAATGCCATGCTTATCGACTTCGGCATCGCCAAAAACTACGATGATAACGGCCAGGAAACTAGCACCACCCCTCCTGGGCTTTCCAAGGGATATGCGCCACTTGAGCAATATACTTCCATCTCGGAGTTCTCCCCAAAAATAGATGTCTATAGCTTGGGGGCCACCATCTACTCGATGCTCTTAGGCGTAACACCTCCTGAACCGATGATGTGGATCAACAAACCATTCTCGCCCAAGCCCGACAATGTGTCTGACAAGCTGTGGAATATCATGCGTAAAGCCTTGTCACTGGCGCCCAAAGACCGTCCTACCATGGAAGAATTGCTTCACATGCTGCAAAATATGGAACACACTGGAGGCAGCGGCGACATGGGCGGAGACAAGACATATTACAAAGATACGGATGTGGAAGACGGCCATTCAGCACAAAACATGCACCATGATGCTGATGACAAAACTATTTACGGAGATGACGCCATCCAGAATCCGTATAACCCATACAATACAAAGACTACTCCAGAAAAGAAACCGGAAGAAGTGAAAGTCGGTATGTCTACGACGACAGGACATAAGAAGAAAAATAATGCATTGTTCATCATTGCAGCAATCATATTAGGCCTCGCAGTGGCATTTGGAGTATATTCTTTGCTGTCTTATGCTTTTAATGGTACTCATAAAACGGAAACAGAAGAAAAAGATACCACGACGGTCAGCACCATTTATGATGCCAACGGACAGGCTGCCATGACATTCAGCGGAACCGTAGTCAATGGCCAGCCTCAAGGCAAAGGTGTCATGATATACATGCTCGATAAAGACAAGGACAGATACGAAGGGGGATTTGTCAATGGTCTGCGCGAAGACAGTACAGCCGCCCTCTTTTATAAGAACGGGGATATATATCGCGGTGCCTTTATTGCCGACCATTTCTCCAATGGCGCATATTATGTCAATGAAACAGGCGAATCGTTCAGGGGAAAGTTTAAAGACGACCAACCGTGGAACGGTGTATGGTACGACAAACACAACAATGTGTTGAGCAGAATAGATAAAGGGGTAGAAAAATAAACGATTATGAAAAAGAATGTTATATATGTATTACTACTTTCTGTAGTAGCGCTTTGCTCTTGCGGTCACAACAAAACTGAAAACGTGGCCCAGCAAAGGGATTCCTTGATGAATGAAGACAACAGAATGAATGAATTTTTGGATATTGTCTCCGTTAGCATGGACAGTATTAATGGCAAGGAAAGTTGTCTGTTTCTGAGCAAGGAAGGCAAGCCTCTATCCAATAAGGAACAAATACGCGACAACATCAAACTCTTCAAATACACACTGGACCAGCAACGCAAGCGCATTGCCGACCTGGAAGCCCAACTGGGGCAAAAGAATGATGCGCGAACCCAAAAGCTGAGATCCATCATCAAATCGATGCAAGCCCAACTAGACGAAAAAGATGCCATGATCAGTCAACTGACGGAAGAATTGAATCAGAAAAATACTGATATCGCATCTTTGCAGGCACACGTGAGCAAGTTGAATAATCATGTCTCCACTCTGACCAATCAAGTGGGTGAATTAAACAAAGCCAATCAGGACAAGGATGCCAACATTGAGAAAGCCAACAATGAGATTGCCCAGATGAGTGTGGGATACGTAAAGATTGGAACCAAACGGCAACTCTCTGACGCAGGTATGCTGAGAGGTGGTCTGTTTCAGAAAAAAAGACTTGACTTGAGCAATATCGACAATTCCGCATTCAACAGCGTGGACATCCGAAATTTCAGCGAATTGTCCATACCTGGAAAAAAAGTCACGGTAATCACTCAACATCCTGCATCATCATATTCTCTTGAGGCAAATGGAAGTACCACAATACTCAAAGTGAGCAACTCTTCAAGCTTCTGGAGTACATCCCATTATCTTGTTATTATGTATAAATGATGATATGTTACATATAAAAGTGGAAAGATAATTGCCAAAAAAGTAGCATAATGTTAAAAATTATGCTGTAGATGTTTGCAAAATCAAAATTAAATCAATACATTTGCATACACCTATGTCTCCACCATAACTATATTGTAATGAAAAAGGAATGTTGCCATCGCTTTCTAGCGAAATTCTACCGATTAACCCCAGTGCTCATCATCACGATTCTCATGCTGTGTGCTTGCGGAAATGGTGGAACATCGTGCGGGGAAAGGAATGATGAACAGGAAAAAGCTC
>ENA-UOYA01002614-UOYA01002614.1-activated-sludge-metagenome-genome-assembly--contig:-NODE-2614-length-17189-cov-7.858002_pt1 | contig 17189 bp, 10 predicted proteins | sample MGYA00238163_ERZ764804 | MGnify/ENA primary metagenome ERZ764804 (study PRJEB28919, sample SAMN05720223) | activated sludge metagenome | isolation source: Anaerobic digester | place: Hong Kong... | reverse complement strand
CGCCGCCTCCTGACGCCCTGTCAATAGAAGTCGTTATTTGCAAGGAGATTTAAATGGTTAAGCGTTTCGTGATTCTTTCCACTCTCAGTCTGGCGCTTCTCGGTGCGAAGACATACACTTTCAAGGTTCCCGTCGCTGCTCAGGCTGGGAAGGTCCAACTGACACCGGGTGAGTACTCTGTGGACGTGGAAGCATCGCAGGTCGTGTTGAAGGATCAGAGTGGCAAGCGCATCGACGTCGCCGCCAAGATTGAGAGCGGCAAAGAGAAGTCCAGATATACCGCCGTTTTCATTTCGGACAAGGATGGAGCCAAACAGATCAAATCCATCCATCTGAAGGGCAGCACCGATAAGGTGGTTTTCGAGTAGGTCGCCTGATCCGTTATCAAAGCCCCTGGAGTAGAATCTCCCGCCGTAGCGCGGCTACCGAAGCACGGTGGTCGACCCGGAAATAGTAGCTCATTCCTCCGTCGGCCACCGTGCGCACCAGGATGGTCTTGTGTGGACGGAAGTAATAGCCGGGATCGGTCTTCGGCAGTTCCTTGTGTATGTCTCCGCCGATGTGGAGCATGTCGAAAACCGCCGTGGTGAAGTGTCTTATCTCGCGCCCTTGTTGACGCGCGACATTGCGCGCCATGGCGAGCGCCTTTAAGTAAACTTCAGGCGCCATGATGGCTGAGCCGAAGTCCAGCATCACGCCGCCTTCCAGGGTTTCGACAGTGCGCGCGAAGATCAGAAAATCTCGGTAGCTCGCCTCACCCAGCGCGGCGCCGTTGCAGTTGGGGTGTTCGTGGATGATGTCGTAGCCTACGCCCACGTGTACCGTCGCCGGGATGTTCAGCCGGTAGGCGGCGGCCAAAATACTCACATCGGCGTGTGGATAGTCACTCTCTGCCAGGTGGCGGCCGAGGTTCTCTCCGAGCCCCAGCCCTGAGTCCGCTGCCTCGCGGATCCAGTCGTTCAGCAGGCCGGTCTCCTGCCACAATCCGAATTGTCCTTCGCGGATGTAGCGCGCCACGCTTTCGGTGGACGCGCCGATGCGCGCCAGCTCGTAGTCGTGGATCGTGCATGCGCCGTTGAGCGCGACGTGCGTGAACGCGCCGCGCTCAAGCAGATCGATTACCACGCGCGAAGCGCCCATCTTGATCACGTGCGCCCCCATCATGAGGATGCGCGAAGCGCCCTTGGCTTTGGCCTCCCGGATCGCCGAAGCCACCGCCGCCAAATCCGGATGAACATAATCCGACGGGGCATCGGCGGGCAGCAGATAGCCTAGATCCATGTCGTGCTTGCGCTCGCCGAGCGGCAGCAGTTTCAAGCGCGAACGGTCGAAAAGCTCGTACTTGGATTTCATGCGCCCTGGTACACCAGATTTCCACCCATGTATGTTTGCTCAATCGTGAGCTTCTTGGTCGCCTCGTCGACGCGGAACACCACCAGGTCCGCACGCTCGCCCGCAGCCAGCCCGCGTTGCCGTCCCGCGACGCGTCCTACGCGGGCCGGATTGCGCGTCGCCATGGTGACCGCCTCGATCAGTCTCAACCCAGCCAGCGCCATCAGGTTGCCCACTCCCACGTGCATCAGCAGCGCGCTGCCTGCCAGGCCCTGGCGCCCGGGATCGGTCAATTGCACGACCCCCGTAGGAAGAAGCTCGACTTCCATCTCGCCCAGCATATAGATGCCCGGCGGGCAGCCGGCCGGTTGCACCGCGTCGGTGATCAACACGCTGCGCTCGATCCCCTTGGCCCGGAAGGCCACCTTGAGGAAGGCGGGCGGCAGATGAATCCCGTCGGCTATGAAGCTGGCCGCCAGGCGGTCTTCGGCAAGCTGGTCCCAAATGTAGTTGGGATGGCGCGGCAGCACCTGATCCGAACCGTTGCCGAGGTGCGTGGCCAGCGTCGCTCCCGCGTCCACGGCGGCTTCGATCTGATCGGAATTCGCATGCGTGTGCCCGATCGCCGCTACTACACCATCGCGCACCAGCGCCTGGATGTATGCCGGTGCCTGAGGCCACTCCGGCGAGAGCGTCACCACCTTGATCAAACCTTGCGCGGCGTCCTGCCATCGCTTGTATTCTTCGACGTCCGGAGGACGCACCCAGCGCTTTGGATGCGCGCCCCGGGCACCGTCGCCCGGCGTGATGTACGGGCCTTCCATGTGGAAGCCCTCGATGGCGGGGCCCTCGGGCAGGGAAGTGCGCGCCGCCATCAGAGTCCGCACAGCTCCCAGCATGGCCTCCGGCGAGTTCGTGACGATGGTGGGAAAGAACCGCGTCACGCCCGTCGCGAAGATCGCGCGGATGGCTCCGGCGATTTCCTGTAAGCTCGCCTGAGGAGCGTTGAAGTCCACCCCGGCGAAGCCGTTCACCTGTAGGTCGATCCATCCGGGCGCCACATACGGCACGTCCGCCGGCGGTGCCAGCAGATGATCCACCGAGTTGATTACACTGTCGAATTCAATCTCGACGACCGCGCCCGAGGCGACGTCACGGCCGATACATTTTTGTGCCATGCTGTTTTATCCACACCTTTCCAACAGGCGGATGGCGGTAAGCGACTCTAAAGACAGAGAGAAAAAACGTGTTGAAAAGGAGTCTGGAATCGCAAATTTCACTGGCTTTTTCCGCCCGCGCCTGTTACCTTTTTTGAAGATCTCCGCGGGCGTGATCCGAGCGCAAAATCTCGGGGGAGGTGGCCGCCCGGATCGCGCTCGCGGAATTCCACCAATCAGGCCGTAACGGCTTCCTTCACATGCACCGGGTGCAACCACCCGTGCTTGTCCGGTTTGGTCCCGTTGATGATCGCAAAGAATTCCTTCTGCAACTTTTCGGTGATGGGTCCGCGCCGCCCCTGGCCGATGACAATGCGATCCACCGAGCGGATAGGCGTCAGTTCGGCCGCGGTCCCACTAAAGAACACCTCGTCGGCGATGTAGAGCATCTCCCGCGGCAGGGCCGTTTCAACCACCGGGATGCCGGCGTCCATCGCCAAACGGATGACGGTGTCTCGCGTGATGCCCGGCAAAGCCGATGCGCCCAGCGGCGGCGTGTGAATTGTTCCGTCGCGGACCACGAAAATGTTCTCGCCCGAACCTTCGCTGATGTAGCCCGCGGCATCCAGTGCGATGGCCTCCGAATATCCGTTCGTCACGGCTTCCATCTTCATCAATTGCGAATTCATATAGTTCGCGCCGGCCTTGGCGAGGGCGGGCAGGGTGTCGGGCGCGATCCGCCGCCAGCTCGAGATACAGACGTCCACGCCCTGCGCCAGAGCTTCTTCGCCCAGGTACTGGCCCCATTCCCAACAAGCAAGGTAGATCTCGAGCGGATTGTTGAGGGGATAGACGCCCATGTCGCTGTAGCCGCGGAACAGGATCGGGCGTATGTAGCAGGCTTCCAGATGGTTCACCCGTACCAGTTCCTTGATCGAATCGGCGAGTTGGCCGGCGGTGAAGGCCAGCGGCTCCATTCGGTAAATCTTCGCGGAATCGAGCATCCGCCGTACGTGCTCGGTCAGCCGGAACACGGCCGGACCGCTCGGAGTCGCGTAACAGCGGATGCCTTCAAACACCGAGCTGCCGTAATGCACTACGTGCGAAAGTACATGAATCCGAGCCTCGTCCCAAGCTATGAACCGCCCATTATGCCAGATCTTTTCAGTAGGCTTCAGCATGTCGTTATTATATCTTGTGGAGGGATATGTCGAAGAGAGAGATACATTCAATGCCGCGCCGCGCCCTCGGCATTCTATGCTGCATGGCTGTTTCCAGCGCGCTGATGGCGCAGCCCAAACCGCCACGCCCCGGCTTCAATCTCTTCTCCAAGGCTCAGGACGTGCAACTCGGGCGCGAGGCCGCCGCGGAAGTGGAGAAGCAGTACACCATAGTGAACGATGCCCAGCTCAATGCCTATGTGTCACGCATCGGCAAGAAGCTCGCTTCCCAACCCGAGGCCGAGGACTACCCGTACACTTTCAAAGTGGTTTCCGACAACACCATCAACGCCTTCGCCCTGCCTGGCGGCCCGACTTTCATCAACACCGGTTTGATCGCGGCTGTGGACAACGAAGCGCAGTTGGCCGGCGTCATGGCCCACGAGATTTCGCACGTGGCGTTGCGCCACGGCACCAACCAAGTCTCTAAAGCCAACCTCATCCAATTACCGGCGATGCTGGCCGGTACCATGGCAGGGAAGTCGCTGGCCGGGCAATTGGCTCAGTTGGGCATCGGCTTCGGCGCCAACTCCGTCTTGTTGAAGTACTCGCGCAACGCCGAACGAGACGCCGATTTGCTCGGAACGCGCATCCTCAACGGAGCCGGGTATAACCCCGTTGAGATGGCCCGGTTTTTCGAAAAGCTCAACGCCGAGGCGGGGTCCGCACGTACCATGCAGTTCTTCAGCTCTCACCCGAATCCGGGGAACAGGGTGAAGGCAGTCGAGGATCTGATCCAGTACTTGCCTGCTCGCCAGTACAACGAGGGTTCAACATCGGAGCTTGCCAGAATGAAACAGATTGTAGCGAAGCTTCCCAAACCCCGCGAGAAGAAGTAAATGTAAAACATTAGATAAATCTGTGCAAGTAATAGATGATAATGAACTACGACTCCATACTATTCGACTTCGACGGAGTGCTAGCCGACACGGAACCGATCCATCATGCCTGTTGGCGAGAAGTCCTGGCACCACTCGGTATCAACCTGGACTGGGAAACCTACCGCACCCGCTGCATCGGCCCCTCAGACTGGGACATCATGGTGATGTTGGCCGCCGAGCATAAGCCTGCGCTTGACCCGCACCGACTTTACGCGACACGCCCTGTGAAGCAGCGAATGTTCGCAGCCAGGATGGCGGCGTGCCCGCCCATCCGCAAGGCCACAGTTGATTTAATAAGTGATTTGAAAACGTTTAGGTTAGCTGTAGTAAGTTCAAGTGACTTAGCAGAAATTGAACCGCCACTTGTGGTGAGTGGCATCCGTTCAAAACTGGATGCGCTGGTAACCGCGTCGGATGTCAAGGAGCCCAAACCGTCGCCAGAGCCGTACCTGCGGGCCGCGCACTTGCTGAATGCTAAGTGTCCGCTGGTGGTTGAAGACTCGCCCGCTGGCATCGCAAGTGGCAAGGCCGCAGGATTTGACGTCCTAAGGATAGAGAGCGCCGAATCCATGCCGGCTGCGTTGAGGCTTTGGCTGGAGCACAAGAACGGACGAACTTCAAACTTCCGATAACACATATTATGTAAACTAAATGAGACGGGATGAAAAATGGCCCGCTAGCGGTTCCCCACCAGCGGGCCTGAGGGAAGAAAAAATCCTTACCGGCCGCGGCCTCCCCGGCCGCCACCACCGCCTCCGCGGTGGCCCGCGCTCGAGCCACCGCCACCCCGGCTGACTCCACCACCGCCACCACTGCTGTGGGATGGCGCGGACATGCCGCGTCCGCCGCCACCGCCGCTATAGGATGGAGCCGCGATGCTGCGTCCACCGCCGCCGCCATATGACGGTCCCGAGGAACTGCGTTCGCGGACGATCGGCGGGCTGATCCTTACTTGGCCTTCGCTCGAGCGGTCGTAGCGCGGCGAGCCCCAGCTCCGGGCTCCGCTGGGGCTCTCCGGCTGAAAGTTCTCCCGGCCGGAGCTGCGGGGAGCACGATCCACGTTCGAATTCCCTGCTCCACTCTCGAACCTGCGCCAGCCGCTGTCCGAGCCACCGCGGCTGCTGCCGCCACCGATCGATCCCGAGCCGTGCTCTGAGCCGCGCATAACGCTGCGCTCGAGACTGCCGCTGCCGCGGTCAATGCTGCGCTCGGTTCGCGCCGCCCCTCCCGGTTCAACACTCCGGCTCGGTTGGCCGAACCGCCGCCAACCACTGTTGTCTCCACTCTGACGGTTCACGCGGCCGGTGTCTGTGCCCCGTTCAACCATGCCGCTTCCCGTGCGGCTGTTGTGATCGACGACGCCGCCGCGCCCGCTCGTGCTATCCACACTGCGGGCGCCAGCGTTCCGGTCCACCGTATCGGCTCTACGCCACCCGCCGCGGTCCGCGTTGTCGTTGCGGATTGTTCCACGGGTTACGCGGTCCACCTGCCCACCAGCCACACCTGTGCTTCCACCGCTGGCGGTTCGCGTGGCAACCCTCTCCACACTGCGGCGCTGCTCATCGAACGGCACCCGGTCGACCCTGGCAGGCTGCCGGCTACTGAAGAACCGTTCATTGGAACTGGATCGCGCCACAGTGTCCGTGCGCACTTGGCGGTCGGCCATGCGGAGGCTGTCCCTGTTCGGAGTTACCGGCACAACGCCGCGCACCAGGCTGGCGCCATGCGCTTCGCCCTCGCCGAGGCTACGCATCCCATCGCGGCGGCCGCGCACGAAACCGTCGGCGTCGATGCCGGTCATGCCGTTGTGCACGCGGGCGTTGCGGTAGTTGTTGACGATGTTGATGTTATTCACGATGTGGGTACTGTTGTCGATGTAGCCGCCGCGGAAGCCGCGATACTGGTCATGGCCGTACCAGCGATGATACGGCTCGTGAGGCGCCAACGGCACCCAGCCCACGTTCCCGAAGCCGAAACCGAAACCACCGCCGTGGCCGCCCCAACCGAAGAACGCCACCAGGCCCGGGCTCCAATAGTGGCGATGGTGCGGCCCGCGGCCGCCCGGCCACCAGCACCAGCCGTACATGGGGCTGTTGAACCATCGCCCGTAATGGTAAGGAGCCCAACCCCACGGATCGTAGCTCACCCAACTCCAGCCGTACCAATCGATCCACACCCAGCGCCCGTAATGATAGGGCGCCCAGCCGACCGCTACACGCGGGGTCCACACCCAGCCGTAGCTGTCCACGCTGACCCACCGGCCGTAGCTGTCCAAATCCTCGGCACCGTAAATGTCGCTGTCGACGTACTTATAAGACCGGGAGCGCTCCAGGTCATCGTCACGGCGCGCGTTCCAACGATCCCAATCGTCGGTATCCCGCGCGCGCACCATCTGAAACTCGGGATCGGAGGCAGAACCGCGGGCGAGCATCGTGCGTCCGGAATTCAGCCGTTCACTACCACGCGGAGTGAAAACCTCGGCTTCACCCTTGCGAACGGTCACCTCCGTGGTGCCGTCCTCGCGCACTTCGATGCGGTAGATGCCCTTCTTTACGGGGCGCACGGAAACGCTCGGTGTGCAGATTTCGGCCTGGGCGTCGATGTCCCGCAACACTCGGAAGGTCACCAATCCGCGCGCCACCTGCACCTGGTAGCGGTGATATTCGAGTTCGGAGAAACGGACTTCACTCAAAGGCGCCAGGCGGATCATGTTGGCGTAGTCGAACTGGACCTCGGCTCGGGACCCTTCACCGGTCGTCAAACGGTCTTCCACCACCAGCGGCGCGTTGATCGCGGCCGCCACCCAGTCTCCCGTGTCGCCCCGGCGAACCGACACATCGCCATTGATCACACTAATGCGCGCGACGCCGCGCCCCGGACTGTCGTCTTCTTGCGCCCAACCAACACCAGCCAGCCCAACAGCTACTGCCACCAGCTTCAGCAACGTCGGTTTCATGGCAAGCCTCCCAAATGTCACGCCGTTTGCGGTGCATCCTGGATGCCAAACTCAACACATTGTAAACAAATCACTTAACAGCCACTTCAACTTCGCGGACTGGCTGAAAACCACCACCCCTGACTGAACATAACCGTTTGACGATATACTGGGACTCCTCATGATCCCTCGACGACACTTCCTCGCTGCAACCGCAGGCCTTGCCGGCATCATGCCCGCCCAGCAACAGACGCGTTCCACCGCCATCGCCGAGACCCATTTTCCCAGCCGCCTTTACCAGTTCGTCTGGCGCAACTGGGAACTGGCCAATGCTGATCGCATGGCCGAGGTGGTGCACACGGCGCCAGCCAATATCCTGCGCCTGGGGAGCGCCATGGGGCTTCCTCCAAAGCCCACCTTGCGGCCGGACCAGTTGCGGCGGATTTACATCACGGTTATCCGCCAAAACTGGCATCTGCTTCCGGACGCGCAGATCATCCAGCTCCTCGGTTGGAAGCCTGCGCGTTACCAGTTCACTCTGCGCGAGGACGATTTCCTGGACGTGAAGCTCGGCCGGCGGCCGGACTGCCCCGAGTTGGTCTACCGCGATCCGACCGACGCCGAGCAGCGCGCCGCCGCACGGCTGGCCGCGACGGTTAAAGAGACCTTAGGATCTGCAAAAGGGATGCTCATTGAGGATCCTTTCGATTTCGTCGCCCGCCTCAGTTCCCCGCCCCGCCCCCGCCGGCACAACCGAACATTGGACAACGCGCTACCTTTATTCCTTCTTCGCCCTCTACGGCGATCCGCTCATGGAGCCGGACCTGGACCCCTTCCCGGACGGTTATCTGGCGCGCCTGGCCGAGTGCGGCATCAACGGCGTCTGGATGCAGGGCGTGCTGGAAACCCTGGCGACGTCGAAGCACTTTCCGGAGTTTGGCAAAGACTCGGAAACCCGGCTCAGGAATCTCCGCAGCCTGACGGAGCGCGCCGCGAAACAGGGCGTGAAGGTGTACCTTTACCTGAACGAGCCGCGTTCCAAGCCGGCGGAGTTCTTCGCGCGCCATGCCGATATGCGCGGCGTGCTCTCGCACGGCCAATACGCCATGTGCACCAGTTCGCCGGTGGTGCGCGATTGGATTGCATCGAGCCTCGAACACGTCTTCCGCGAAGCGCCCGCGCTTGGCGGCATCTTCTCCATCACGATGTCGGAGAACCTGACCAACTGTTTCAGCAAGTCGAACTCATGGGCCAAGGCGATGCCCGTGGCGCCGGAGTGTCCGCGCTGCTCGAAGCGCGAGAGCTACGACGTCATCGCCGAGGTACTCGAGACCTTCCGTGAGGGCGTGCGGCGATCCAGTTCCAAGGCGGAAATCATCGCCTACGACTGGGGCTGGGGAGAGAGCCTGGCGGAAAAACTCATCCCGAAGCTTTCAAGCGATGTGAAGGTGTTGAGCATCAGTGAATGGCACGCGCCGGTCGACCGCGGCGGCGTGCGCACGCGCGTGGGTGAATACTCCATCAGCGTGGTGGGCCCTGGGCCGCGCGCCATGCGTAACTGGGAACTGGCGGCCCAGCGCGGTTTGCAGACGATGGCCAAAACGCAGTTCGACAACACCTGGGAAATTTCCGCCGTGCCCTACATCCCCGTACCCGGGCTCATCATCGACCACTGCTTGAACCTCGAACGGGCCGGCATCAGCGGCGTGATGGCGTCCTGGACGTGCGGCGGCTACCCTTCCCTGAACCTGGAGGCGGCCTCGGCCGTCTATCGCCATCCGCACCCAACCAAGAGCGAGATCCTCAACCAGTTGGCCGTGCGGCGTTACGGGGCGAAGGCGGCCCCGGGAGCGGTGGCGGCGTGGGAACAGTTCTCGCGCGCGTTCCAGGAATTCCCGTACGGCGTAGCCATTTACGTCATTCCCACACAGCATGGTCCGGCGAACCTGCTGCGGTTAAAGCCGACTGGCCACCGGGCCGCCATGATCCTGTTCCCACACGACGATCTGAAGGCCTGGTGCGGCGCCTACCCGCCGGAGGCGGTACTTGCGCAAATGAAGAAGCTGGCCGAGGAATGGAAAGACGGGCTGGCCACGCTCGAACGCGCCATCGGAGGGTTGCGCGGCGAAGCCGAGGAAGATCTTGCCGTGGCGCGCACCTGTTACAACCACTTCGCAAGCGTCGCCAACCAAGTGGAGTTCTACCTGCTGCGTCCGAAACTCGGCTCAGCGTCCGTTGCCGGGGCCATGCGGGCGATCGCCCAGCGCGAAATAGCCTTGGCCGCTGACCAATACCGCATCGCGCGGCGGCACTCTGTAATCGCCTACGAGGCTTCCAACCACTACTACTATCGGCCGCTCGATCTCGTCGAGAAGATTCTCAACTGCCGTGAGGTCATTGAGGAACTGAAGCGCTATGAATCGTCGTAGCTTTTGCGCCGGGTTGGCGGGGGCCGCATTGGCCGCCCGTTCCCAATGCGTCAGAGTGGAGGGCGACTCCGCAGCGCGCGACCTGCTTAATCGCGCCTTCGCCGTCCTCGCCGGACGCGACGATCAGCACACCCTCGGGCGTCTTGTCGTCGTTGGCGTCGACGGCCAGCGCCATTTCATCAACGACAACGTGTGGTGGCTGTGGACCGACGGGCAGTGCAACTACCACGCCACCTACGGCTGGCGTCCGTTCTTTACGCCCGAGTACCGGCGGATTGACCGCACTACGTGGTCAACGCCCTTCCGCGACCAGGTGACGCCGGCGCTGCAGGATTTCTTCCGCCGCAAACAGAAAGCGCCCAAAGTGCCGCCTCTCGGATGGCTGCCTTCGAGCTACGATCCATTGAAGAAGCACCGCGTCATCTCCGATTCGGTCACACAGTATTACAGCAACGCCTTCCTCAAGAAGGACAGCCTGGAAGTAGGCATTGGCATGGACCATGGAGAGAACACCGACTATCCGCTGCAAAACCTGGTCAGCGCGCTGGATTGGTGCCTATGGGAGCGCGACACGGCCACGGCGCGGGAGTACCTTCCGAAGATCGACCGTTTCCTGGATGCGTTGCACGGATATATGCAACCGAACGGCTTGTTGCTCACCGATACGCAGGCGAGCCAAGTGGAGTACGGCCATCTCGGCTGGCGCTACGCCGGACACACGCACGTCTATCTGACCGCCGTGGTCGAGCGCATGGTGGAGGTCGCGCGCATGTCGGCCGACGCCAAGCTGCTGCGGAAGTACACAGCTCGCCAGGAAGCGCTGGCCGACGGCTTGAAGCGTTTCCTCGAACAGAATAGCTGGTACGTAGGTGGTCTCGCGCCGGATGGAAAGACGAAGCTGGGTTCCGGGCGCATGGACGGGACGGCTTCGGACTATTTCGAGGTCTGGCACAACGTGAACGCCGCCGTGCTGGGCGTGGCCGGCGAGCGCCTGTCCGCATCAATTGTGGCGAAACTGCGTTCGATCCCCGCACTGGTGGACAATCACCTTACCCTGGTGAACTACCCCGCCCGGCCGCTTGATGAAATGGACACGAGCGACTGGTATCCGAAAGCCGGCCAGCACGTGAATGCGGGCTGGATGTGGATGACGGGATCGAGCGCCCTGGGCGCGCACGCGCTCACCGAGCACCCGGAGACCCTCGCCGAAGCCGGGCGGCTAATGGAGGATTTCGACCGCCACCTCACCATCGACTATTACAACGATTACGGCCGCAACAAGGAGTCGCAGTGGAAGGAGCGGGGGCGCGACTCCTATTCAGTCAGTTCCGCGGGCGCTTTCGGCATGTTGTTCCGTAGCATCTTCAATTTTCGTGTTTCGGCCGAGGCGCTTACGATGCAGCCGCGCCTGCCCGGAGGCGTAGAGCGGCTGAAGATGAACTGGCCGGTACGCTATGGCGCAAAAGAGTTGTGGATCAGCGTATCGAATGCTGGCGGCAAGCGCCAGATCGTGCGGGTGAACGGCAGACGATGGGGAGAAGTGGGGCGGGAGAAAATCACTCTTGCTTACGAACAGCTACCTGACCGTTCGCAAGTTCTGATAGAGCGGTAGGGCGGGCTTGGAGGCCCGCCCTACCGGATAACCTCACGGTTTCGGATCCCGCCTAGAACTCCAGGCGGACACCCATGGTGATCACGCGAGGACTATTCTGCGCACCCGTCGCACGCCCATAATTCGCGTTGCCGATGGTGCCGTTCACACCGCCGAACGAGGTCCGGTTAAAGATGTTGAACGCGTCCGCGCGATAGCTGAAGCGGACCGACTCCCAAATGTTGAAGGTTTTGGAAATCGAAACGTTCTCTTGCCGGAACCAGGGATTGCGGCACTGCGTGTTGAACAACGAGGCGGTCCCCAGAGTGTACGCCGGAGCGTTCACATACGGCGCGCTGGCACCGTAATTCAACCAGCGGATGTTGGGGTTGTCCGGATCCAGATCGCCTGAAGAAACGCCGGATTTGATAGCGTACCCGGTTGCATTGGCCTTCTGAATCGGCGAAAAGATGGTCGAAGAGAGTTGGTTCGTCGCAGACTTGATCTGGATCAAACCGCCGCTGCGATACTGCTGCGTGCTCGCGACACTCCACCCGCCTACCACCAGATCGAAGACGCGGCTGGCGGAGCTGAAGTACCGCCTCCCCTTGCCGAACGGCAACTGGTAGCTGGTGATGACGTTCACGAAGTGCGGGATGTCCATATACATAAAGGACTTTGCGTCCTTATAGTTATAGGCATCCTGGGCCTGCACCTGCGAGCCCTGGCTGAAGATCTGCCGGTAACTCATCAGTGACAGGTTCTTGGACCACACCCAGCTTCCCATCACGTTGAGGGCGCCGAACCGGCGCTCGATCTTGGTTTGCAGGGAGTCATACCAAGCCTGGCCTACACCCGCGTTCACGCTGACCACGGTGCCAAACTGCGGGAACGGACGCAAGGACTGGGCCACCGTGCCGCTGTTGCCCCAACCTGCCACGAAGTTCGCGAACGGCGCGGTATACGTGGTGTTGGTCAGCTTTGTGGTAAGGGTCGAACCGAGCGACAGGTTGCTGGTCGGAAGCTGGTTCATATAAAGGGTGGAGTTCAGCCCCTTGGCGCGATTGCCCACGTAGGCGGTCTCAAACAGCCAGTTCTTGAACTCATGCTGAATCGTGAAGCTCCAGTTGTAGATGCGCGGAGCCTTACCGTAGTTGTCACCCTGGTAGTAGACCACGCCGAAATTGTCGAACGAGGGATCGATGCGAGGCGGCGATTTGTAGCCGAGCGGTTTCGGCACCCCGCGGGTATCATCCCAATAAAACGCCGGATTGATCCCGTCGCCGGACGAGGTGTAGCTGCCGTTGAAGCCATCCGTGCAGCCGCAACCACCGTTACCGAGCGTCTGGTAGAAGATCCCATAACCGCCGCGAATCACGGTCCTGCTGGCCAGCCGGTATGCGAAACCTACGCGCGGACCGAAATCAGACCAATCGGTAGGATAGAGGCGCTTCTTGCCCGTTCGGCCGGGGCCGGAGCCGGCGTAAATCAACGCGCCGGGGAGGTTGTCGGCACCCGGATTGGGTTTGTTCGGATCCAGGTTCGTGTAGTTGCCATCCACCATGTGCCAGCCGATCGGTACCTCATAGCGGATGCCGTAGTCCAAGGTCAATCGGGGTGTAATCTTCCAGGTATCCTGCCAGAAACCGGCGTGATAGCCGTAGCGGATGTTGCCCGGCGTGTAGTTTGAGTCGCCCTGCGAACCCGTGTTTACGGCACCGAGCAGGAAACTGGCGAAGGCGTTGCCGGTGGTGCTCTGCGCCGTCGGAAGGGCCGTCTGGACCCGGCTGAAATTGTAGGAGCCATTCTGCCCTGCCCGGTCGTCATAAGGGGTGGCAAGGCGCCGGATGTCCCAGCCCATCTTGAACTCGTGTTTGCCGCGAGTCCATGTCAACTGCTGGCTCATATGGTAGGTCCGGTTGTACTGATAACCGTTGTTCACCTTGCCCTGGTTCATACCATAGGCCAGAAGGTTATCCGTCGCAAAGTTGATAACCGGTGTTGCGTCTGGATCGCCCGAAAGGTTGAAGCCGAACTTCGAGCCCCAGCCGTTCTGCAACGGGTTGCTCCACGGAGCACGGTCTTGCGTAAAAGCAAATGTGGTGTGCAACAGGACTGTGGGATTTATAATCCAGTCGTCGTTGATGCGGTACAACTGCGGCTTCTGGATGCTGTCCAATCCATTGCTCAACGGGCCCGGCAAGTACTGGACCGCGCTGCTGACCTGATTGCGGAAGGTCATGAAGTAAGAGATGCGGTTGCTGGACGTGATGGAATGGTCCGCCTTGATGGTGGCGATGTAATCGTTATACTCCGTCGTGTTGATGAAGTCGTAATTGGCAGTTACGCCGGGGCGGTTCACGGCGGGTATTTGGGCCAGGATGTTGCTGCTGATCTTGCTGAACCGGCTGGTCGGGATGAGGTTGCCTGCAAACGGGAGCCTCGTGCTGCCCGACGTTGTGGCGGGATCGTAAATGGTGGCCACCTCGGTGAAGTTGCCCGACCGCATCAATGTAGTCGGCAGCGTCTGGCCGGTGCTGTAGCTGATGGTAGCCGGACGGATGTCCTTGGCGTACGTGAAATAGAAGAAGGTGCGATTGCGGCCATCGTACACCTTTGGGATCCAAACCGGACCACCGGCAGTGCCGCCCTCTTCGTTGTAACGTTCCTTGGCCCGGAAGCCGGGGGTACGGCCCACGATGTGATTGGAGGCCCAGCCGGCGGCGTTCAGTACATCGCGCCGGATGTTGAGGAAGGCGGAACCGTGCACTTCGTTAGTACCGGACTTGGTGACAAACACTTCCAGACCGCCGCCAAGGCGGCCGTACTCGGCCGCGAAGGTCGAGGTGATCAGTTTCATTTCCTGGTAGGCCTCGAACCCAGGGAAGGTGAACGAAACGCCGCCGGATTCGGGGTTGATGATGCTGCCGCCGTCAATCTGGATTTCCTTGGCGCGCCCGATGGAGCCATTGATGCTCGTTTCTCCATAACTATTCACGCCGGGCATGTAGCTGACGAAACTCTCGGCGTTGCGAAGGCCGCCCGTAAAGATAGGCAGGCTGGCAACCAACTGCGGGCTGATGTTCTGCCCGCGTGAAGCCGTCGTGGTCTCGAGCAGCGGAACTTCCGCTTTTACCTCGACACTCTCGGCCACGTCACCGATTTCCAGCTTCACATCCACCGTGTTGCGCAGGGCAACGCGAATTTCGATGTTCGTCTGGACGTTCTTCTTGAAACCGGGCTGCGTGACGGTCAACGAATATGGACCGGCCGGCAGCGTGGGAAACACATACAAGCCGGCGGCAGTCGTGACCGTTTCGTAGTCACGGCCCGTCGGCACGTGCGTGGCGACAACTTTTGCGCCCGGAACCACGGCACCGTTTGGATCGGTAACCGTGCCGGACATGGAACCTGACGTCGACTGCGAATACACCGCGGTAGCGGTGAGACACAGGAGCGCCAGGAACACAATGCAGAGTTTGGATAACCTCATTACCTGTCGTCCTTTCGTCAATTCGCCGAGGGTAACTGAGTCGGCCTGGCCAAAGCGAGCAAGACAAACCCATCTCGTGCGAAATCTAACCTCAAAACGTGTACTACCGCATTATAGACTAGGACAGGTTTCAAAGCAACGAAAATCAACAGATTTCACGCGAGAAACCCAAACTGAACGCATTAAGTTGAAGAAAGTCCACAATGCCCCCAGGTGAATGGGAGGTGCGCAAGGTATTAGTAAGTTCGGAGCCGTTCTTCCTGCATAGAAAGCAAAACGGGGCCGGGCGCAAGCCCGGCCCCGTTTTGGCTAAATGGTTACTGTTTCGGATCCCGCTAGAACTCCATACGGAGACCCATGGTGATGACGCGCGCGCTGTTCTGCGGAGCGGTGACGCGACCGAAATTGGCGTTCCCAACGGTCCCGTTCACACTACCGAACGACGTGCGGTTGAAGATGTTGAACGCATCCGCGCGGTAGATGAAGCGCACCGATTCCCAAACAACGAAGGTCTTGGAAATCGAAACGTTCTCCTGCCGGAACCAGGGGTTCCTGGCCTGCGTGTTATACATGGACGCAGTACCCAGGGTGTACGCAGGAGCGTTCACATAAGGAGCGCTGGCACCGTAGTTGAACCAGCGGATGTTCGGGTTGTCCGGATCCAGATCGCCTGAAGAAACGCCGGTCTTGATAGCGTATCCCGTCGCATTGGCCTTCTGGAGCGGCGCGAAAGTCGTCGAAGCCAGTTGGTTCGTCGCGGACTTGATCTGTACCAGACCGCCGCTGCGATACTGCTGCGTGCTGGCGATGTTCCATCCGCCCACCAGCAGATCCAGCGCGCGGCTGGCGGAGCTGAAGTACCGCTTCCCTTTGCCAAACGGCAACTGATAGCTGGTGATGATGTTCACGAAGTGCGGGATGTCCATGTACATGAAGGACTTCGCGTCGTTGATATTGTAGGCATCCTGCGCCTGCACCTGCGAGCCTTGGCTGAAAATCTGCCGGTAGGTCATGAGCGAGAGGTTCTTGGACCAAACCCAGCTTCCCATCACGTTCAGGGCACCGAACCGGCGCTCAACCTTGGTCTGCAGGGAGTCGTACCAACTCTTGCCAACGTCCGAGTTGACCTCGACCACCGTGCCGTATTGCGGGAACGGACGAAGCGACTGCGCTACCGTCGCGCTGTTGCCCCAATTCATGAAACTGGAGAACGGCAGGGGGTAGCTGGTGTTACTGATCTTCGTGGTAAGGGTCGAACCGAGCGCCAGATAGCTGGTCGGAAGCGTGTTCGCATAGATGGTGGAGTTCAAGCCGTGCCCGCGGTTACCCACATAAGCGGTCTCGAACAGCCAGTTCTTGAACTCGTGCTGGATGGTGAAGCTCCAGTTGTAAATGCGCGGAGCCTTGCCGTAGTGGTCACCCTGATAATAGATGCCACTGTTGAAGTTGTCGAAAGTGGGGCTGATGAACGGTGGCGCCTTGTAGCCGACTGGCTTAGGCACAGCGCGCGTCGCATCCCAATAGAAGGCCGGGTTGATGCCATCCGAGGATGCGGAGTAGCTGCCGTTGAAACCGTCCGTGCAGCCGCAACCGCCGTTGCCGAGGGTCTGGTAGAAGATACCGAAACCGCCGCGAAGGACGGTCTTGCTGGTGAGCCGGTAGGCGAAACCACCGCGCGGGCCGATATCAGAGAAGTCGGTCGGATAGAGCCGCTTCTTGCCGGTGCGGCCGGCACCGCTGCCCGCGAAAACCAGCGCGCCGGGGATTCCGTCGACCCCGGGATTGGGCTTGGTCGGATCCAGGTTCGAATAGTTGCCATCCTGCATATGCCAGCCGATGGGCACTTCGTAACGGATGCCGTAGTCGAGGGTCAACCGTGGAGTAATTCTCCAAGTGTCCTGCCAGAAACCGGCATGGTACCCGTACCGGATGTGTCCAGGAGTGTAATTTGAATCGCCTTGCGAACCGCTGTAGGTAGCACCTAGCAGGAAGCTAGCGAAGGCGTTGCCTGTGGTCGAAAGCGCCGTCGGCAATGCCGTCTGCACGCGGCTGAACGTGTAGGAACCATTCTGCCCCGCACGATCATCGGACTCGGTCCTAAGACGGCGGATGTCCCAACCCATCTTGAACTCGTGCTTGCCGCGGGTCCAG
>ENA-UOYA01002613-UOYA01002613.1-activated-sludge-metagenome-genome-assembly--contig:-NODE-2613-length-17193-cov-15.748454_pt1 | contig 17193 bp, 24 predicted proteins | sample MGYA00238163_ERZ764804 | MGnify/ENA primary metagenome ERZ764804 (study PRJEB28919, sample SAMN05720223) | activated sludge metagenome | isolation source: Anaerobic digester | place: Hong Kong... | reverse complement strand
AATACATCACACCAACACCAAAATAACTATTACAATACCAATTAAATAATTAAAGAATATGACGAAAGTAAGAAAATTCTTAGATCGAACAGCGTTATTTCCGTACTTGACTACCATCTCTTCGTCCATGATGTTTGAAAACATCTTTCTAAGGTTCTTCGTGAATGACCATGCAGACAAAAATACACTCACCAATGAAGTCAGATATAATATAACCAAAAATATCAATAAACTCTCCATACACACAATCACCCCTTCATAACATTGTTTTTGTACCAAGCACGCCAATCATCTGAAACTTGAATATGCCAAGGTTCTTTTGTAAAACTGCTAAACCACATTCCCCAAAATAGATTGTGTTTCTTACAAAGTTGTGCTATAATTTCTTGTTCTTTTGGTTCTCTGAGAACATTCCTACCAGACTTGTCTGCTATATAAAAGTCTACTGCAACACCGAACTCGTGTGGAGACTGCTTAACAGCTACTTTAGGATTCTGTTTATACAACATCTCGGCTTGTTCTTTCGTTCTTATTGTGTTAGTTACATGAAACCTATATCCAAGTTCTTTCAAACTTTTCTTAAACTCAAGCACTCTATTTCTAAACGTTGGATAAAGTGCTTCAATAGAACATTCAAAACCCTGTGCGTCCTTTTCCTCGGTATATTCGATTCTTGTACCGTCAGGATACTCGATAACACTTTTCTTACCATCAAGCTTCTTTATTGTCGGTGGTTTCAGTTCCATAATCATCACCCCACTGTTTCAAGTGTACGAGCGTTATTTCAGAGCCGTATTTATATAAGTTGCCGTTCCTTGTGAATAACATCGGGTTACCTAAATCACGTTCACCATAGTAAACAGTCTTTTTTAAAAGTCTATCCGATGACTTCCAACAGAATACCATGTACCTTTTGGTATAATAACGTCTCTTAACAAGTTCTTTGATGTTCACACAAAACATTTTATATTTGTACGCAGGAATATCCGTCGTCATAGATATTTGTTTATATGGTATTGGTTCACCAAGTAACAATTGTGGTTCTAACCTATAAACATAATATTCACCGTCATTCTTTACCATCTTTATAATTTCATCTATAATGTCCCAAGGATTCTTATTACGCACATCAAATCTTCTGATGTATTTTTTTATTGCGTCATTTCTAACTATATGTACCTCTTGTTCGTATGGGATTAATAACATATCACCACCTCACAGTACAATTTTGGTACTTGAGTTTTCTGTCGCTTCTACTACACTTTGTAAAGCCCCAAACGCGTTGGGTAACTTTGTGAACTTGATGTTTTCCTTTTCAAACTCAACGTCAAAAGCAAACATGTTGAGTTTTCCTATGTTACTCTTACGTGGAATAAGAAACAACCGTTTTTCGTTTACAGCATTACTGTTTAACGTACTAAACAATTCATATGTTGCTCTCGGAAAGTTTTCGAAAAAGATAGAACCGATTGGTGTACTCTGAGATTCCAAATCAATTCCTTCGTTAATGTATTGTTTTGATATGTGAGAAAGGATTAATGTTGTTACCCCCATCTTGTTTAAGTGTCTTACAGCAGAGAAGAAACTTGTTGTTGCTACTGCGTCCTTTATATCACCACCAACAGCGGGTGTAGCACTATCTATGATAATGAAACCAATATTCTTTCCAACGACTTCGTTTGATATATATTCGAGTTCTGTTGCAAGTGGTAAAGACATTCTCATGTAGTAAAACGTATCATCGAGTTCAAAGTGTTTGTTTATACCGTAAACTTTATAAGCAATTTCATCTTCGTCTGTTTCCCAATCAAGATACAAAGTGTTAGACTGTTCTGTTTTCCCGAAAATTTGTAATCCATTCTGAATAACTTGTCCCAAAAATGTTGCGATTAAACTTTTTCCACTACCACCACGAGCAAAAATAAGTGTTGAATTCTGTTTTACAATAAACTTTTCAATCAACCACTTTATTTCTCTACGTGTAGATACATCAATTTTCTTTGCTTCGTCCTTAGTTAAAATCTCTTCAAGTATTCTAATACTACAAGCTTGAATTATTTTGTTCCAATCAATACGGTTGTACAAATCAAACAAGTTTTTTGCAAGTGCTGATTTACTCTGTATGTTAATCAAATTCAACTTTGAAAAGTGTACCGTTAAATCATTTATCTTAACAACAACAAACGAATTAACACTTTCTTTGTTTGGTGCAATGTTGAAAAACCTGAGTTCTATCCTTTGATTTAACTGTTCGTCTTCGGTTTTAAACACAAAACCATTAGAATTGCGTGTCATCTTCAATCCTGAAAAAGCCATAATCATCACCGCCTACTTTTTTAGAGTGTTCGACATACTGTTCGTTTTGATACTGGTATTGTAGTGTGTTTATGGTTTCGTTTTTCAACATCAGCATCATTTGAATAAACGTTCCTATCATTTCGTTAAGTTTTTCCTGAGTTTCGACTAACAATCTGTTCTGTTCTTCGAGTGTTTTTATAAGTTTTCTTAGCTCAAGTGTTTCAGTAGGCGGTCTGGAACTTTTACGTGGTGTCAGGCCTTTTTCGTGATAATAATCCAACCATGTATCGCTACACGGGAAATCGATTAAATCATTATACATACCAACCACCCCTTTCGCTTCAAAGTATCTCTATACTCTCAACTCTTATAAGCCAACCATATTTATTAAACATCACTTCAAAGTATATTCTGATTCTAACGTCTTGTTCGGGTTCTTCAAATAAAATGAAAATATCATCATCATATACTTTCGCTTCAAATTCTTCATCATCTTCAATGAATTTGATTATGTTACTATCTTCGTCTGTTGGGTCAATATACAACGTACGTCTTAATTTTCCCCTAATCCCAACATAAAACTCACCTATTTCCATATCTTCCGAATCACTCTGAAAGTTACTTGTGAGAATATGTGCAACAGCATGAGCAAGTTCAATGTTATCGACACGTATATATATTTTGGTATCTTCAGTATCGTAAATGCTACTTTCGATTTTTTCCTCAGAAAGTAAATCCATTTCAGTTCTAATAACCTCTAATATTCTCTGAAACGTTTCATCTTCATTCCCCTTTTCGATTATTATCATACTATCCCAAGACATAAGTGCCACCTCTTTTTTTAGACTTAGTACCAAACCCCAGCATTGACTTTTTTGATGATAAACGAACTAACTTTCTTAGCCCAGTTTTCTAATTCTTCGTCGTGGTCTCTTTTCCATTTTGACAATTCAACGTATGGCACTGTTACTATTTCCATCTTGTCTTTTTCTCTAACATCTATCAACATACCTTTTATTGAATAAACAAAGCCTATATGTACTCTATCTACATTTGTATCGTAAAGATTTAGAAGTCCTATCGGATACATTGTTTCAACTTTAAAAACCAGTTCTTCATTTATTTCTCTTTTCATTGCTGTGTCTATCAATTCCATAACAGGTATAAAACCGTTAGTCGAGTTTTCTGGAACTTCGCTTCCGTTTTTCTCGTACTTTTTTGGAAGTATGCTGAAAAAATCCTCGGAATTGACGTGTCCCCCGATAAAACCTATTTTGTTGTGTAGTCTTTCTTCAGATTGTGTTGAAAAACGTCTTGTGTAGTAAAAGAAGTGATTCTTGTTAACCTTTGTTTGCGGTACACCATAAACAACAACCTGTTTAAACATTTCATTGTTTTCAGCTTCACTTCTTGGCAGAAAAACACCGTTGTTTTTAATCATTTCAAGAAACCAAGTAAACAGGTATGGCATATCTTGGAAAGACATGAAACCCTCATATTCTACCAGCGTTCCGTTCGAAGGAATACATAACACAAGCTCTTCTTCTGAGTTTTCTTGTGGTACTTGGAACTCAGACAAATCTATCATGGTTCTCATTCTATCGCCTCCGTTTTAAAATATCTTACCCATTTAATAAACTTATCTATCGGTACTACAACAACCATCTGTTTACGCGGTGATTTCATAAACAAAACATCTGCGTTGGATTGTTCGAAATACTTATAAAAAGCAAGTTGTTCTCTTTCTTTACATTCACCAACAAGCTTTTCGTCATCAAAATAGAATATCACGTCCCCCTTCATTTCCTGCTCTGGCGAGTTACCAGAGTTAGGAACTCGCATAGCTTTTATACCATGTTCTTTGAGAATGTTCACTACTTCGTATTCTAAACGTTTTCCACGTCCCCTATTTCGTTTTAGTCGTTTTTTAACATCGTCGTTCATTATACCACCACACTTTTTTCATATTCTCTCAATACCATACCAAGATGGAATGTAAACAATGGTGGTACTGCGTTACCAACTTGTGTTAAACCAGCTGTTACACCACCCTCAAAGAAGAAACTATCAGGAAACGTTTGAATTCTTGCAAGTTCTCTTATCGTCATTCTTCGTTTTAAAGATGGGTGTGGCAAAGATGTTGCTGTGATAATCGTTGGTGATGGTTTGTCCCAATATGTTGGTCTTTGTCCAACCCTATCTTTTATATCAAGTTTGTTCTTCGGTGCTACATGATTATTTTCACCATTTGGTGTTAAAGGTAAATCACCTATGGCGTCTTTCAACGTATTCCATTTATATATTGTATCGCTTCTTTGAAATTTGTCAAGTCTTTCTTTCAATTTTCCCTGTTTAAAACTTGTGAATAAATCTTCGATAAACTCGTGTGGCTTAACAACATCAGGTATGTTAGAGTCTTTGTCGTGTGTAGGTTTAATGTAAAACTTTCTATAATTCTGTTCAAGAAAACGATAGTATGTGTTCCTAAGGTCTCTTTTCTTGAAGTCTCTATATACTTCGGTTTGTATAACAAACTTTTTAAACTCTTCGGTATTGAATATATCATTCCTAACACCGAATATTATTACTCTTTCACGTTTTTGTGGTACACCATAATCAGCCATGTTGAATATGTTGTACGTAACATTATATCCAAGTTCTTCAATGTCGTTTAGAATAGTTATCAAAACACGTCCTTTTTCCATGTTAGATAATCCTTTGACGTTCTCAAGAATAACGAATTTAGGTTGTTTTACTCGTATAACCTTCAAAAGTTCAAGATAAAGAAAGTTACGTTTATCTTCCATACTACGCTTCAAGTTAGCTATTGAGAAACCTTGGCAGGGGAAACCCCCTACCAAGATGTCCATATCAGGAATTTTGTTCTCTACGTCTTTCTGCGTTGGAATGTAGTATGTTATATCTTCGTAGATTGATTTATGTGGCATGTATTTTGTAATATTGTTGTTATATGTTCTGTACACTGTATGATTAAAATCGATACTGAAAACTATTTCGTGTCCAGACAGGATAAAACCCAAGTCCATTCCACCTGCACCAGAGAAGAACGATGCTATTTTCATCTCATATCACCTCAGAATGGCACTGTTTCGTCGTCGTCGTTTTCGTCTACCAAATCGTCAACCGTTACTTCCTCAACTTTTTCTGTAGGTCGCACAGAAGGTTTTACTATTGCGGGTTTTATATCAGTTATGATATACGTCATTTTACCGTCTTTCTTTTTGTAGTGTTTGACTTCAACCATAATAAGCTTTGACAATCCGAATGCAGACAGTGTTGAAGTTAAATCAAACGTATCTTCGAATTCAAAATTACCTTGATAACCAAGAACCTCAAGTAGTTTTCTCGCTATGATTTTGGACATGTTTTGTTTTACGTCCAAGAACAGTTTCTTTGTAAACTCACCGTTGTCTATAAGTAGTTCTATGATAATGTTGTCAGTTAGGTTGTCAAGGTCTATTTTCACTATTTTCGCCACGTGTTCACCCTCTGTTGGCATGTTATACTCAAAATTCACCTTGTTTAAATCAATCATTCGAATCCCCTCCATCTAAAATTTTCTTTTTAAGTTCATTGTACAATTCGTTGAGATGGTGTTCTAGCCACATAAAACCTCTAAAACTTATGACAAATTCATAGAAGTAGGTTGCGTCTACATATTCTAATCCATTGGTAAAATCAAAGTATTCTTTTATTGTTTTGAATATCCCCCAATCCTCTGAACCTATAGCTACAACACCACCACTAACTCTTGCATAAGCCCAAATAAAGTCTTCCCTACTTGTTTTTCTTTTAACACCACTATCTGTAACGTACAGCACCGTTATATCACTCATTTTTACCAACTGCCTTACGCATCTTTTCATAAATCTCACTCAGTTGTTTTTCATCAAGTTCGTCTATGGATTCTACGTTATAACTACGTATTATCGATGTTATCACAGCTTCGATGGTTTTGTTGTATTTCTTTGCATATTCATTTATCAGTCCGTCAAGTTTCTGTAAGAAGTCTATATCCGCTGTTTCGACTTCGTTCATCTCTTTGACAGAAACATCGTGAACACCGAGTTTTGTAAGAACAGGTTCTAAAATTTCAAAAGTAGGATTCTTGAACATCTTACCTTGTATAGTACCGCTTCTATCTTTCTCAACTACCGCAACGTTTTGTAGGTTGTGTAACATCATTCTGATAACAATTGAAGGTTCGTACTGAGTTTCTTTTTCTGCTCTCATCTTTTGTCCAACAACTACAAGTTCACCGTTTTCCATCTTGTAGTCCACACCCTCACGTGTTGTGAAGAAAACATGCTTTGGTGAAGATAACATCAGTTGCATAAACTTTTTGTAAGGTTTCTTGATAAATCGCCAGTCTTGGAATTGAAGTTCACCACTTAAACCACGTTCCCTTTTCTTTGTGTTGTTACTGTTCACAAGCGATTCAAGGTACTTGTCTTGTATTTCGTCCCAGAAGTGAGTCAGACTATCGATAACTACAACGCCATAGTCTTTGTAATCCTCACTCTTGAAAAACTCAATCAAGTCGTTAATGTCTCTTGTATAAACAACATCGAAACCGAAGTCCTTGTAAAAATCAGTTCCGTGTTCAGTATCAAAAACAAGCACCTTTGTCTTTAATCTTTTCGCAAGTTCTGTTGCGAACAACAACGATGTGTAAGTCTTACCACTACCACTTTGTCCGTAAACACCAACTTTGAGATAACCTATCTTCGTTTCCGCCTTTTGAATGTTAAGCATATCTACCACACCCCTTTCGTCGATGTATCTATATTATACCACAAACCCTTAGATTTGTCAACCGTGTTTCTTTTAAATTTACACAATTGAAACAATAATATCGTCTACCATTATGATTTCAGGAAGTTCATTGATAAACTCTTCCGTTGTGTATGAAGTCGCAAAAAACTTTGGTTTGACAAAGAATTTAATGTCGTCGTCTACTTTGCTTTCTATCTTGAAAGTCATAAAGTTTGGTGAAGTTATAGTTATTTCTGTTTCAAATGGTACGTGTTTTCTTTTGCGTACTGTTAGTTTTAACATACCCTCTACGTTGAACGAAAGTTTGGATTCTTTAATCAAGAACGTCAACTTGTAAATTGGTGCTTGATAACTACTCAACATATCTTCTTTATCGTTTTCTATAATTTCAACAAATTCTGAAAGTCTTATGAAGTTTTCTGCTCGTTGAGTGTATGGTGTTATCTTTAACAAACTTTCGTCTAAATCAACGAATATGTCCTTTACAATAAAACCTTTTTCAAGGTTACCGAACAACACATCGATAACGTTATTTGGCATTGGTGAAACATATACTTTCAAAACGTCTGATTTTTCGTTTAAAACGACGTTGTACTCAGTTAAGTTTAAATCACGTGCGACTATCGTTACAGAATCTCCAACTTCCTCAGAATCAACGAAACCGTCAACTATAATCTTTTTCTTTAGCTTATCAAATCCGTATAAACCGTCAAAAATAATTACGTTGAAGTTCTTGCGAATCTCACCGTACTTATCAGATTGTATATCCTTTAACATTTGTTTAATTGAAAACATACAATCAACCCCTTTCGTCAAGCTTATTGTGAACACGTACAATGTTACCGTTATAATCTAATTGGATTGTTACAGGTTCTTTGTGAATACCGTCTGTACTTATGAAATGAAACTCACCGTCGTAGTAACCGCTCTTGTCTTCCTTTTCGTTAAAGTCATCAGGTAAATAAACTTTATAAACAACATCATTGTATGTATCTTCGAAAAACACAAATCTTTTACCAGCTTCACCCAACAAATACATATTATCACCTCTCAAAAAGTTTTGTGATTTTAAACCCCTCTTCAATCTCTTCCACCTTAACATAGCCCTTGTCAGTTCTAAACATGGTGTATTCGTTGTCCTCAAAACGTTCTTGACAAAACGTAGCTGCCTTCCAATTCACGTTTATTATATCGTCAGGAACTACAATCTCACCTATATTTGCACTTATTTCGTCGTCAAAAAAGTCGATTTCTGCATAACCGTCATGCCAAAACTTATCCAGCACACTCTTTGAATGTTTACCGTTAACAATATAAGCAAAGTTTACACCACCAAGATATGGCATTTCAGCAAGTCTGTATATTTTGTAGAGTTCGTGTAGTTCTGGCAACTTTACCATACCGTTTTCGTCTACAAACTTTCTTGGTGTTCTTATAACGTATAACTTGTCAGGTACAAAGTGTTTGAACAGATAAAAGTTGTTTTCTGATACAGCGAAGAAAATATCGGTGAATTCACTCTGATTACCAAAATACCTTTGTGGTTCTTTTATCTTCACGCCTAAAACGTAGTAATCTTTACCGTACTCTCTTATAAACTGAGCTGTTACTTGGTATGGTTTGAATTTCGGAAGATGAAACTTTTTACCTATGTTTACCACAATACTGTTCATATCTCTCACCTCACGGTATATCCCGCAAGTTCAATATCAAGGAATTCTAATCTATCTATGTAAAGAGTATATCTGTTGTTAACAACCTTCAATTCAAATTCAAACGTATACCAAGCGTTCTTGAATAATGTTTCAAGTTCACCATCTAAGACATCTACAGCAAATGGTTGTACAGTTTCCTTACCTTTGTACTTAGTCAAAACAAAGTACAAATACACAGCTCTATTGGGAATAATCTTTTCACCCCATACTACCCTTGTGTGAAAATGCATCTTAAACATAACGAATCTGTCGCTAAGTATCTTGACAAACTTTTCCACACCCATTTCCTTCAACTCTTTTTGAAGTCTTGGTACATCAAGTAGTTTAGTTTCCAATTCGCTGAAAGAGACGTCCCAAACCTGTACATTAAGCTTCTTTCTTGACATGCTTAACACTCCTTCGTGGAACAACCTTGATTTCAACGCTGTAGTCTTCAAGTTCAACTACTGTATTATCCTCTACAAGTTCAAACATACGTTCCTTTATCTCGTCCATCTTTAAATCGTAGTGTATGTATACTTTCGCTAAATCTTCGAGTTTTCTTGTTTGTGGTTGTAATTCACAAACGTCCAACAAAGAACAGAAAGAACAGTATTTGTTTAGTTTAGCAGGTCTCTTGGATTCAAAATCTTTGTAGTTTTGGATAACGTATTTCAAGGTGTCAAATCCCGCATAAATCAATTCTGAAGCTTTGATAAATGTTTCGTTTGAATACGTTTTCTTTTCTTTTGTTTTGGTGTTAAACAGTATTAATTCTATCTTTTCCAACGGAACACCATGTGTTTCTGCTATAATATGTCCATACAATCCGAGTTGAAGTTCGTCTTTCTTTGTGTTTCTTTGCCTTGACGTTTTCCAATCGACGATGTAATACTTTTCATCGTCGGTCATGAATAAATCTATTCTACCTTTTAGTTGAAAATCTAAGAGTTTGTATGTTATTGGTAATTCTACTTGAACGTCTTTTCCAACTATCAATTCATCGATTTGTTGTGCAAGGTCTCTATCTATTGGTGCAAATCCTGTTGTGATGTATTCTTGAATAACACTGTGAATTGCTCTTCCGTACATCGTGTTTATTTCTGTTTGTGGTTTACTTTCGAAAAACTGTTTAGGACACAACGCTATTTGTATTACATCAGTTACACTTAGTTCAATCATTTAGCACCATCTCGATTGTCTTGAAGTCGTCAGAAGGTCTGGTTTTGAATTGTTTGAAATATCTGTGGTTGTGCGATTTGTTGAACAGTTCTAAACGTACCTCAGCAACTTTGTCGTTTAAGTCGTTGAATTTGCTGATTTCAAGAGTATTGGATATTGAAGAACGGTATGTTACGTATAGTTTTTCTTCGTCAAAGTATTCGAACAACTTGTCGACAAACCTTTCTAAGTCAACGTTAATCGCAAAACAAATCTTTGTTATAGTTACATCGCCGTAGTATTTCACGTTTGTTATGGCGATGTGTTTCACCTTCTTTGCTTGTAAAAACCTCAGAAAACTCTCTTTCGTAAAATTCAATACGTCCATACTACACACCCCTTTCAAGTTTTGATAATGTTAACTAAAAGTGCGGTTCCACAAGCTTATACAAAAACGGTCATGACAAATACGGTAACCAACAATTCCTTTGCAAACTCTGCCATCATTCTTTCAAACTTTTCCATAGCCAGTTTTCAATCCACTGCCTTTCATCTCCAAGCCGATGTAGATAATCTTCTACCTCGCAAACAATCTGCTCTTTAGGATAATATTCTTTGAGGTGGTATTTATTCCACATATCAAACAACCAGTCAGTAAACTTTTTATCTATCGGTATCAAATATTCTCTTGTATCATGTTGACCACAGGCTATACTCTCAAAATAAATTGTTTTACCCTTTACAATACCATCAAAACTTTCAGGATACAGTGAAATGTCTATAATTTCTTCTATATCACATCTTGCAAAAAGTTCATCTACAAGCTCACTTGGTTTACAATCATAATTCTTTAGCATTTCTAAAACTACTTCATCACTAAGTTCATATTCAACTAAATCTCTAGTACGTTCACGTAAATAGTCATCATCAACCGTAATTGGTTCAACTTCGCTGAATGAAACAGAAAAATAATCTTCACATTCAATATCAGCAAACACCAGAGTATTATTTTTTGTTGCTCCTAACAAGACTCTGTCATACCTCACTGTCATACCAAACACCTCCACTCTATTTTTTTGGATTCAACCCCTGATGTTTCTCTATTCTTTGCTTCTTTTTAATGGTTTTTAGAATTTCGGCAGCGGCTCTTGCTTCCTTATCCAAGTTTTTTCGTTCGTACATTCATATTATACCACCGAAAACCGTTTTTGTCAATTACAACCGTGTAAACTCTTTGTTACAACTCTGTTAACGTCTTCGTTTTCCGTTTTCTCATACTTACAGTTACATTATAACACATAAAACAAGTTTTGTCAATTACAAACAAGTAACAATCAAGTTTTGAATCTGTTAAAACAAATACTAAACATGATTATACTAAACGTAATTATACTAAACATGTTTAGTTTTATGTTTTTGTTTTTATGTTTTCGTTTTTATATTTTATATTTTTTATTTTTATTATTTTTATTTTTTAAAAAAATAAATAATAAATAATATATAATACTTGTATATAACATAAACAGTTATAACATAAACATGTTATGTTATAAACAGTTATAACAAAATTTTTTTAAAAAAGCTATTGACAAAACTGTAATGTTGTGATATAATTATCACAGAATAGATTATTACATAGATTGTGAGGTGAAAAAATGTTTGTAGTGTTTGAAGGTATCGACGGTTCTGGTAAAAGTAGTTTGATTGAAAAAGTCAAAGAACACTACTTACAACAAGGTGTAGATGTTTTAGCTTTAAGAGAACCCGGCAGTACACAAATAGGTGAAAAGATACGTGAACTGATTTTACATGAAACTATGTCCCCGAAAACAGAAGTTATGTTGTTCTTTGCGGCAAGGGCAGAACTCGTAGAAACGAAAATAAAACCTGCTTTAAACAAAGGTACACTTGTTTTACTTGATAGATACTCGTTAAGTACATACGCATATCAAGGTGCAGGTAGGGGATTAGATGTTCCAATATTGATTGAAATCAACGATTTTGCTACAAATCACTTAGATCCTGATGTTGCGTTTGTTATAGATGTACCAGTTGATGTTGCGTTGAAACGTTCAAAGAAAACAGATAAGTTTGATAACGAAACAGTAGAATTCTTTGAACGTGCACGTGAAACGTTTGTTATGTCGGCTAAATTGTATAATGGTTTTGTTTTGTTAGATGGAACTAAACCGTTGGAAGACTTGGTAAAAGAAACTGTGCGAATCATTGAAATGTTGTGAAACAGTTTGTCGGTTGGAGGCAAAAAAAACCCCCGATTCGCCTGTCCACCCTAAGAATACGAACGTTTTAAAATATATATACCACCATACCACCCACCCCTTCGCCGAGGCTTGTCAACTTCGTTTGTTGCGGTGTCGCAATGTGCAACGAAGCACAAGCCTCGTTTTTGTGCTTAAAGCTATTAACTTGTAGCTTTTCAGCATTGAATAACAAAGCCGTCATACACAAACCAAGTTTAATGGCTTGTGCACGACAGCCTAATAAAGTTAGTCTAAACTAAGTGCTTATTAATCAACAACGAAACAACCCAGCGGTGTGTTTCTCCCGCTGAGTCGTTTAAATTTGATTTTGTGCTAAACTAACTGTTTTGGCTCGGTGTGTCTGACTCTCACCTCACCTATTTCATGAAGTTGCTTAACAACTTCAGGTAAACTTTTGAACAAGTAACTGTTGCCTTTGTGAGGCATATGCGGAAACAATGTTGCTAATATAGTTTCCGCTCTTTTGGTAATGGCAACAACATTATATCTGCCTCTTAACATTAGTACGTCTTCCAAGCTGTCTTCAACTGGCAAGACGACCATAAGTTTGTACTTGCCGTAGCACAAGAATCCGTCTACTACCTCTATCTCCGAAACTCTGAGCCCTGTTGCCTCAAGAGCTTCGTTGAGATTTTGGTACTCCACGACTTCAAAGTCGCGTTTCCCATCAGCGTTAAAAACTGTCTTTTGCATTAACACTTTTACCATACTGTCTCGCCTCAGCCCCTACTCTAACTGAGGCGATTTTCACCTCGCTTTTTCAGTTTTGCTTTTTTTGAGTAGGTCAATAACATTATACCATATAACTATAAAATAGTCAAGTTAATTTTATGTAAACTTTATGTTACAATTTTCACAATGATTTCTGGCAAAGGGTCTATTCAGCCAATTATTTAAGCTATGTTGTTAGTATAAAAAATAGCCACCTTTCGGTGGCTACGAAAATCCTAAGCTAAATAAATGTTTCCATAAGGTGCGTTAGCTATTAACTTAATCAACTGTTTATGGCTAAGATTGTCTACGTTTTTCAAACCGACGATTTCCTTAGCTATAAATTTTAAAAATCTATTAAATTGCCGTATGTTTTTTATTCGTGGTGCTCTGAATTCAACAGTAGCCCTGTTGCTGTAAATTTTGAATTTAGTGTTACCGTTATAATCTGTAAGCCTATCATAATCTGGTACAGTTATTGCGTAGTATCTATCATTAGTGTAAACACTTGTACCAGCTAAACAGAATCTGTTGTAGTTCCTGCCAAAAGTCTTTTTAACATCTTCCGGCTTCATGGAATACAACAAATCATTAAGCTCATGTTTTTTTAACAGCGTATTATATAAAACTGGTTTGGAGCTAACGTGAAAGTGTGTGCTATCAACTTTAAACTCTTGTTTTAAAATTCGTTGTTCGAGCAACAGAATGAAGGTACTTAATCGCATTTTGAATTCAGCACCTCCGTCCAAACTACCGTCGTAGTGCGGTACAGGTATATCGCCGTTAAACAAAGAGACGAACACATCTGCGTCACATGAACGGTAGCATTCGAATTCAACGCCGGAATTAATGAACTTTCTAAACTGGCGTTTGAAGTTGTGGCGATAATCATACCGTCCTTGTAAAATCGTGTATGGTGCTATGTCACCATTAGCTGTCACATACAACATACCATCACGCACAACAAAACCGTAATTGCGTGATGTTTCCTCAGCAATTACAATTTCGCCTTCAGTATTAGTCATGTCTTTGTAATTGTATGCTGATGCACCGTGCCCAAAGAAAAGCACGGGCATCGTTTCGTAATAATAGTGTTGCTCTTCAAGGTACAGTATTTCTTCATGTTCTTCCATGCTGTCCCTTATTGCTTCGGTGTCGATTGTTAACACTTTGACGTAAGCCATTATACTTACGCCGTTAAAACCTTTAAATTCTATGTAGCGTCTCATATGTTTTCGTCTCCTTCTTTTTTCTCTTCTTCCCGCTGATAAAGTTTCCAGTCGCTGTACCAATACGGGTCGTCGACGAAGCTGTCGTCATAGTCGCCACAAACTTCGGCTGATTTAGACAGCTTATTCGTTTTCTTTGATTTTGTGGCGAAATTGTATTTTGATTTACTCGCGACATATGGCCAGCGTTCGTATATTTCTTCCGAAACTGGCTCAAGTTTATTGCCAAAAACCATGAAACGGGCTATCCCAAGAAATTGTTCACCGTAGTGTGAATAATCGAGCAGTTCGCTGGCGATGTAGAACTTGCCGTCGCCAAAATCTACACGCACCAATGGGTCGTGTTCTTTTGAGCTGACGACGAAGAGTTCCCAGCCTTCGCCTTTGTTCATGAAGACGAACCAATTACTGCTTGTCAAGAGAAGCAGTCTTGGGTCGCCTGTTTCAGCGACGAGTTTGGCTGCGGACTTATAGTCTGTACCGTCAAACAACTTTTCAAGCCTTTTGTACAACATTAGCCTTTTGATATTATCGGGTTCATGTCCGTTTTGCATCAATAAAACTGTTGCTTTTTTACCCTTGGCATATGCTGGGTGCACATTCTCTGCCGCTGCACCATCAGCACTTGCCAATCTTGTGTGGAAGGCAAGGAAACCTTCCTGCAAGTTTATCGACTTGTGCGTGTATATACTGAGCATACGCCCATACACGCGTGGCATCGGTATATACCACTTTTTAACCAGCAAACCATCGTATTCTTTTGACGACAGCTTACCGTCTTGGAACAATCTGATTGCTGGATTAATACCAGCTGGGAACACGAAACCGTTTCCGTCTCCGCCTTGACTCGCGGTTAAATCATCGAGCCAAGCTCCTTTAACTTTCAAATTTGAAAAAAGTGCCAACCTACACATACCCGCACCTCCATCTCTGATATGTGCACTGCGGGATTAAGTGTGCACATATCGTGATTGTAAAATGATACCATATACATTATACATTATATCATATAATAAGATGATTGTAAACGTTAAAAATTTGTTACAATTATTAAATCTCTGTTAACGTAGCCACACGTATAAAGCCACTTGATTTTGCAATCCTTGGTAAATACATATGGTTACGCTAACAAAGATTTATCGTGTGAGTGTTAGCATACTGTGGCACTGTGCAACACATGATTGCGGAAAGCAAAATGCTTCCACGACATCGGGTGTGTCGCAACAAACAAACTGCGTACTTTATTTTGTACGCCTGTTTATATTATTTTTGCCTAAGTATTGAGCTCAATTTAGTTGTATCGCACATCACCGACGAGCTTTAACCTTGTGTTTCTATTTAAACCGTGGTACAGAGCCTCGTCAAAGGTTCTGACATTTAAGCCGAACCTTTGAAGTAACTTAGTAAAGCCTTCGAACTTCTCAAGATAGTTCAGGCGAAATCCTCTGAACTCTACTGTAATGCGGTTGAAGAAATCCGAATGTCGTTCAACCTCGTACACGTCGCTGACGACGTGTTCCTTGATAACGGTGTCGCCACACTCTACATTGCTATCTAACAAAGCGATGAGAATGTCTTTACCATCAAAGTAGTACAGCGGCACCGTTATGCTCATATACCTTGTGTTTCGGTAGTAGTCCCAACCGTAATTGCAAAAGCGGTTGGCTTCTCTACCGAATATTTCTTCGTACTCTTCCTGCTTCATGATTTCGCGAAACGGAAGAGTTGTTAATGTATTAATAACATTGTACAGCACATCGCGTGCAGAAACATGCACGTGAGTACTGACGATTTCATCGCTTAGTTCCTTCTTAACTAAACCACGCTCAAACAACAAGTAATATTTCCCGAGCGTGGTCTTAAACTCAAGACCACCTATTGAGCCGTCACAAAATCCGTATCCTAACCCGCTAATACTGCCGAATAGGATTGTAGCCCAGTCAGAGTTGCATTCCACCTCAACCCCGCTGTATGCGAACTCTTTAAATATATTGTCGTAATCGTGCCTATAGTCGTAAGCCACAATATCACGCACGGGTACTAACCTATCATTCACAATTAGAAATAGTTCGCCACCAACTACTGGCGCCTCGATATAGTTGTAGTCCCCACGCCAGTAGTGTTCGAGTAGGTCAAGCGAATACGGATTAGCTGTAGCCAAACCGTACTCGTCTTCGCTTTCGTCCTTTAAGACGAAAACGAATTCTGTTCTTCCGCCACCGTAGTATCCATCAGCTATTACCATTTCGCGGTAATAGTTATTGAGTTTCATTGAATATTCCGGCATATACTCTGTGCCAATATCAAAACCATCTAGCACAGTCGCTGAAAACAGTTTGAAACTATCACCAGCGTAGAAAATCGCCGTAAAATTCGCGTTACCGTTAATTCTTTTTGTCATGGGGCACCTCCTATCACCGACCGCTACGTGCCCATCGCAACGGTCTGTTGATTTTTGAAGTATCTTTATATAATGATATATACCATTTTAAACTTTACAAGTCAATATTATAATGTAAAATTCATGTAAAATAATTTTACAATCATGTTAACGTCTTTCATGGTGTTGCGAACGAAAAGTAGCTAAACATGTTTTTTAACCATGGAAGCTTTGTGATTGTTTTAACATTATTTCTGGTGCGAAGAAAAAAATGAAAAATTTTTCGCGAAAACAATTCAACAAACGTGTTGGCTCAAAAACCGATTTAGCTCCCCCCGAAAATTCTTAATCCTGATATAATAATGTGCGCGCGTACAGAAAAACAGTGATTTTGCGTGAGGCGAAAAGCGGGGAGCTTTTATGTTACAAAGCTGCTACAATTCTGTTACGGTTTTGCAACGTAATTTAGTTGTAACATAATATTAACACAATGTTAATAATTTGTTTTTAGTTACAAGAATGTTAAAATTGTAAATGTTATATTACGTAGCATTTTAGTAACGTAATTTTAACGTCAATTTAATGTTAAATGTACGTTAAAATTGTAAATGTTATGTTAAATTGATACTAAAATTTTATAA
>ENA-UOYA01002610-UOYA01002610.1-activated-sludge-metagenome-genome-assembly--contig:-NODE-2610-length-17197-cov-11.498133_pt1 | contig 17197 bp, 16 predicted proteins | sample MGYA00238163_ERZ764804 | MGnify/ENA primary metagenome ERZ764804 (study PRJEB28919, sample SAMN05720223) | activated sludge metagenome | isolation source: Anaerobic digester | place: Hong Kong... | reverse complement strand
TTGTTTCTGTTTCTTCTTTACAAGTTTCAGATTCAGATATTGTTTCTGTTTCTTCACAACACTTATTTATCAAAACAGAACAAATATATTTTTTCAATCTATTTATAATAGAATTATTTGAATTTTTATCAATACATTTAATTTTCATCATTTTTTCCTAACCTTTATCATATAATTTTTATTTGTTATTAATTTTCACTATGTTTTAATTTCAATTTTTCTGGACAATATTCGGCAACATACTCACTATATTTTTCCCAATTATATTTATCTGGATCTAATTTTTCTGGACAATATTTAGCAAAATACTTACTATCTTGTTCCCAATTATATTTATTGGGATCCAATTTTTCTGGACAATATTCGGCAACAGTATCACTACAACTTTTCCAATTATATTTATCAGGATCAAATTTATAAGGACAAAATTCGGAAACTGCCCAACTATGATATTCCCAATTATATTTATCAGAATCTAATTTATCTGGACAATACATAGCAATAGCCAAACTATGCTCTTCCCAATTAAATTTATCAACATCTACTAAATTTGGGTAATATTGTGCAACTACCCAACTATTTTTTTTCCAATCAAAACAATTGTTTTTTATTTCCAAACGGACTGAATCAATATTAGTTATTTCTTTTCCAATTTTTCGACTCCTTATTATGGCAATATAAAGTTCCGTGTAAAATAATCAATAATATCTTTTTTCCAATTAGGAACACTAGAAATACCAGTCAAATAAAATATAGAAATAAAAGAGCCATCTTTTTCCAAATTAAATCGTTTCGGATCAATTTTTTCAGGACAACTTTGGGCTACATATTTACCATCTTTTTCCCAATTAAATTTATCAGGATCTAATTTATCTGGACAAAATTCAGCAACTGTCCAACTATATTCTTCCCAATTATATTTATCAGGATCCAATTTATCTGGACAAAATCTGGCTACATAATAACTATGCTCTTCCCAATTAAATTTATTAGAATCAAATTTATCTTGACAATATTGAGCAATAGCCCAACTATGCTCTTCCCAATTATATTTATCAGTATCAAACTTATCTGGACAATATTCTGCTATATAATTACTATGTTCCTTCCAATTATATTTATCAGGATCAAATTTATCCGGACAATATTGAGCAATAGCCCAACTATAATCTTCCCAATTATATTTATCAACATCAATCTTATCAGGACAATATTGGGCTATATAATCACTATACGTTCTCCAATTAAATTTTTTAGGATCTAATTTATCAGGGCAATATTTTGCTACATAATGACTATATTTTCTCCAATTAAATTTATAAGGATCCAATTTATCTGGACAAAATTTAGCAACATAATCGCTATACTTTTCCCAATTATATTTATTAGGATCGAATTTATCCTGCAAATATTCAGCCACTGCCCAACTATCATTTCTCCAATTATATTTATCAGGATCAAACTTATCTGGACAATATTTAGCCACTGCCCAACTATCATTTTTCCAATCGAAACAATTATTCTCAATTTCCCATGCAATCAAATCAATATTAGAATGTTTATATAACCAGTAATATTGTTCACCATATTTAATAAATGCTTTATGTGCATCTATTTCACCATTATCATTAAATCGCTCAATCCAACTTTTACACGGTTTTTCAGTCAATTCATTTATATCAACAATATTAGTTACTATTCTATTTATCATTTTTATGACCTTTATTATTTTCAACATTTTGGTTTTAATTTTAATTTATCTGGACAATATTGTTCAACTGCCCAACTAAAATCTTCCCAGTTATATTTATCTGGATCCAATTTATCCGAGCAATGTCTAGCAACTAACCAACTATATCTTTTCCAATTATATTTATCTGGATCTAATTTATCAGGGCAAAATTCAGCTACATACCTACTATGCTCTTCCCAATTATATTTATCAGGATCAAACTTATCAGGACAGAATTGTGCAACTGCCCAACTATGCTTTTGCCAATTATATTTATCTGGATCCAGTTTATCTGGACAGTACATAGCAACTAAAAAACTATAATCTTCCCAATTATATTTATCAGGATTAAATTTATCTGGGCAATTACATACTATAGAACTACTATTATTTTTCCAATTAAATTTATCTGGATCAATCTTATCCGGGCAATATTGTGCAACAGCCCAACTATCCTTTTCCCAATTATATTTATCAGGATCTATTTTATTTGGACAATATAAAGCAACATAACTACTATACTCTTTCCAGTTAAATTTATCTGTATCAAATTTATCTGGATAATACATAATAATAGCCCAACTATCCTTTTCCCAATTAAATCTATCAGGGTCTATATTTTCAGGATCCCATTCAGCGATATTACTACTATATTTATACCAGTTAAATTTATTTATATCTAATTTATAAGGGCAATATTTAACAATATAATTACTGTCTTGCTCCCAATTAAATCTATCAGGATCAAATTTATCTGAACAATATTTAGCAACAGCCCAACTATGATCCTTCCAGTTATATTTATCTGGATCAAATTTATCAGGGCAATATTTAGCTACATATCTACTATATCTATACCAATCAAAACAATCATTATCAATCTCCCAACTAATCAAATCATAATTAGAATTTTCATACAACCAATCATATTGTTCACCATACCTGATAAATGCTTCATGAATATCTAAAGTATCATTTACAGTTTCAAACAATTCAGACCATTCTTCATCTAATGGTTCAGTATTTAAATTATCAATACAAATTATATTAGTTATTATTCTCTCCATTAATTTTTCCTTTATATTTCTCTGGCATTAATTTTAATTTTTCTGGACAAAATTTAGCTACACTATCACTATACTTTTCCCAATTAAATTTATCTGGATCAATCTTATCAGGACAGAATTCAGCTACAAAATCACTACAATCTTCCCAATTAAATTTATCAGGATCCAATTTATCTGGACAATATCTAGCAATACACTGACTTGCATCCTTCCAATTAAATTTATCTGAATCAATCTTATCTGGACAAAACATAGCAACAAAACAACTATTATAGTGCCAATTAAATTTATCTGGATCTAACTTATCTGGGCAGTATTGTGCAACTGCCCAGCTTTCTTTTTCCCAGTTAAATCTATCAGGATCAATCTTATCCGGACAAAATTCAACTACATAAAAACTAAAGTTTTCCCATTTAAACCGTTTTGGATCTAATTTATCCGGACAGAATTCGGCTATATATGAACTATATCTTTTCCAATTATATCTATCAGGATCCAATCTTTCTGGACAAAATGCAGCAACTGCCCAACTTTGTTTTATCCAATTGTATTTTTTAGGATCAATTTTTTCTGGACAGTCTCGAGCAACAAACCAACTATCATCTTTCCAATTATATTTGTTTGGGTCAAATAAATCTTTACAATATTCAGTTACATATTTACTATGTTTATACCAGTCAAAACAGTCATTTTCAATCTCCCAGCGGATTAAATCAATATTAGAATGCTCATATAACCACGTATAATCTTCACCATATTTAATAAAAGCAGTATGCATATCTATTGTTCCATCATCATTACATCCTTCAATCCATATTTTATAGGGAAGATCAGTTAAATTTCTAATATCCAGTATATTAGTTACTATCATTTCCATTTTTTCCACCTTTTATTGTTGGTTTCAATTCAATCTTATCCATGCAATATAGTAGAACTGCCCAACTATGTTCTTCCCAATTAAATTTATCAGGATCCAATTTATCCGGGCAATATCGTGCAACAGCCCAGCTTTCTTTTTTCCAATTGTATTTGTCAGGATCCAATTTATCTGGACAATATTGTGCTACATAATCACTATATTCTTCCCAATTAAATTTATCTGAATCAAACTTATCATTACAATATATAGCAACAGCCCAACTAAATTCTTTCCAATTAAATTTATCTGGATCAAACTTATCTGGACAAAATTGTGCAACAGCCCAACTATGATTTCTCCAGTCAAAACAATCATGTTTAATTTCCCAACTAATCAAATCATAATTAGAATTGTTGTATAGCCATTCATATTGCTGACCATATTTAGAAAATGCGTCATGCACATCCAATTTACCATTTTTAAATTTTTTAATTAAATCACCATACGGTTTTGTATATATTTCATTCAATTCAATTATATTAGTTATTACCCTTTTTTTAATTGTCTTTTTTCTAGTTTTATTAATAGATTTCTTTAATTTAAGTTTAGATGGACAATATTGTTCAACTGCCCAGCTATAATCTTTCCAATTAAATAGGTCAGGAATAATTTTGTTTGGACAACATTTTGCTATATAAAAACTATCTCTTTTCCAATTAAATCTATTCGGATCAATCTTATCTGGACAAAATTGTGCAACAGCCCAACTATATAAATCCCAATTATAAAGTTCAGGATTCAATTTATCTGGACAATATCTTGCAACATATTCGCTAAATCTATCCCAATCAAATTTATTTGGATCTAATTTATCTGGGCAATATTCAGCAATAGCCCAGCTATCTTGTTTCCAATTAAATCTATCAGTATCAATCTTATCCGGACAAAATTTAGCTACATAATTGCTATATTCTTTCCAGTTATATTTATATATATCAAGTTTATCTGAACAAAGTTCAGCTACATATCTACTATCTTCTTTCCAATTATATTTATCAGAATCAATTTTATCTGGGCAATATTCGGCTACATAACTACTATATTTCTTCCAATTATATTTATCAGGATTAAATTTATCTGGGCAAAATTTAGCTACATAATAACTATATTTTCGCCAATTAAAACAATTATTCTCTATCTCCCATGCAATCAAATCAATATTAGAATTCTCATATAACCAATCATATTCTTCACCATATTTCAAGAATGCTTTATGTACATCTAATTTTTCATTATTAAATCGTTCAATCCATTCTTTACATGGTTTTTTAGTTAGATCATTAATATTAACAATATTAGTTACTATTCTTTTCATTAATTTTCACCTTATATTTTCTAGGCATAAGTTTTAATTTATCAGGACAATATTTAGAAATCGCATCAACATTATTTATCCAATCGAATCTCTTAGGATCAATCTTATCTGGACAAAATAAAGCAACAAAGAAACTATATTTTTTCCAATTAAATAGTTTAGGATCAATCTTATCTGGACAATATTTAGCAACTGCCCAACTAGTATCTTTCCAATTGAATTTTTTTGGATTCAACTTATCTGGGCAATATTCAACTACATAATTACTATAATCTTTCCAGTTATATTTATCTGGATCTAATTTTTCCGGACAATACTGAGCAACTGCCCAACTATCCTTTTCCCAATTAAACTTATCAGGATCTAACTTGTCTGAGCAATATTGAGCAACTGCCCAACTATGTCTCCAATTAAATTTATCAGGATCAATAAAATCTGGGCAATATTCGGCAACTATATAACTCTCCTTTTCCCAATTAAACTTATCAGGATCCAATTTTTCTGGACAATATATTACTATATAATTACTAAAATTTTTCCAGTTATATTTATCAGGGTCTAACTTATATGTTAAATGTTTAGCAATCAGCCAACTATAATTTTTCCAATCAAATTTATCTGGATCTAATTTATCTGGGCAATATTCAACTACATAATTACTATATTTTTGCCAATTAAAACAGTTATTCTCAATTTCCCATGCAATCAAATCATAATTAGAATGTTTATATAACCATCCATATTCTTCACCATATTTCAAAAACGCTTTATGTGCATCAATAGTATCTTTACCATTAAATTTTTCTATCCATTTTTCACACGGTTTTTCAGTTAATTCGTTAATATTAACAATATTAGTTACTATTCTATTCATTGCTTTTATACCTTTCAATAAATATTTAAAATTAATAGTATATTACATAGTAGTTGGATAATATATATTAATATAATCATAATAATTATTCAAATCAAATAATTCTGAATCAATTTTATCTGGACAATACTGCGCAACTAATCCACTATTTTTTTTCCAATTAAATTTTTTTTGGTCTAGTTTATCGGGGCAATACATAACAATAGCCCAACTAGTATCTTCCCAATTAAACTTATCAGAATCAAGTTTATCTGGGCAATATTCAGCTATATAACTACTTTGATCTTTCCAATTATATTTATCAGGATCAATCTTATCTGGACAATATTTAGCAACTGCCCAGCTATCTTCTTCCCAATTATACTTATCAGGATCAAACTTTTCTGGGTAATATATAGCAACTGCCCAACTTTGATCTTTCCAATTATATTTATCAGGATCAAACTTATCTTTATAATCTTGTGCAATAATACAACTGTATTTTTCCCAGTTGAATTTTTCAGGGTCAAATTTATTCTTACAATATTTAATTATATAATCACTATCTTCTTCCCAATTATATTTATTAGGATCCAATTTATCTGGACAATATTCAGCAACTGCCCAACTTTGATCTTTCCAATTATATTTTTCAGAATCAAATTTACTCGGACAATATTCAGCCACATATTTACTATGTTTATACCAGTCAAAACAGTCATTTTCAATTTCCCAGCTAATCAAATCATAAATTGAAGTTTCATACAACCAATCATATTGCTCACCATACTTAACAAATGCTTCATGAATATCTAAAGTACTATTTGCAGTTTTAAATAATTCAGGACATTCTTCATCTAACAAATCAGTATTCAAATCATTAATGTTAACTATATTAGTCACTATCATTTTCATAAATTATATCCTTATATTTTTCAGGCATTAGATTTAACTTATCCGGGCAATATTTATCAACATATTCAATATCTCCTACCCAATTAAACTTATCAGGATCAATCTTATCTGGACAATATTCAGCTACATAGTTACTATGTTCTTTCCAATTATATTTATCAGGATCAAGTTTATCTGGACAATATTCAGCAACTGCCCAACTATACTCTTTCCAATTAAACTTATCAGGATCAAGTTTATCTGGGCAATATTTAGCTACATATTCACTATCTTTTTCCCAATTAAACTTATCAGGATCAATTTTATCTGGGCAATATTTGACAACAAAATAACTACAATCTTCCCAGTTAAACTTATCAGGATCAATCTTATTTGGACAAAATTCAGCTACATATTTACTATCATTTTCCCAATTATATCTATCAGTATCAAATTTATCTGGGCAATATTTAGCTACATACATACTATCTTCTTCCCAATTAAACTTATCTGGATCAAGAAAATCGGGATAATATTCAGCAACAGCCCAACTACCATTTTTCCAATTAAATCTATCAGGATCAATCTTGTCCGGACAAAATCTAGCAACAGCCCAACTATCCTTTTCCCAATTATATCTATCAGGATCAAATTTATACGGGCAATATTCAGAAACTGCCCAGCTATGATATTTCCAATTAAATTTATCAGGATCAAGTTTATCTGGACAAAGTTCAGCTACATAATGACTATATTTCTTCCAATTAAAACAATTATGTTCAATTTCCCAGGCAATCAAATCAATATTAGAATGTTTATATAACCAATTATAATGTTCTTCACACAACCTAAATGCAATATGTGCATCTAATACATCATTATCAAATTTTTCTATCCATTTCTCACATGGTTTTTTTGTTAGATCATTAATATTAACAATATTAGTTACTATTCTTTTCATTAATTATATCCTTATATTTTTCAGGAATTATCTTTAACTTATCTGGACAAAATTTTACTACATAATAACTATCTTCTTCCCAATTAAACTTATCATAATCTAATTTATCTGGGCAATATTCAGCAATATCACGGCTATATTCTTTCCAATTATATTTTTCAGAATCCAACTTATCAGGACAATATTTAGCAATAGCCCAACTATCATCTTCCCAATTAAATTTATCTAAATCTAATTTATCTGGACAATAAATAACAACTGCAACACTATCTTTTTTCCAATTAAACTTATCAGTATCAAGTTTGTCTGGACAATATTCAGCAACTGCATTACTATAATTTTTCCAATCGAATCTTTCCGAATCAAATTTATCAGAACAGAATCTTGCTATATAATAACTATCCTTTTCCCAATTATATTTGTTAGGATCAAACTTTTCATTATAATAAATAGCAATAGCCCAACTGTCTTTTTCCCAATTATATTTATTAGGATCAAACTTGTCTTTACAATATTGTGCAACTGCCCAACTATCTTGTTCCCAATTATATTTTTCCGAATCAAATTTATCTGGACAGAATTGTGCAACAGCCCAGCTATAATCTTTCCAGTTATATTTATCTGAATCAAATTTATCTGGGCAATATTTAACAATTTGCACACTATAATCAGTCCAATTATATTTATTAGGATCAAACTTATCTATACAATATTGTACAACTAACCAACTATAATTTTCCCAGTTATATTTATCTGAATCAAACTTATCAGGACAATATTCAGCAACTGCCCAACTATCATCTTTCCAATTAAATCTATCAGTATCAAATTTATTTGGACAATATATAGCAACATATCTACTATTTTTTTTCCAATTAAAACAATTATTCTCAATTTCCCATGCAATCAAATCAATATTAGAATACTTATACAACCATTCGTATTGTTGACCATACTTCAAGAATGCTTTATGTGCATCTATTTCAACATTATCATTAAATCGCTCAATCCATTTATCACATGGTTCTTTAGTTAAATTATTAATGTTAACTATATTAGTTACTATTCTATCCATCGTTTTTTACCTTTTTAATGCAATTTTTAATAAAAAATTATAATAATTTATATAAATAATTATTATCTATTTTTATAATATATACCAAAATATTTATTTTTCTTTAAGTTTCAATTTCCATGGGCAATACATAACTACTGACATAATATTTTTTTTCCAGTTAAATCTTTTAGGATCCAATTTATCTGGGCAATATTCAGCAACAGTCCAGCTATATTTCTTCCAATTATATTTTTCAGGGTCTAATTTATCTGGACAATATTCCGCAACTGAATAACTAAATCTTTTCCAATTAAATTTATCAGGATCCAATTTATCGGGGCAATATTGTGCAACATATTCACTAAATTCATTCCAATTAAATTTATCCGGATCCAATTTATCTGGGCAATATGCTGCAACTGCCCAACTATCTTTTTCCCAATTAAATTTATAATTATCAAACTTATCAGGATAATATTTAGCAACTGCCCAGCTATGATCTTTCCAATTAAATTTTTCAGAATCAAATTTATCTGAGCAATATTGTACAACTATATCACTATGCTTTTTCCAATTAAATTTATCAGGATCAAACTTGTCTGGACAATATTGTGCAACTGACCAACTATCTTTTTCCCAATTAAATTTATCTGAATTAAATTTATCTGGTAAATATTCAGCAACAGCCCAACTATCTTTTTCCCAATTATATTTATCTGAATCAAACTTATCTGGACAATATTCAGCAATAGCCCAGCTATTATTTTTCCAGTCAAAACAATTATTCTCAATTTCCCATGCAATCAAATCAATATTAGAATACTTATACAACCATTCGTATTGTTGACCATACTTCAAGAATGCTTTATGTGCGTCTATTTCACCATTTTCATTAAATCGTCCAATCCATTTATCACATGGTCTTTCTTTCAAATCATTAATATTAACAATATTAGTTACTATTCTATTCATGATTTTTTTCCTTTTTTACAAGTATCTGGAGTTAATCTTTTTTTATTTGGATAATATGTATCCATATATTTATTATATACTTTCCAATCAAATTTATCAGGATCAATTTTTTTAGGGCAATATATCATAACAATCAAACTCTCCTTTTCCCAATTAAATTTTTCTGTATCTAATTTATTTGGGCAATACTGAGCCACAGCCCAACTATGATCTTTCCAATTATATTTATCGGGATCTAACTTATTTGGGCAAAATTCAGCTACATATCTGCTATGCTTTTCCCAGTTGAATCTATTAGGATCAAGTTTATCTGGACAATATTCGGCTATATGCCTACTAAATTGTTCCCAGTTATATTTATCAGGATCAAACTTATCGGGGCAATATTCAGCAACCGCCCAACTATGTTCTTCCCAATTAAATTTATCAGAATCCAATTTATCCGGGCAATATTGTGCAACAGCCCAGCTATCTTTTTTCCAGTTATATTTATCAGGATCCAATTTATCAGGGCTAAAATGAGCTATATATCCGCTATAGTCTTTCCAATTATATTTATCGGGGTCAAATAATCGCTTACAAAACTTAAGTACATAATGACTATATTCATCCCAATTAAAACAATCATTCTCAATTTCCCAGGCAATCAAATCAATATTAGAATGCTTATATAGCCATTCGTATTGTTCATCATATTTAATAAATATTTTATGTATATCAAGTCTACTTTTATTTTTTAATAATTTAATCCACCATACATCACACAATTCAATATCAAAAGTTAGTTCATTAGCATTAATAATATTAGTTACACGCCTTTTTATTATTTTTTTATTACAAGTATACCAATTATCAGGCATTAATTTTAATTTGTCAGGGCAGTATCTATTAACATAATCATCATAATCTCTCCAATTATATCTATCAGGATCAAGTTTATCTGGGCAATATATAGCAACAGCCCAACTTTGTTTATTCCAATTAAATTTTTTAGAATTTAATTTATCTGGACAATATTTGGCAACTACCCAACTATAATCATTCCAATTAAATCTATTAGAATCAAACTTATCTGGACAATATTGAACAACTGCCCAGCTATAAATATCCCAATCAAAACAATTATTCTCGATTTCCCATGCAATCAAATCAATATTAGAATGTTTATAAACCCAATCATAATCTGCACCATATTCGATAAAAGCCGCATGAATATCTAATTTATTTTTATTTTTAATTAGATTAGTCCATTCTTCACATGGCTTTTCATCAAGCATATTAATATTAATTATATTAGTTACTATTCTACTCATAATTTTTTCCTTTGTTGCCTAATTTAAATTTCATTTTCTTTGGGTAATATTTAACAATATAATCATCGTAATTATCCCAATTAAATAGTTTTGTATCAATCTTATCTGGACAATATTGTGCAACAGCCCAACTATCATCTTCCCAATTAAACTTATCAGGATCTATCTTATCTGAATAAAACATAGCAATCATATAACTGTTTTTTTTCCAGTTAAATTTGGTAGAATCAAATTTATCTATAGAAAATAAAATAATATAACTACTATATTTCTCCCAATTAAACCTATCAGGATCCAATTTATCTGGACAATATTTAGCAACTGCCCAACTATAATCTTCCCAATTAAATCTGTCAATATCCAATTTATCAGGGCAATACATAGCAATAGCCCAGCTATGATCTTTCCAATTAAATTTATCAGGATCAAACTTATCTGGGAGATATTGTACAATTTTAGAACTATATTTATACCAATTATATTTATCAGGATCTAGTTTATCTGGGCAATGTATAACTACATAATCACTATCTTTTTCCCAATTAAACTTATTTGAATCAAGTTTATTTGAACAAAACTCAGCAACTGCCCAACTATGATCATTCCAGTTATATTTATCTGAATCTAACTTATCCGGGCAAAATCTAGCAACAGCCCAACTATCCTTTTCCCAATTATATTTATCTGGATCCAATTTATCTGGGCAATATTCTGCTATATATCTACTATATCTTTGCCAATTATATTTATCTGAATCAATCTTATCTGGACAATATTCCGCAACTGCCCAGCTATATTTGTTCCAATCAAAACAATCGTGATCAATATCCAACAAAATCAAATAAATATCATAATTTTCATATAACAAATTATATTGGTTTTCAGTAAAATTATTAATATTAGTATTAGTCAATAATTTTTTATTCATATTTTTACTCACAAATTTAACATTTAACTATTTTATTACAATAATCTGGTGTAAATCTTTTTTTATCAGGATAAAATTCATCCATATACTTATTATAATTATCCCAATCAAATTTTTCAGGATCAATCTTTTCTGGGCAATATATAGCAACAGTCATACTATATCGTTTCCAATTAAATTTATCTGGATCCAATTTATCTTGGCAATATTCAGCAACAGCATAACTCTGGTTTTCCCAATTAAACTTATCTGGATCAAATTTATCCGGGCAATATTTAGCAACTGCCCAACTGTCCTCTTTCCAATTATATTTATCAGGATCAAATTTATCTGGGCAATATTTGGCAACAGCCCAACTATTATTTTTCCAGTCAAAACAGTTATTTTCAATTTCCCAGCGAACTAAATCAATATTAGAATGCTCATATAACCAATCATAGTCCGGAAAATAGTCAATAAATAATTCATGCATATCCAAAATAGTTTCACCATTAAATCGGTTAATCCAACTTTCACATGGTGTCTCAGTAAAATCATTAATATCAATTATATTAGTTACTATTCTATTCATTATACTTATATCCTTTTATTTAAATCATCTGGTGTCAATCTTTTTTTAACAGGATAAAATTCATCCATATATTTATTATAATTATTCCAATCAAACTTATCAGGATCAATCTTTTCTGGGCAATATTCGGCAACAGCCCAACTGTCCTTTTTCCAATTATATCTATCAGGATCTAATTTATCTGGGCAATATTCGGCAACAGCCCAACTGTCCTTTTTCCAATTATATCTATCAGGATCTAATTTATCTGGGCAATATTCGGCAACAGCCCAACTGTCCTTTTTCCAATTAAACTTATCAGGATCTAACTTATCTGGACAATATTGAGCAATTACTCTACTATCTTTTTTCCAATTATATTTATCAGAATCAAGTTTATTTGGACAATATTCAGCTACATATCTACTATCTTTTTTCCAATTATATTTATCAGGATCTAATTTATCAGGATAATATATAGCAATTGCCCAACTTTGATTTTCCCAATTATATTTATCTGGATCAAATGATTTTTTACAATGTATTAGTACATAAAAACTAAATGTTTCCCAATCAAAACAATTATTCTTAATCTCCCAGGCAATAAGATCAATATTAGAATTTTCATATAACCAGTCATAATCTTCACCATATTTAATAAAAGCCTCATGAATATCTAAATAAAATTTAAAATTAATCCATTTTCTATTAGGTTTTTTAATCAACTTGTTAACATCAATCATATTCGTTACTATTCTTTTAATCATACTTACATCCTTTTATTTAAATCATCTGGTGTCAATCTTTTTTTAACAGGATAAAATTCATCCATATATTTATTATAATTATTCCAATCAAACTTATCAGGATCAATCTTTTCTGGGCAATATTCAGCAACAGACCAACTATCTTCTTTCCAATTATATCTATCAGGATCTAATTTATCTGGGCAATATTCGGCAACTGCCCAACTGTCCTTTTTCCAATTATATTTATCAGGATCAAATTTATCTTTACAAAACATAGCAACTGCCCAACTATCTCTTTTCCAATTATATTTATCAGGATCCAATTTATCTGGGCAATATTGAGCTACATAACTACTATATTTCTTCCAATTATATTTATCAGGATCCAATTTATCCGTACAAAATCTAGCAACTACCCAACTAAAATCTTCCCAATTAAATTTATCAGGATCTAATTTTTCAGGACACCACATAGCAACTGACGAACTTTGATTTTTCCAATTATATTTATCAGGATCTAATTTATTTTTACAATATCGTGCAACAGCCCAACTATTATTTTTCCAATCGAAACAATCATTCTTGATCTCCCATGCAATCAAATCAATATTAGAATTTTCGTATAACCACTCATAATCTTCACCATATTCAATAAAAATCTCATGAATATCTAAATAACCTTTTAAATCAATCCATTTTTTATTAGGCTTTTTAATAACCTTATTTATATTAAGGATATTAGTTACTTTTCTTCTCATTATTTATTTCCTTATATTTTTACATATTTAAATTTTAATTTTTATATACAATATTAAACAACTATTAACCACTTATATTATAAATCGAATTTCATATAAACTATTATTGTCTATTTTTACAACGTATTCCAAAATATTTATTTGTTCGATTATACCAGTTAGGATCAATCTTATTCGGGCAATATTCAGATACAGCCCAACTATAATCTTCCCAATTATATTTTTCTGGATCCAATTTATCCGGGCAATACCTTGCAACTGTCCAGCTATCTTGATACCAATTAAATTTATCTGGATCTAATTTATCTGGGCAAAATTCAGCAACTTTCCAACTACCAACTTTCCAATTGAATTTTTCTGGATCGAATTTATCGGGGCAATATTGTGCTACATAATCACTATATTCTTCCCAATTAAATTTATCTGAATCAAACTTATCTGGGCAAAATTGTGCAATAGCCCAACTATGATCCTTCCAATTAAATCTATCAGGATCCAATTTATCCGGACAATGTTTAGCAACAGCATAACTATCTTTTTCCCAATTATATCTATCAGGATCAAATTTATCTGGACAATATTCAACAACCGAATAACTAAATTCTTCCCAGTTGAATTTATCAGGATCAAATTTATCATGGCAATATTTAGCAATATAATCACTATGTTTTTTCCAGTTAAATTTATCTGGATCTAATTTTTCTGGGCAATATTTAGCAACAGCCCAACTATGCTCTTCCCAGTTATATTTATCAGTATCAATTTTATCTGGACAATGTTTTGCAACAGCCCAACTATAATTTTTCCAGTTATATCTATCTGGATCAAACTTTTCTGGAAAATATTCGGCAATTAAATGACTATATTCTTTCCAATTAAATCTATCAGGATCAAATTTATCTTGGCAATATCTAACAACTGCTACACTATGCTTTTCCCAATTATACCTATCTGGATCCAATTTATCTGGGCAATGCATAGCAATAGCATTACTATGTTCTTCCCAATTAAATCTATCAGAATCCAATTTATCTGGACAATATTCGGCAACTGCCCAACTATCTCTTTCCCAATTAAATTTATCAGGATCAAATTTATCTGGGCAATATTTAGCAAGTACACTACTAAATAGTTTCCAATTAAATCTATCTGGGTCAAACTTATCAGGACAATATTGAACTACAGAATCACTGTGATATTTCCAACAAAATCTATCAGGATTCAATTTATCTGGACAATATTTCGCAACTGCCCAGCTATGATCTTTCCAATTAAATTTATCAGGATCCAGTTTATTAGAACAATATTTAGCAACTGCCCAACTATCGTATTTCCAATCAAAACAATCATTCTCAATCTCCCAAGCAATCAAATCAATATTAGAATGTTTATATAACCAATCATAATGTTCACCATATTTGACAAATGCTTTATGCATATCTAAATATTTATCATCTTTAATTAATGTTTTCCATTCTTTAAATGGTTTATCAGTTAATTCATTGATATCAACAATATTAGTTACTATTCTATCCATTTTTTTTACCTTATATTTAATTATGTTTTAATTTCAATTTATCTGGGCAATATTTTTTAACATAATTACTATGTTTTTTCCAGTTAAATTTAACCGGATCCAATTTTTCTGGGCAATATTGAGCAACAGCCCAACTATCTAACTTCCAATTATATTTATCAGGATTCAATTTTTCTGGGCAATATTGAGCAACAGCCCAACTATCTATCTCCCAATTATATTTATCTGGGTCAAATTTATCTGGGCAATACTTAGCAACCCAATTACTATCTCTTTCCCAATTAAATCTATCTGGATCAAATTTGTCTGGGCAATATTGAACAATAGCCCAACTATCATTTTTCCAATTATATTTATCAGGATCAAATTTGTCTGGACAATATTTAGCAATATAATTACTATATTTTTTCCAGTTAAATTTATCAGAATCAATTTTTTCCGGACAATATTGAGCTACAGCTAAACTATCCTTTTTCCAATTAAATTTTTTAGAATCAAACTTATCTTGGCAATATTTAGCCACAGCCCAACTATCTTTTTTCCAATTGTATTTTTTAGGATCTAAATTTTCAGGACAATATTTAGCAATATATTTACTACATTCTTTCCAGTTAAATTTATCAGGATCAAATTTTTCAAGACAATATTTGACTACATATTTACTATGTTTTTGCCAATCAAAACAGTTATTTTCAATTTCCCAAGAAATTAAATCATATCCAGAATTTTTATATAACCAATCATATTGTTCACCATAATCAATAAATGCTTTATGTGCATCTATCTTACCATCTACAAATTTATTAACCCACGAATTACACGGTATTTCGCATAATTTTTTTAATTCAATTATATTAGTTACTATTCTATTTTTTAATTTTTTACCTTTATTTCTTATAGGCATCAATCTAATTTTAGTTGGGCAACATCGTTCAACAAAACTAACATATTTTTTCCAATTAAATTTATTAGGATCCAATTTATCAGGGCAATATTCAGCAATAGCCCAACTACAATCTTTCCAATCAAATCTGTCAACATCTAATTTATCTGGACAATATTGAGCCACAGCCCAACTATCTTTTTTCCAATTATATTTTTCAGGATCCAATTTTTCTGGACAATATTTAGCAACATATTTACTATATTCTTTCCAATTATATTTATCAGGATCCAACTTATCAGGGCAATGTTCAGCAACTGAATCACTATGATATTTCCAATTAAATTTATCTGCATCAAATTTTTCTGGACAAAATTGAGCAATAGCCCAACCACCTGTTTTCCAGTCAAATTTATTCGAATCAAACTTATCCGGGCAATATTTAGCAATAGCCCAACTATAATCTTTCCAATTAAATTTTTCAGTATTCAATTTATCTGGGCAATACTGAGCAACTGCCCAGCTATCATCTTTCCAATTATATCGCTTAGAATCAAATTTATCTGGGCAATATTTAGCAATAGCCCAACTATAATTTTTCCAATTATATTTTTTAGGATCTAATTTATCAGGACAATATTTAGAAACAATATAACTGTTATCTTTCCAATTAAAACAATCATTCTCTATTTCCCAAGTTATTAAATCA
>ENA-UOYA01002606-UOYA01002606.1-activated-sludge-metagenome-genome-assembly--contig:-NODE-2606-length-17244-cov-5.290244_pt1 | contig 17244 bp, 13 predicted proteins | sample MGYA00238163_ERZ764804 | MGnify/ENA primary metagenome ERZ764804 (study PRJEB28919, sample SAMN05720223) | activated sludge metagenome | isolation source: Anaerobic digester | place: Hong Kong... | reverse complement strand
CCTCAGGTAAGTTCTCACAGAAGTTCCATAGCTGTCTTTTTTAGACCTTTTACCATTGGTTTCCAAAAACTTAATAACAGAACCTGGTCCGCCAAGATGAGCAGCAGCTAAAATTCCCGATTCAGTAATTTTAACGCCATTTATTATTTTTCCGTTATAACGTTCGATATACTCTTTTAAATCATATTTGTTTTTGGAAAGTAGCGTAACAAAAGCTTCTTCTTGAAGCTTATGATTATTCAAAAAATACAAACTATCTTTTACCCCTATTGTTTTTAACGTTTCCATACCAAATTGGTATTTACCCAAATAACCCAAAGTATTCACTTTGTTATATTTCCCTTGCGATTCTTTAAAAGCCACAGCTTCTTTAAAACCGATAAAAAACTTTCCTTTGAAAGGAACATTTATAGCATAATAATCATTGTTTTTAAGGGAAGGAAAGTTATAAATTAAACTTTCATTTCCATCAATGCGAAACCAGTCGGAGATAAGGGCATTGTTTGGTTTAAAACCTGAGCTTATAAAAGCAACTATTAGTAGGATTGAAGTGTAATAAATACTCTTTTTTATCATCTAATTTGTTTTCTCAAGCGCTGTCACCATCTTGAATTTTCGGTTGCAAATATACAAACAAAAATTAGAAATATTGAATATCAATAAGTTAATACTTTCTAAAAGTAAATCCAATGAAATTTTGAACCTCCTATGCCCTTTATTTCCAAGGTAGGAGAAGGAATTTTAATGGTATTAAAAACTGTTAAAAAAGTCTTAAAAAAACGTGACTTGGTTTTAATTTTGGTCAAATCAACATCAAAACTGAGGTAAAATTGTCTGTATCTTTTATCATATGGGAGGAAAATAGTATTGACAAAAGCATCATTTCCAGTTATCATACCTTCTCCACCATAACCGACAGCTAGATTCAACCAATCTGGGAAATTGTCTTTTTTTATAAATGAGTTGATATTAAATGACAACCAATATGTTTGTCCGTTATAATCTTTTAGAATTTGTTCTGACAAAGAACTTCCCAAAACATTGGGTCTTCTAGAAGCATAAGAAGTTGTATGAAATGAAAACTTAGGAATAATTCTTTGTTCATTCCATATCAATTCTTGTGAAACATATAAAGCTGAACCAGAAAAATTAGCCGCAATATCGCCTAAAGAAGCACCCCATTTTTTTGAAAAACCATCAAATACTTCAACCGTAGTCATGAAAACAAGACTAGTTGCAACACCATAAAAAACTGACTTCTTCTTATCTAAACCACTCCATTGATACGTTTCGGAAGTGAGCTTTCCCAAATGATAACTTGAAAAAAAATGCCCAATTTTATCAACTTGAAGCCATTCTTGATTATCGTTTATAAAATGAAATTTTGAGCGAGGATAATCAGCATACCACGCTTGATTGAGCGCTAGTAAAGTTGCACCACCAATGGCAGCTTGAGAAATCCAAACCGTTTTTAATCTCTTTTGGTTTAAGCTATCAGATGGTTTTAAAAATTGCTCAAATGAATCTTGTCCAAATGAATTTTGGATAGTAATCAACAATAAAATGAATAGATATTTTATTTTCAAATTATCGAGTTGTTCCTTGAGCATTTAACCAATCGGCATATTTTTTTGCATTTTTTTGATGTTCAGCATAATCAGAGGCAAAAACATGGTAACCAAATTTTTCGATGCTTGCGCAAAAATAAATGTAATTATGCTTTTCTGCATTGAGAACAGCATCAATTGCGTCTACATCTGGCATGGCTATTGGCGATGGTGGTAAACCTTCAAAAAGATAGGTGTTGTAAGGAGAATTTATAAATAAGTCTTCGTGAATTACCCTTTTGATGATTTGATCAAAATTATTTTCTTTTAATTTTTTTGCATAAATCACTGTTGGGTCAGCTTGTAGAGGCATTCCTTGCTTCAACCTGTTTAAGTAAACACCAGCAATTACAGGTCTTTCACTTTTTTTAACTGACTCTTTATGAACTATTGAAGCTAACGTTATCACTTGTACTGGTGTCAAATTCAACGCTGTAGCTTTAGTAATTCTTTCTTTATTCCAAAACTTATTGTACTCTTTAAGCATTTTATCGCGAAATTCATCAGCAGATATATTCCAATACACTTGATAAGTATTAGGTAAAAACATTGCAAAAACATTTTCAGCAGTAAAACCATTTTTCTTCAAAAAAACGCTATCTCTAAAAGAGTTTAATAGTTTAGAAGTATCAGGCTCAATTTGAGAACTTAATCGCTCACAAAGATTTTCTAATCGCTCTTGATTGTTGAAAGCCAAATCTACCGGAACATTTCGTCGCATGGTAGAAACAAGTTGAAAAGTATTCATGCCTTTCTTTATCAAAAATCTTCCTGGTTTTACGTGTTCAGGATACGAACGACGTGCAGCCATAAATTCGAATGAAGCCATGTTTTTCACAAATGGACTTATTATTTTTTTCACGTCTTCAAAACTTGATCCTGTTGGTACGTGGACAAAAACCTCATCTTTATCAATTTTTGTATTATTGGTAAAAAACAACACAAAAACAGACACAACGATTAAAAGCCCAATGGCTAGAGTAATCTTTAGAACTTTTGATTTATTTTTCAAAATTTAGTATTTATGAGTTGAAATATTGCTTCGTCTAGAAATTTTCCTTTGCTAAAAGTCCAATCTCTTTTAACGCCTATTTTTTGGAACCCAAATGTAGAAAAAAGCTTTATACTGGCATCATTTTCTGTTTGGATATTTGCATACAATTGATGTAATTGCAATTGTGTAAAGGAAAAATTTATCACTAATTCCAAAGCCTCTTTTCCGTAGCCATTATTTCTATCTTCATCATTTTGAATAATGATGCCAACACCAGCTCTAGAATTTTTTGGATCAAAATCAAATAAATCTATCAAACCAATAGCTTCCGAAGTTTGATTTTTACAAATGGCTAAGCGAAGTTGTTTTGCTTCATAAATATCTTGATGTGCATTTTCGAGATATTGTCTAATAAGAAATTTGCTGTAAGGCATTTGCGTGTTACTTACTTCCCAAATTGCTTCATCATTTTCAATGGCATATACAAACTCTAAATCTTCAGGTTCGAGTGCACGTAAAAAAATATTTTGTCCTTTTAAAGTTACCATTCTATTTCCCCTTCAAAAACAAAAGTTGCGGAACCTACTAGATTTACATTTTTATAACTATTGTCTGTTTTCTCAAAAGTTACCTTTAGATTTCCTCCTTTTACATCGAGATTGATAGTGTTATGAAGAGTTTTACCCGTTGCATTCATAGCAATTGCAACAGCTGTTGCACCAGTTCCACAAGAAAAAGTTTCATCCTCTACACCTCTTTCATAGGTGCGCAAAGCAAAATGATCACTCGAAATTTGCTCTACAAAATTTACATTGCTTCCAGCCATTCCATATAAATCTGAATACCTAATTCTTGAACCATTTAAGAAGACATCATATTCTTTTAATTTATCAACCATTTCTATATGATGTGGCGAACCTGTATTGAGAAAAACATAATCGGAATGAATATTTACTTCGTGAACATCTATCATTTGGAGAGAAACAATGTCATTCTCATCGATAGATGCTTTGTGTAATCCATCGGTAGCTATAAACGTTGTAGATGATTTTATCAATTCGAGTTTTTTTGCAAAAGCTACAATACATCTTCCACCATTTCCACACATAGAACCTTCTCTACCATCAGAATTATAATAAACCATTCTAAAATCTGTCAAATCGTCATTCTCTAGAAGTATTAAACCATCTGCACCTATGCCAAATCTTCTATCGCATAGTTTTTCAATGAGTTTGGTATTTTTTTTGGGGAAAATTTGTAAACGATTATCAATCATAATAAAATCGTTTCCTGTTCCTTGATATTTATAAAAAGTGATTTTCATATTTGATTTTGTACTACAAATATATAAAAGTATAAATATTAAAGATACGTTAAACTGTGTTAAACGAGCGTTAAAAGAGATTTTTGAAATATGTTAAAATTATAATTTTACTTTAAACTTTTAAAATTAAAAATGATTATGAAACGATTGTCAAGTTTGTTTTTGGTTTCTTTGATGAGTGGAGCAACAACTCTTGGTGCTTATAAATTGTTTTTTGAAAAAAATTCTAGGAATTCGATAGTTACCACTGCTCCTTCGAGTTATAACCGAGTTGTAGGTTTATCAAACGATGCAGTAGATTTCACAACTGCTGCCGAAAATGCTGTTCACACAGTTGTTCACGTAAAAAATGTTTCTGTTAGAACTGTTTACAATCCAATAATGGAATACTTCTATGGCTATCGCGGTGGCCAACAGCAAGAACAAGTGGGAACAGGTTCAGGTGTTATTATTTCCGAAGATGGATATATAGTAACCAATAATCATGTTATCAAAGATGCTACTGATTTAGAAGTTACCTTAAACAATAATAAATCTTATAAGGCAAAACTCATTGGAACTGACTCTAAAATGGATATTGCTTTATTGAAAATTGATGCAGATGAAAAACTTCCGTATTCCACATTTGCCGATTCTGATATGGTAAAAGTTGGTGAATGGGTTTTAGCAGTTGGTAATCCATATAATTTAACATCAACTGTTACAGCTGGAATCGTTTCTGCAAAAGCAAGAAATCTTGACACAAATGGCATTCAATCATTCATCCAAACTGATGCTGCTGTAAATCCAGGAAACTCTGGTGGAGCTTTGGTTAATACTCGTGGAGAACTGATTGGGATAAATACAATGATATCATCTCCAACAGGAAGTTATGCTGGCTATTCGTTTGCAGTTCCTTCTAATATTGCTAGAAAAATCATTGAAGATATTATGGAGTTTGGAAACGTTCAAAGAGGAATTCTTGGTGTGGAAGGTGGCGAATTGAATAGCAAAGTTTCAAAAGAATTGGGAATTACTGATACTGAAGGTTTTTATGTTAGCAAAGTGACAAAAAACTCAGGTGCAGAAAAAGCTGGTTTACAAGAAGGTGATATAATTAAAAAGTTGGATAATCAAAGTATTAATTCGTTTGCGGAGCTTTCTGGGTATATCAATACAAAACGTCCAAATGATAAAGTTCAAGTAACATTTGTAAGAGATGGTAAAACTAAAGTTGTTGGTGTAACTCTTGTAAAAAAGGAATTATTCAACACAGAATTTAAAGGATTGGAACTAGAAGATATTAATGCATCTGATAAAAAGAAATTTAGAATTGATTATGGAGTTAGAATAAAAGAAGTTAATAGTGATAATTTAAAACCATATGAAGATCAACTAAAAGGAAATATTATTCTAAAAGTTGACAATGTAAAGGCAAATAATGTTGAGACCATTGGTAAATACCTGAACAATAAAGATGAAAATCAAAATGTAAATATTCAAATGATTAACAGATTGGGACAAATCATTCAAATAATAATTTAAAAACATCTTACTTTTTTTATCAATATCTAACCAGTTCATTCCTTTGGACTGGTTTTTTTATTATTTTAACGAAATCGTTTTCGTTGATTGGTTGATTTTTATATTTTTGCGCCAAAATTTAATATCAACACAACTTAAATTAATTTTATGACAAGTATTTCACAATACGAAAAAGAACTTTCGCTACAAGCAGACAGAAGAAAAGCAGTCGTTGAATTTATTAAAATAATAAGCGACTTGTGGTATGATAAATCTATTGAACTGGTTTTATTTAGAAACCAATTAATTGATAGAAATGTTAGTGATATCATTAATCTTCACGACTATGCTGGTGAGTTCGTACAAAAACCAATTAACATTTTTGACACAGTAGAAATTGCTAGAGCAATTGAAAGTCTTGACTTTCCTCCTTCAAAAATCGATATTGGAAAATTAACTTATGAATACCATCTTGAAGACAATAAATACAATGATGCAAAAGCTTTTGTGATTGACAAACTGAAAAACGCAAAAGATTTTAAATCAATAAAGCCAAAAGATGTTGTCCTTTATGGATTTGGTAGAATTGGACGAATTCTTGCCAGAGAAATGATGAGTAAAATTGGAAAAGGTCAACAATTAAGATTGAGAGCTATTGTAACTCGTGATAAAAATGACCGTGTTCTTCTAGAAAAAAGAGCTTCACTTTTACGATATGATTCAGTTCATGGTGACTTTGAAGGTTCAGTAGAAGCAGATTTTGATAACAGTTCTTTAATCATCAATGGAACAACAGTTCATATTATTACTGCAAATGCACCAGAAGATATAGATTATACTCAATATGGTATTGAAGATGCTTTGGTTATTGACAATACAGGAGCTTTTACAACTGAAGAAGCTTTGAAACGACATTTAACATCAAAAGGAGTAGACAAAGTCTTGCTTACTGCTCCTGGAAAAGGTGTGCCAAATATTGTTTATGGTGTAAATCATAAAGATTATAATCCAGATGAAATAAACATTTTTTCAGCTGCTTCTTGTACAACTAATGCAATTACACCTGTTTTGAAAGTCATAGAGGACACTTTGGGAGTTGTTAAAGGTCATATTGAAACAATACATGCTTACACAAACGACCAAAACCTGGTTGACAATATGCACAAAAAATACCGTAGAGGTCGTTCAGCAGCATTGAATATGGTTATAACAGAAACAGGTGCTGGAAGTGCTGTTGCCAAAGCGTTGCCAAGTCTTGCTGGAAAACTTACTTCAAATGCAATCAGAGTTCCTGTTCCAAACGGTTCATTAGTTGTTTTAAACCTAGAAATAGGTAAAGAAACTACAGTTGCCGAAGTAAATGAAATAATGAAAAAATATGCCCTTCAAGGTGAACTAGTTGAACAAATTCGATATTCATTGAACAACGAATTAGTTTCTTCTGATATCGTTGGCACTGCACAACCATCCATCTATGATAGTAATGCTACATTAGTTTCAAATGATGGTAAAAGTATAGTTTTATATGTTTGGTATGACAATGAATACGGATATAGTCACCAAGTTATCAGATTGGCAAAATATATCTCAAAAGTTAGACGATACACTTATTATTAATAGAACTTTATTGATTCATTAAAGTCCGTTTATTTTTTTAAACGGACTTTTTTTATAATTGGAAAAACAAGTTTATAAGAAAATTATCGTCATTAATTTGAAAAACATCGACGAAATGCGCTTTTTTACAAAAAAAGTAGGGTTTTTGAGTAACATATTGTTCAGTAAATAGGATTCTTACAAAAATCTATTAATTTGCGGACTTTTAACCCAACAACCTACTAATGAAAAAGTTAATTCTATTTTCCCTACTTGTTTCTTTTACTGGCTTTGGTCAAATAAAGAATAAAATTTCTACTTACAAATTTGGTCAAAATGGAATGGAATTGGTTGCAAGAACCAAAAATGAAACCATAATTATCAGTACTTTCAACTCAAAAATGACAATTAGAAGAGACATTGCTGACAAGTTATTTCAACTGTATAGAGAAAACAAACTTGAAACTAATAAGGAATTTTTAGTTGTTGGTGAAATTGCAAACGTTATTGGAAAATGCATCATTAGAAAAAAGGACAACTTAACTGTTGTTGATTTTTATTATGAAACTGTTCTTTGGGACGATGGATTAACTGAAGTATACGACGGAAAAGATAGTAAGGATTTACTAGCTTCTGATATAGATTAAATAAAAAAGCTCTCAAATTTGAGAGCTTTTTTATTTCTATTTCTAACTTATTATGCTTTTCCAGCAGCAATTAAGTTTAATGCAGAACCAGCTTTGAACCATTCAATCTGACCTTGATTGTAGGTGTGATTTGCCATAATGATGTCCTTTGAACCATCAGCATGAACGAATTCTAAAGTTAATGGTTTTCCTGGTGCAAATTCTATTAAGTCTAAGAAATTGATAGTATCATCTTCTTGAATTTTATCATAATCTGCTTCGTTAGCAAATGTTAGTGCCAACATACCTTGTTTTTTCAAGTTAGTTTCGTGAATACGAGCAAACGATTTTACCAAAACTGCTTTTACTCCCAAGAAACGTGGTTCCATTGCAGCGTGTTCACGAGAGGAACCTTCACCATAGTTATGATCACCTACAACTATTGAAGGAATTCCTTCTGCTTTATAATCTCTTTGTACAAACGGAACTTCACCATAAGCACCAGTCAATTGATTTTTAACAGAATTAGTTTTTCCATTAAATGCGTTTTCAGCACCAATCAACATATTATTTGAAATATTGTCCAAATGACCACGGAAACGTAACCATGGACCAGCCATAGAAATGTGGTCAGTTGTACATTTCCCGTAAGCTTTGATTAATAATTTTGCACCTGTAATATTTTTTCCATCCCATGCTTCAAATGGAGCTAAAAGTTGTAATCTATCAGATGTTGGCGAAACAACTACTTCTACAGAAGAACCATCTTCTGCTGGAGCTTGAAAACCTGCATCTTCTACATCAAAACCTCTTTGTGGTAATTCGTCTCCACTTGGAGCAACTAGTCTTACTTCTTCTCCTTTATCATTTAACAAAGCATCTGTTATTGGATTAAAATCTAAACGACCAGAGATTGCTAAAGCCGCTACCATTTCTGGGGAAGTTACAAAAGCATGAGTGTTTGGATTTCCATCTGCTCTTTTTGAAAAGTTTCGGTTGAAAGAGTGAACAATAGTATTTTTTTCCTGTTTGTCAGCTCCTTCTCTATCCCATTGTCCGATACATGGTCCACAAGCATTGGTGAATACTTTAGTTCCCATTTTTTCGAAATCTGCAATAATTCCATCTCTTTCAATAGTATAGCGGATTTGCTCTGAACCTGGATTGATACCAAATTCAGCTTTTGGTGTAATACCATGAGCAACAGCTTGTCTAACAATTGAAGCTGCTCTACTCATGTCTTCATATGATGAGTTGGTACACGAACCTATTAATCCCCATTCTACTTTTAATGGCCAACCATTAGCCTCTGCTTCAGCTTTCATTTTTGAAACTGGCGTTCCTCTATCTGGAGTAAATGGACCATTGATATGTGGTTCTAATTCAGATAAATTTATTTCGATTAATTGGTCAAAATATTGTTCAGGATTAGCATAAACCTCAGCATCAGCAGTCAAATAAGATGCAACTTTATCCGCAGCATTCACCACATCTTGACGACCTGTTGCTGCAAGATATCTTCTCATAGAATCGTCGTAACCAAATGTAGATGTTGTTGCGCCAATTTCTGCACCCATATTACAAATGGTTCCTTTACCAGTACATGACATACTGGTTGCGCCTTCTCCAAAATATTCTACAATAGCACCAGTTCCACCTTTTACAGTTAGTATATCAGCAACTTTTAGGATAACATCTTTAGGAGCTGTCCAACCGTTTAATTTTCCAGTTAATTTAACTCCAATTAGTTTTGGAAACTTTAATTCCCAACTCATTCCAGACATAACATCTACCGCATCTGCACCACCAACACCAATGGCTAACATTCCTAAACCACCTGCGTTCACTGTATGCGAGTCTGTTCCAATCATCATTCCACCAGGAAATGCATAATTTTCTAATACAATTTGGTGGATAATTCCTGAACCTGGTTTCCAAAAACCGATACCATATTTATTAGAAACAGATGAAAGAAAATCAAAAACTTCTTTTGATTGTTTGTTTGCGAATGCTAAATCAGCTTCAGCACCTACTTTTGCTTGAATTAAGTGGTCACAATGAACTGTAGTGGGAACAGCAACTTTGCTTTTTCCTGCATGCATAAATTGTAGTAATGCCATTTGTGCTGTTGCATCTTGACATGCAACTCTATCTGGAGCAAAATCTACATAATCTTTTCCTCTTGTGAATGCTTGAGTAGGCATTCCTTCCCATAAGTGAGAATATAAAATCTTTTCAGACAATGTAAGCGGACGTCCAACTAATTCGCGAGCTTTATCTACACGAGAAGCCATGTTAGCGTACACTTTTTCTATCATTTCAATATCAAAAGCCATATAAAATTTGGTTTAATTGTTTGCGTGGCAAATTTACGAAAACGTTGCCCTTGTTGAAATATTTTCAACAGAATATATCTATTGAAATGTAGCTTTTGTGAAAAGAAAAATATTTAGAAGTGTTTTTTGCGAATTTGAAATTTAAAACTAAAAAAATTAAGAAATTTTAAATTTTATCTCTTAAATCCATTAAGGGTTTTTCATAAAAACGATATAAAATGTAAGAAAAAGACAAAGTTAAAACCAAATAAATAGAAATTATAGTTAATTTATTAAAGTTTATACCTAATTCTGAAACAATATATTTTACAACTACAGACATTATACTGTAATGTAGCAAATACATACTGTATGATATTTTGCTTAAAAAACTCACAAGGTTTGAAAAAATTCCTTTAGCACTTTTCCAAAATATAAAAACAGGCAATGCCAATGCAAAAGTCAACGAGGATAAAGTAAAATAGAAAACGTGAAAATAAATTGGATATGTTATGATTTCTACACCAAGTAAATTCATAAATAGAAACTGCAGAAAAAACAGATGAATAGATAGTATGAATAGATAGACACAATATTTTTTTAGGTGTTCTTTTTTGAAGTAGTAAAACCAAGCAATCAAAAATCCAAAAACAATAGAATCAATTCTTAAAAAAACAATCGATTTTACTTGTGAATTCCATGTTTCCATATCATAAACCTGATGGTTCATATAATTATAAAACCGAAACAAGTGAAAAAATACAATAGTTGAAATTGACAATAATAGGAATGCATATTTCTTGTTAGCAATTAATTTTCCTCCAAAATAGAGCATCAATGGCATGATGATATATGTCCATTCCTCGATTGACAAACTCCACGATTCAGTGAAAAAAGTAATGTTATTTTGAAACAGATTTTGTAGAAAAAGGAAATATTTCCATATTGAATAGTTAGGATATTGAAATATTAAAACCAAAACAATATTAATCATCAATATCAAATAATATGAAGGTAAAGTCCTGAACCATCGTCTTTTAAGAAAAATAAATAATTCTTTTTTTGAAAACTGATTATCTATATATTTTTTGAGCAATATAGAACCTATTAGAAAACCACTTAGTACAAAAAAAAGTTCAACACCAGCATAACCAAATAAACCACTTAATGCAATTAGTAATGGATTTTTATCGTCTATAAGATAATAGATATGCGAAAATACCACAAACAAAATTGCAATAGCTCTTATTAAATCTAATCCAAAAATTCTATTTGTATTTTGGTTTTCAATATTCATTTAATGTAAATTTGCTTATTATCAATTTATTATGTTTAGTCGTTCAAATATATACAAATATTTAGCCTTTAGCTTCATACTCTCTTCACTTTTTGGAACGATTATTTATTTTAATTTAACCAATAGACATCAAGCTATCATTAAATCATTTGTCTTTGAAAAATTAGGAATATCTGACAAGGAATGGAAAATAAACCATAAAAAGGAAACCTATGTTATGACTTCGCCACAATTCCTAATTGATGGCATTTATAAATCGATGGAAGGACCAAAATCTTCAAACTATATTCAATTGACGAATGATTCATCACTAGTTTGGGTAACAGGTTTTCATGTAAAAGCTATTGACAATAAAAGCCTTCAAAAAATTTCCAATGATTTTGTTTGCCATACAAATATAGATTTTAACGACGCTCATTATTATGGTTCTTTTAATCTAAATGATAGAATTGGCAAACAGTATCCAAGAATGACATCTTTATCTCATGGATTAGAGAATTTTAGTTTTCCAAAAGGTTATGGTATACCTATGAAAGGTAATGAATATTTATATGTTACAACAGAGGCATTGAACCATAATTTTCCAAAGGCTAATTTTTGGTTAAGACATCGTATTTCTATTGATTATAATCATGATAAAAAAACCAAACCTTTATTGTCTAAAACAGCATTTATAATGTTGCCCTACAATAAATATAATCCATACAAATCTCCTCTCGATCCTGGAAAAAATCAATGCATTCCTGTAGAAACAAAAAATCATAGCTATGATGATGGAAAAGGAAACATGCTTTCAGGACATTGGGTAATTCCAAAAGGAAAAAACACATACAGCAGCTCTATTAATCAACAACTTAGCATTAAAGACAGTCTGCGTTTACATGCTGCTGCAATTCATGTTCATCCTTTTGCTACTAAGATTTCATTGATTGATAAGACTAGTGATAAATGTATTTTTACTTGTAAAATCACCAACCACAAAAAAGGGATAGGTATTGATAAAATGGAGTCATTCTCTTCCGAAAAAGGAGTTTGGCTTTATGCATCACATGATTATGAAATAGAATTAGAGGTCAACAATACTTCAAACACAGAACAAGATATGATGGGAAGTATGTTTTTATTTTTCTATGACAGGGAATTAGATGAAATTTTAAACAAAAAATTAATTAATTGAATACATAAAGATTAGGTTTAAATATATTTGTTAATATTTGCAAAAAACATAACCAAATGGATTTTTATTTCTACAAGCACAAAAGCGAAACAGTTGATACAAAAAAAATAGAGAAAATCTTATCTAATGACGAGGTAACAATTCAAAAAAACAACTCTATTTTTAAATACACTAAAAACTGCCAAACGCATGTAGATGATATTCACTATCTATTTTTTTCGGGTAGAGTCCTTTATGATAATCTAGATTTTTCCGAAAGTAAAAAGCAGTTTATTGAAGATATAAAAAATTTGAATTGGCCTTTGCCAGATTCAATTCATGGCTATTTTTCTGGTTTTCTAAACAACAACGATAACACATACATTTTCACTGATCCAATTGGGTTGTACAATCTTTTCTATTATTTTGATGATGATTACATTGTTATATCATCCTCATTGATGGCGGTTCAAAAAACCACAAATGCCTCACTAAATTACGCAGGTTTAGTCCTCGAAACTTTTGAACACAATTCACAATTTAGTATTCTAACTCCATATCAAGGTATTAAAAGATTGTTGCCAGGAGAGTTTTTAAAAATTACAAACTTTCAAAAATCTGAAAACTTATTTGACTATACCATCAAGAAAGAGGACTCTGTTCCAGGGAAAACAATAGCTCAAGATTTGGTCAACCTTATAAATGAGGAAAATAAATTATTGTATCACGATGAAATCATCATAAGCATGAGTGGTGGTATTGATAGTAGAGTAAATCTTGCACCTTTATTGGTAAACAAGAAGAAATTTCATGCCATAAATTATGGTGAAGAGGATATTGCAGATTCAAAAATTCCAAGAAATATTTCAAAGAAATTCAAATTTAACTTAGACATTATTGATCCAACTCCAAATTTATTTCCGAGCAAAGACATCATAGATGATATTACCTCTAAAACCACTTCACTTTTTATCAGTTCTTGGCATTCGATTATATTATCCAACTATGAAACAAACCTGTTTCTTTTGGGAGATATAACTGATATTTTGAGAGCAAAAAATATTACAAGTTTAAAAAACAGAAAATTCAAAACTAATTTTTATATCAACAAATTCCTATTTGGAAAAAAATTGAAATTAAACCCTATAACAGAAACCAATAAAATTGGCTTCCAAGAAAGTAAGAGAAAATTATTAATCAACAGAATTGAAAACAGTTTCTTGGATTTCAAGTTTTCTGATACTGAAAAAAAGAAAATTCTTGACGAAATTCTTAATGATTTCAATGGATTGTTTCAACATCTTGATAATTACAACTGTAAGTATATTGAGTCTTATGAGGAACTATTTGGCATCTTTACTTGGGGTAGATTAGCAATGGGTAAGCAGTTGAATATTCTAAGGTATAAATACAATACTGAAATACCGCTATTAAACATTAAAATTTTAAGAAAAGTATTGAATATTGCGCCCAGTTACAGATATGCAGATGAATTAACTACCAAAATGTTCAAAACAAAAGAATGGCGCGAACTTGGAAATTTTCCCACTTCTCAAAATCCAATTGTTCCTTATAACTCATCTTTTTACTTAATGCTTTTAGGTTGGTTCATTAGATCTAAAACTGATGCTTTTTTGACGAAATTGAGTGTTAAGACAAAAGGAAAATTCAAAAGAAAAAGATTATTCAAAAGTTTTGACATTCAAAAATCTTATGATTATCCGGGTTCATTTGACAACTTTAAAAGCTATTTTGAAAAAAACGACATTATCGATTTTGATGATAAAATCAACCTTTATAAAAGTAGAATGGAAGGAACTTCATGGCCAATAATCCCTATCGATTTAATGCCTTACATTCAAATTATGCATTTCATAAAAAATTCAAAAAAATCATAATAATTTTCCAATTATTATCTCTTCTGTAATACCTTCTGCATCTGCTTTGTAGTTTTTAATGATTCTGTGACGCAATATTCCGGTAGCTACAGCTTTTACATCTTCAATATCTGGAGAGAATTTTCCGTTGAAAGCAGCATGAGCCTTGGCAGCTAAAATCAAATTTTGTGATGCTCTTGGTCCTGCACCCCAATCAAGATAATTATTCACATAATCTGTTGCCAAGTCTGTTTTTGGTCTAGTTTTCCCCACAAGCGTTACTGCATACTCAATTACATTATCAGCTACAGGAATTCTTCTTATCAAATGTTGAAAATCAATAATTTCTTGAGCAGTAAACATTGGATTTACAGTTGGTCTTTCGTCAGAAGTAGTAGCTTTTACAACTAAAACCTCTTCCTGATAGGTAGGATAATCCAACTTTATTGCAAACATAAATCGGTCCAACTGTGCTTCTGGCAAAGGATAAGTTCCTTCTTGTTCAATTGGGTTTTGAGTGGCAAGAACAAAATAGGGTAAACTCAATTTATGATGTTGACCAGCAATTGTAACCGCTCTTTCTTGCATTGCTTCAAGTAAAGCTGCTTGAGTTTTTGGAGGTGTTCTATTAATTTCATCTGCCAAAATTATATTGGCAAAAATTGGACCTTTAATAAATTTAAAATGTCTATTCTCATCAAGAATTTCGCTTCCTAGAATATCTGACGGCATCAAATCTGGTGTAAACTGAATTCGTTTAAAATCTAGTCCAAGCGCTTGAGAAATAGTATTAACCATCAATGTTTTGGCAAGACCTGGAACTCCTACTAGCAAAGCATGACCACCAGAAAAAATACTAATCAAGATTTGATCAATAACTTCGTTTTGACCTACAATTACTTTTGCAATTTCAGATTTAAGTTCATTTCTTTTTTGAACTAGTGCTTGTATGGCGGCAACATCAGACATAATACTATAGAAAATTTATTTTACTAAAATAGAAATTATTTTTTTAACCAATTATTTAAAAACGTACAATCTCTGTATTCTCCGTTTACTTTGATGTAGGTTTCTTTTATTTTTTCTTCAGTCCATTTAGCAATTTCTTTGATTTGCTTTTCTTTCAGGGCTAACTCTTTAATTTTTATATAATCCTTTGAGTAATCGGCAGTATGCTCATCAATTCTATTTGTAATTGTAATGATTTTATATTTTTTTCCTGACCTTGGGTCATCATCAAGAATGGGTTGAGAAATTTGATTGTCTTTCAAGTTTGAAACTTCACTATAAAGACTTGGATCCATTTTGGTCAACTCAAAATGAGTATCTTGAGTTTTTGGGTTTATTAAAGTTCCTCCATTTGCTCTAGTTTCTTTTTCATCAGAAAGAGTTCTTGCAGCTTCAGCAAATGATATTTCACCATTTTCAATTCTTTTTTTGATGAGCGCTATCTTTTCTTTAGCTTCTTTGAGTGCTTGATCTGAAACTTTTGGCATCAATAGTATATGACGAAGCTCTACTTCCTGACCTTTAATTTTTTCAACCATAATGATGTGATACCCAAACTCTGTTTCAAAAGGATCTGAAATTTCACCTTCACCCAAGCTAAATGCAACATCTTTAAATTCTCTGACAAATTGTGTTTTTCTGTTAATTTTATAGTATCCACCGTTTGACGCTGAACCTCTATCATCAGAATAAATAACTGCTCTAGTTTTAAAACTAGCTCCAGCTAAAACTTCGGCTTTTATTTCTTTTAATCTATTGATTACTCTTTGTTTCTCTTCATCAGAAATTTTTGGTTGGATTACGATTTGAGCTACTTCCATCTCAGCTCCAAAAACTGGAAGCTCATTTTGAGGAATAGACTTAAAAAATGTTCTGGTTTCTTCTGGAGTTATTTCAACACCATCTACAACTTTACGTTGCATTTCAGCAGTAAGTTTGTTCATTTTGATAATGTCAAACAATTCACTTCTAAACTCATCTTCATTTTTCTTTTTGAAATAATCAATTACTTTTTCCATTGAACCCAACTGTTCAACCATGTAACTGATTTGCTCATTCATCCTTTCTTTTACCTCTTCATCCTTTACCACAATACTATCTTGAATGGCTTGATGAGCATAGAGTCTGTCTTCCAAAAGTTTACCCAGCATTTGACAACGAGTAATGTCTTTAATAGAATTTCCCTGACTAGAAAGTTCTAAGAAAGATTTATCAATATCAGACTCGAGAATATTGTAATCACCAACAGTTGCTATAATACCATCTATTTTTAATTTTTTTGGTTTAAGAGAATCTTTTACTGGTTTTGCCTTTTGTGGTTCTTTGATTATTTCCTGAGCTTGAGTATATGCAACACATAAAACTGTTGCTAAGGTTAAAATCCATTTTTTATTTATAAATCTCATATTCTCCGTTTTTAATAGCATCTTGAGTTATTTCTTTTTGAAATTTTTTTATTAATTCTAATTTTCTTTTGTTGATGATTACTTCTTTCAAAGTAGTCTTTATATAATCAAATGGAGCGATTTGATTGTTATTCAAAACATTTGAAATTTTTATTAAATACAAATCATTTTGACTCCTCACCTGCATTTTTTTTCCTGCCAATATATACTCATCTCTATTGTCTGGTGTAATGATTGGTAATTTTTCATACACTTGACTCATTTCTACCCAAACAGTATCGTTGAGAGCATAATTTTTGTATTGTAATGTATTGGCTTCTAAATATTTTTTATCTTTTTGATTGAAATTAAAAAACTTGTCCCTAATGGTTGAAAGCTTTGGGTTATTGTATGGAAGATTGATATATCTTAATTTAACTAATAACCCGTTTGTTTTAAAATTTTCCTTATTTAATTTATAATATTCTTTTAGTTCATCAATGCTAACAACAGTATCTACTGTTTGTTTTACAACTTCATCTATGTACGCATTAGT
>ENA-UOYA01002605-UOYA01002605.1-activated-sludge-metagenome-genome-assembly--contig:-NODE-2605-length-17249-cov-5.147435_pt1 | contig 17249 bp, 21 predicted proteins | sample MGYA00238163_ERZ764804 | MGnify/ENA primary metagenome ERZ764804 (study PRJEB28919, sample SAMN05720223) | activated sludge metagenome | isolation source: Anaerobic digester | place: Hong Kong... | reverse complement strand
CAAGGATGGAACCGCCATTGCGACACTAACCAAGTGGTCAAGCACACAATCGCCTGCACGCCGCAACGCTGTGTGGCGTTCGTCAGACTATGGTGAAACATGGTCTGAGGTTTGGTCTACACCAGGGGGACTATTTAATATATACAACATGGGCGTTGGACATTTGGGAGATACCTGGGCAAGCGGGTGCCGAAATTATGATAATCAATGGATGCTATCGGAGGACAACGGTCTCACGTGGTCAACAACGGCTGGCACCGAACCAGGAACCGAGACAGTGGAATGCTATCATTTTGGCGTGGGACTCGTTATTGTCCCAAACCAGCTTTGTCCACCACCAGAGATTTTTGTTGGTGATGTAAGCACAGTTTAAGGAGAAACACAGTGAGCACTCTTATTGCTACCGGTGGCAGATTCTTCGGAACATATGGAATGATGGAGGACGCCACAGCTCAAATATTTCGCTCAACCGACATGGGCGAGTCATGGGATTGCGTGTTCAGCAGCACAGATATGGTGGAGTTTTTGCGCAGCGTTGTAGACTCAGATGACATCTCTGTGTGGTGCTGTGTTGCTCAAAATACGTCGACCATTCTGCGCTCAACAGATGACGGACGAAACTGGAACAGTATAGAAGTTGATATGGGCGATATACCCTTTGCAGGCTTTACGGATATTGCAACCGACAAGAAAGGCACCTGGTGTGCCACAGCATACTACTCTGGCGGTGCTGTTTACCGTTCTGATGACAACGGTGCATCGTGGGCTCCCGTTGACGGTACAGCTAACCTGGGTATATCCTATATAGCAACAGACTGCCAAGGTGTATGGGTGGGTGTAACCTTTGAACCAGGAGTAGTTTTTGTATCCAACGACAATGGGCTAACGTGGGATTATGCAGCAGAACTATCCTTAGTGTACAACTCCCCGTCGTGTATAGATACTAACAAAAATGGCACTTGGGCAATATGTACTTACGGTGGAAGCTATAGCTTCCCCGAAGTCTACATATCACACAACAATGGCGCTTCGTGGAACTCTGTTTTCGCTGGAGCAAATAACGAAACAAGCTGGGCCATTGGTATGCAGGGCTCAACTTTGTTACTTGGACTGACTCCCCAACCTCCAGAGTATCCTTGGCTCCCACTGGAGCCTAGTAAAGTGTACTGCTCTACAGACGGTGGAGATTCGTGGACTCAGGTGAGCTCGCTGCCTCAGGGGGATGTGCGCGTCCCAAACGTGATTAACTCAATAACTTATGGTAACTCCGCCTGGTACGTTGGAACATACGATGATTACAGCGTATATAAATCGATAGACAACGGCAATAGCTGGACACAGGTCGCTAACTGGTTAATTACAACAGAGTACGGTACATCGCGGGGGTTTGCATACTCAATCCATTGTAGCCCTGGTAGTACATGTCCACCACCTGAGATTTTTGTTGGCAGTGTAAGCACAGTCTAAGGAGTGTTATGCCTGAAACTTACGGCACACCGTTAACCAACGTCAGCGACGCAGCACGTGTGCACTATACGCCGGCCTCCAGCGCCGATTGGTCGCAACTGGCTGTGCCAGCATACACAGCGCCCGCGCTCGACCAATTGGCAGCACGGATTTCCAGCGTTGAAAATGGAAACCTGCGCAGCGGCAGCGCTGAAAGCGGCACTGTCCCAGTGGCGGACGGCGAGGGTGGCACAACCTGGCAGGACATTGCGCCTGTCGTTACCGCCTGGAAGTCGCAGCGCGTCGAAGCGGTCACGCTGGAGAGTGCCGATACGTGGACAGACATTGTTTGGGACTTGAAGCTTCCAGATGAATGTCTGCCTGGCGTAGCTTACTACGATGAAGGCGGCGTCTATGAGAACGCGTCCATCCTGGTCGTCAACGGCTTCGAAGGGCTGCTCCATTGCGATGCGTCCATACATCTCTCCTGGGGCGGCAGTGCTGATAGCGTGGTTGGCACTGCAATTCGCCTCATCTACTCCGCAGACGACGGTTCTGCCTGGACTGAAGCACGCGGCTTGAGCTCTGTTTCAGTGCGTTCACGCTGCGTAAATGATGTTGAAACGTTGACCCTCTCCGGCGCTCTGGCTGTGCAGCAAGGCACCTGGTTAAAACTACAGGTGCGCGCCACCGACACAGATATGACGCTGGAAGGCTGGCCAGACTTTGACTGCCCCGTGGCGGCCACAATTACACTGACCAGCGTCGCCGATTACACCATTGCTTTCTACTAATCTATTGACAGCATAGAGTACGTATGCTATAATGTATATAGTCTAACACTATGGAGATACTATGGCATACAAAATTACTGTCCTGCAATTGTATCAAGCAATGCCAGCGCTGCGAAAAATCGCTAAAGCCAGGCTCTCACCTAAAGGGGCGATGAGCATGGCGATGGTGATGAAGCCCATCGAGGACGCCTATGAAATCATCGAGGAAGCGCGCTTACAGGAACTGCGTAAGCACGCCCTGCTGGACGAAGAGGGCAACGTCGTCTATAAGCAGGTTCAGGATGAGAACGGCAAAACTATTAAGCAAGCCGTGTACAAGACGCCTGAAGATGAACAAGCAATGAATGCCTTCGGTGACCATGTGAGTGCACAGGAGATTGAACTGCCTTACCACATCAAGACAGATTATCTGATGCAGGTTCCAGGGAGACCAGAGACGGGTTACAATCTATCGGTGGAAGAGTGCTTGCAGTTGGGGGCAATCTTGTCGTACAAGGGTGTGCCTGTGCCGAACGAGGATGAAGAATAGGGGATTAGCGCGCTCTGCTGCGCAGGTGGGGCCAGACTACAGCCGCACGTGATTGGTCGTAAGACTAACTAGTGCGGCTGTGGTTTATTTAGAAGTACAGGGGTGAAAGTGCAGCACCAAACTGAGTCTCATTTAACGAATCCTGGAGGTGGCGTATGAATGACTGCCTCGCGCTCCTCATCGCTTGCACCTTGCAGCGATTCGACGTCCTGTTTGGTCAGAGCCTTTTTCTCCGCTGGTTCACTGCGTGCTGCTGCGTTGCCGAGCAGGAGCGTGGTTTTGATGTACTCTCCGTATTTAATGAGCTCCAGGGATAGACGCAAAGCACTGTCCTTGAACGTTGCGGCGTCCATATTGGCATAGGATGCCACAAGCTCCTCGCATCTTTTGCTGGCAGTCTCAACTGTGGCGACGATATTCTTAACCTGTTTGCCATTCGCCATATCATTTAGCTCCTTGTGTTTTTCCTAGAAATGCTTGTAAATCCTCGATTAGCGCGCGAGCAAAGACATCCTCGCTCATCTTTATCTTTCGCGCCAGGATGCCCTCTACCACGTTATCTACCGTGCCTGGGCAGTACAACTCTGTGATATACACGTTCTTGGTTTGGCCGATACGGTGTATCCTGTCATAAGCCTGGGTCTGCTTCTCTGGATTGTAATGCTTATCCACGATGATAGCTGTATTAGCGCCGACTAAGTTTAGCCCAACGCCACCGGACTGCATGGTGCACACCAGCACTTTGACCTCCCCGCTGTTCAACTGACGCTGAACCTCAGCGGCATGGGCTTGACCCATATCGCCCATCAGAATAGCGTGGGGTACCTTGGCCGCCGTCAGGCGTCTCGACAGCGCCGTAACTGTACCCCTGAACAGCGTCATCACCAAAACGCGGTCTGGATTATTCAAGATAAGCTCCATAACTGCGTCCAGCTTAGCAGAGACGTCAGGCCCCCCAATGGTGAGCGGTGTGCTCAAGATTTGCCTGAGCCTAAGCATGACAGCCAGGGGAGACAGGGCGCGCACCGTGTCACCGCTGAGAAGCTGAGCCAAACCTTGTTCAGCCATCTGGGTGTAGTACTTGCGCTGCTCATCTGGCATCTCCAGGGGCAAACGCTTGATTATCTTTGGCGGAAGCTGGCTGTACACATCGGCTTTACGGCGCTGAATCATGCGGGGCAGCAGTTCACGGCGCAGCAGCCCAACATTACGCACCCCCGTGGGAATTGTGCCCATCCCAATTTGCCCCTCGTACTTGACGTACATCGCGTAGAAGCGCCAGTAGGATGAGAAATGCTGGGGTTCAAGGATGTTCAGCAGCGTCCATAGCTCGCCTGGGTTATTGCCGAACGGCGTGCCAGTCAGCAGAGCCACGCGCTCGGCGTTTAGTTCGGACAACAGCTTGTAGTTCTGGGTATCACGGTTCTTAACATTCTGTGCCTCATCCACAATGAGCCAGTCCCAATGCCACTGCTGAAACCAGGGCTCCAGCCTGAACAATTCATAATTTACAATGTACCACCCTCGGCAGCCAGCCAGAGCGCGACGATTGTCCCTGCTCACCACCGTGACGGGCTCGTTGGGATAGGCCGTCCAACGTTTGCGCTCGGCACACCAGTGCAGTTTAAGCGTGTTGGGGCAGACCACCAGCACATTGGCGTGCGGTGTCATATCCACAGCCACAATGGTCTGCGCCGTCTTACCTAAGCCAGGCTCGTCGGCTACAATGACCCGCCCTACCTGAGCGATGAAGTTAGCACCAACTCGCTGGTAGGCATAGAGCTTATGGGCATTAACGTGGTCGAGCACAACATCGCTGTGTTCTTGCAGAGCGGCACGTTGCTGTTCTTTGGCTCGCTCCCTCTGGTACCAATCCAGCACTGACTGGTCGCCAATCAACCCAGCCTTAGTACGGATTAACTCGTAAAGGCGCAGGTCAGCCGGCAACAGGACACGACCAGGCTTGCGGGTCAGCCCTGGGAAATCAAAGGGCACCACACCGTGCAGCGCCGCCTGCTCTCCACCATAAAGCACAAGCTTCGGCTGGTAGCGTCCCTCACCGGCCAGGTATTTCATTCCTAACCTCGTGTTCGTACAGCATAACTATGCGTCCATTATCAAATATTGCGCCGCACAGCGATATATCCACGTCTTCTGTGCGTATCTGGTGTTTATATATGTACTTAAAGCCATCTCCGCAAATACCATATAGCCCATAAGTCTTTGCCAGTGCTGTACAGTAGGTAGCCAGATAGTACTCTGCTGCCTCTTTGCTTCCAGCTAATAATTCTAGTGTACCTTCGCGTCTTGCCATTGCATCTGAGTTAGTGTAGAGAACCATTGAATATACTTTCATTCGTTGACTCCATGTCTTAGACAGTATGATACAGCGTGCCTCAAAGCGTCCTTCTCGTGTGGTGTCGTGTGCTTATCCAGGCGCGTGTAGACGTTCTCTGGAACAAAGATTTTACCTTGAACAGCCGGCTGCTCAAACAGCGGGATGCCTCGTTTCTCTGCAATGTACTCGATAGCCCCAAGGACACGCGCAGCTACAACAGTGGAGAATGCTTGTACACTGGCCATCCTGGGGTATAACCGGTACTGTTCAGCGACAATCACATCAGGTTTATGGTTATCGATTAGCTCCTCTACGCCGCGCCAATGATTAAGCACACCATGAGCAAGGATAAAGAGCGAGTCCAAATTGTCTTCAACGGAACAAACAATAAATCCTGTGCTTTTACCTGGGTCTAGTGCCAAAATAGTTTGTTTACTCAACGTATCCTCCTTAGAATATCTTCCATAGCAGCGTAGAATAACCAACCACAGCGAAAGCGCAAAGGACTATGAGAATAATGAAGAACAGTAAAACGATGATGGTTTCAGCTTTCATTTTATGTCACCCCATGACTTACCCATGCTCCCCTCCGCTACAAAAGGAACCTTATCGCCGTACAGTTCTGTCCCCGTGGTCTCCATGATGCGTATCATCTCGTGCAGGGCCTCCTCAGCGCACTCGTCATCTACCTCGCACAGGATGGAGTCATGCACGGATAGCAACGGGTGGAACCCTAGTTTGTCCAATTTTACAAACGAGACCGTCGTCAGGTCAGCCGCCATGGACTGTGGTATCATATTGACTGCTTGACGATAAACCTCCTCTTGTCCAAGCCTGTCGCTGGGTATAATGGGGAACCTGCGGCGGCGTCCCAGGGGTGACTCAACCCACTGCTGAGCCTGAACAAGGTCTCGCACCTCGTAAATCCACTGCTGTACCCTGGGCATTCGCTCAAAGAACAAGCGCTGGATGCGCGCGGCTTCCGCGCGGCTCATCGGCACAAGCCCGTCGTTAGCTATCGCCGTCACAGAACGCCCATAGACCATCCCGAAGTTAAGGCGCTTCGCCAGAGAGCGTTGGTCTTTGGTGTAGTTCTTGCCAAACAGCGTTTCCGCCATGGCGCTGTGCAGGTCGATGCCGTTACGATAGCAGTTAAGCAGAAACTCATCATCGGACAGCCAGGCGATACAGCGCAGTTCCAGTTGACTGTAGTCGGCATAGATAAATGTGTGTCCTGGCGATGCGATAAACGTGGACTTGATGTCCTGCGCTGACCTGGGCAGGTTCTGTAGATTAGGCGACGACGACAATCTGCCGGTCATCGTGCCATGTAGCTGAAACGATGTGTGTATTCTGCCATCAGCGCCGACGACCTCCGACAAGCCCTCGATGTACCTTGTCAGAAGCGTGTTCACAGCGCGATACTGGAGCAATGTGTCCACAATGGGATAGCCAGCGCGTTTTATTAACACCTTCTTGGCATCCGTTGAACCCTCGGCTCCCTCCACTGGGGGCACACCACATAGATTGTAAAGCACATTGGCCGTTTGCTGCGACGAACGTGGGTTGAACTTGACACCAGCGATGCGCTCAAGCTCGCCCTGGAGTTCAGCGAGCTTAGCCATGTAAACCGGAACAAGCATCTGGTTCGCCTCTGTGTCAAACAGCACACCTTGTGTCTCAGCGTTGCTGAATGCTTCCGACGCCGGCATCAACACGTTCAGCATAACATTGAGCAGCTTTGGGTACAGAGCTAAGAGCCGGTTCATGGTGTGTGTAAGACGCACTGTCCAGTAACCATCCAAAGCTGCATACTTATACAGGATGTCCTTGGGTATATCATCATAATTATGCGTTTTGCGCAGCTTAAGCTGAGCATCAATCTCGTCTTCCCAGTGGGGAGCACCATAGAGCGACGCACAAATACCCTTCAGGTCGTGGACGCCGCCTCGTTCGTCGAGCAGGTAGTGCGCGAGCATGGTGTCAAACGAGAAATGCACAGGCACACCCAACTCGTACAGCATAAAGTTACGGTCAAACTTGCTGTTGTGCCCAACCCACTTGGCTTTGCACGCAGCCAGCGCCTCGGTAAAACCGTTGATAGTACGGACGGTCTCCGGCATGATAAAGACCTCCTTATCCGTCGCCACAACATAGCAGATAATGTGGTCGCGCGTATAGTCCAAGCCGGTCGTCTCAAGGTCAAGCACAGCAAAAGGCGCTGCTTCTGCTGCGGCAAAGACCCTGTTAAAATCAACGGTCAACGTAAAAGGCACACTGTCCGGCGCGGTCTGCTCAGGGGTGTCGATGCACTGTATAGCACGTCTGATGTCAGACACAAAGTCCTGAAACAGCGACGGGTTGCGCAGGATAGCCGCCGGATGGTACGTTGGCATCAACAGGGCATTGCCGAACTTACGGAGCTTGCCCCTCTGCTTTGAGATACCATCCCTACATTTCACCAACGCTTGCAGTGGCACATTACCCAACGTGATAATAACCTTGGGGTCAGTGCGTTCAATCAGGTCATCCAGACGACCACGACAGCAAAACGCCGCTTTTCCAACCGGCCCCTTGCTTGTGCCGTTGTTTGGGTCAAAGCACAGAGCAGCGTTGGTAATCCACCAGGTGTGATTATGCAAAAGCGGGTCGGTAACTCGGTTAAGAATGTCCCCACTGCGCCCGACAAAGGGCTTGTTTTGCTGAACCTCGGTACGTCCAGGAGCCTCGCCGATAAAGAGTATGTCCAGGCGGTCTCCTGGTTTATAGACGCATCTATCGGGTACAAGGGGCTGGTCTACAAAAGGACACTGGTCACACTTAGCATAGCTTATCTTTTCCACAATGTATATCCTTGTCGTCTTTGCTGGTATTTTTGCGTTTCTTAAACAGGTTGTCGAGCTTGCACTGCTGTTGGATAAGTTCTGGGCCCAGCTTGCCTCTGCGCAAGTACCGCGTGAACTGGTCATAATCGTCCATCATCTGCTCCAGCAGCGATGTCATCGCCTCCTCAGCCGATATGCCCACGCCGTAAGAGCTGGATATAGATGTGTCCACGCAAGACGCAATATACCAGCCATCGCTGATAAACACGGAAACATCCAGTTTATCCCGCAGTTTATAGCGCATATCATGGGGCGTTTTAAGGATAGTGTAGTATTCTAGCACTCCGTACTTTAACTTGCCATCCATCATAATCCTCCTCGTAATTCTACAACATCTGGATTGAGCTTCTCAGGTACATTTAAGCCATCCTCGATACAGCGTTTGAGTGAGATACCAAAGCACATCAACCTGCCCTGGCTGGGAGACTCAATGCATGTCTCTGGCAAGATGTAGCCATCCATCGAACGCTCGATTAACTGTGCACGCAGCGCAGACATCTCAAGCCCATTGAGACCTCGGCGACGAAGGTGTGCCTGCCACCAGGCGTGCGCTGAGGGCAGGTGGAACCACAGCACATTAGTGTTGTTATCGTAATGCAGCAGGAACCCGTAGCGAAACTCGCTTGCTCCGGCGGTGTATGTGACTACCGTTTCCACGAAGTCATCCACGACGGAACGAGAACGCCCATCGGACAGCAAAATGCCCTGCTCCTTCACCATGGGGTCGAAGTAAGTGATGTCAACTGGGATTGTCGCCGCGCCAAACTGGTTCATGTACTCGTTGTAAATGTGCAGACCACACATCACGACTGCAATGTTGCCACGCATTCGGTGTGGCAGGTTCAAAGAGCCTTGCTTTGTGTACTCAAGGTAATGGTAGTACAAACGCAGGATGTCGTCCGCATTGTAACCCAGGGTGAAGCGAATGAAATCACCTGAAAACTCAGAGAGCGGCATTGCAGTCAGCGCCTCTAAAGCGCTGAAAGCCTGCGACCCATCGGTGATGTCCTCAGGGTGTAGATTGACAAATATGGTTCGTTCTCGTACAGCGGGGTCGGACAGAGCGTCCTCACCGTCCACCACTACGGGGGCGAGCAGGTCGTAGGTTTTGGTGCTGAGGTCTGCTTGACCACGAGCGTCACGACCTGAATCATAAGCCATCAACAGAATACGCAGGAAGTCACTGCGTGTTGTCTGTAATGTGGCAGCACGGAACTCACCCACCGAGATGGGAATGGCATTGGTCGAGCTAAACAAGGAACGGATAACAAACGTGGTCGTGTTTGGTGTCCATGTTGCCGGATTGGGCACGCCCAACAGGGGCAAAAAGACCCGCAGGATAGTTGTCGTCTTGCCACTGCCCTTGGTGCCAAACACATTTAGGTGCGGGAAGCGAATGCCGGCCTCTTGAAACACAGCCTTAAGGGGGCAGGCAAAAAACCAGCCTGTCATCAACGCCACGGCATCGATGCGATTAAGGCTGCGCAAGTTGTCGGCTATGTTATGTGCCAGGGAGTACTGGGTTTCATAGTCGTTGAGCACAAGAGTCACGTTAGGCGCGGTATCAGACAGTTTGTTGCGTGTAAACACCTCTGATGAGCGATACAGTATCGGTGCATCCGCGCGGCTATAGACCGCATCCCGCCCCAGGGTGATGTCCTTCGTCACCCAATAATCGCCATGACGCCCGATGACAGCTGTGCTTCTAGCCTTGGGCATCCCATTGCGTTCCAGGATGTCGCAAATGTACATCAGGAACATCTTGGTATCATTGTCATTGCCCATCCACTGCCAGTAGATTGACGGCAGTGCCTTGCAGAGCGCGCTGGCTGTGCTGAAGGCCGACTTTGGTAAAACCATGTCCTCCCAGCGCAAGCCTGACGATGCGATGTCGCCAAGAAGGGCATCCTCTCCCCCCTGGTCTTCGTCGACAAGCAGGCGTTTAGGGTAAAACATGAACGTCGAAAGCTGTCTCTCGCCGTTCTTGGAGGACACAAAGACACAATCGTTCCTTACACTGAAAACACGGTTCGCCACACGGAATGTGGTTTGTGCTACTGCTCCCCTGGTGTCAGCGGCGTCTTCCTCAGCCCAGTGGCGTAGGCTAAACAGCGTGATACCATCACCAGGTGTGATGGTGCTCCACTTTTTACGGCAAACTCCTGGCTCATACTTTTTACTCTTGGCAGACCACCTGTCCCAGAGCGCCAGCCCGACCTCTCCAAGCTCAGACAGAGCCATCCCAACCTTTAGCCACGAGTCGTAGTCGTCACAGCGCTCAGGCTTAAGCTGTTCCAGCCACTTGGCGGCATTGGCAATATCTTCGCCTGACACATCACGGTGCTGCTCTACGGCTTGCTTGGATGCTCCTGAGGAGTCTGCGCTCCTGCCAAAGGTGCGCACATAAAAGTCGATGAGTGCATCCTGTCTGGGCAGTATCTTGTTTCGATTGCCGACAACAAAACCTGTCAAGGCAAAATAGCGCTCGGCCATGTATGCCTCGATAGGATGTTTTACCGCGCCCTTGACTGGAAGCTCACCCTGAACGATGATGTGCAAGCCACGACCTGACGCAGAAATCTCTGTGTAGGAATCGATAGCATCGACAATCTCTTGTGCCCACTGCTCTATGCTGCCATCATCCCTAACACAGTCATCCAGGTCAATCCCCACAACACCGCTGTAACTGAAGTTGAACCCTACTCCGCTCCAGTTGCCCTGTTCTTCGTGGTATGCGTCGAGTGCCTGCGCCAACGACCTCCATGTGTTTGGGTTGTTAGACTCGGCTTTAGTCTTTGTACCTGGCGTATAAGGAACTTTGGTTGTACCTTTACCCCGCAGTTCCTCACGCCATACAACCCAATTGGGAAGCTCGGCTATGCTCAGAGACGCCAGGACATCTGCATTGATGCTGTCCATCGGCATCTCCTATCTATAAATCTAGGCTAAACTCTGACGAATCCTGTGTCCTGTCAATGCGCGGTGGCATTACCTGCTTAACTCTGGCTGATGTGCCCATCACACCAAACGTGTTCTCAATCACGATACGACACTGCCTGCCGCGTAAATCGTCCACACTGATGGAAAACTCTGGGCCTCTCAGTTCATCCATAGAAAAACCAAGTGAAATCAGCGCGCGACGCAGATAGGGCAGCGCCTTGGGAGTCAACACGTAATCTGCATAGACCTTGCGCCCTTCGACTTCCTCGTCCAGCAAGGCATAGACAATTGTAACCTTGGGGTTGCCGTTCTTGGTCACGCCTTCATACATGTCCGCGACTTGCGCTGAGTAAATCCCGCCCTCTAGCTGCGTTTCGTCCTGAATGTTCGAAAAATCAAGATTTATTGTTGTCATGATTATAGCTGCCTTTGTATATATTAGATTGGTTGCCAGGTGCCCCGTGGGAGCCAAGGCACCTGGCATAGGGCGTGGGAGTGCCCAAGGAGCTAGAAGTTGATACTCTCATCACCAAGGTCGGCAACATCGGCACCATCGATTGCAATGTCAGCAATCTTAGCCCGTGGTGCAGCTTCGTTTTCCTTTGCTGGCTGGTCGACCTGTACTTGATTCCACTGCGCAGCCCAGGCTTGACAGCGCTCTTCGTGCCACAGCTCGTTGAGCTTGCGCAGCAAGTCCTTGCCAACATAGAGGGACTTGACCTCGTTGGGCGTAGCGCCGCGCTTGACGCCAATCAGCGCAGGCAGCGTTACGGTCGAAGTGTTAGAACCTGAACCAACGGTGGTAAACTTTGGCGTTCCGTCCTCGTTAGTCTGGGGGCCAACGCGCATCCAAAATGCTCTCCATGGGAGGTTATTGGGATTGCCGCTGGCATGGAGCGCATTGTTGATTGTGCCAACCACACGGTGTGAAAATGCTCCACCAACGCCTTCGTTGGAACGGCTGCCGGTCAACTCGGCACTAACGTATCCTTTAACCGTCAACACCATGGGGTTGAGCATATCCAAGTCTCTAACCCATACAAGCCACTGTACGTTGCCTGTTGGTTTCTTGCCTTTACCGGCCTCTTTAGCGCGGTCATAGTCTCCCCAGGGAAAGTACATGACACGCTCCTCGTCCCCATCCTTGACCGTCACACGCCAATGACGGCGTTGAAGCAAGAACGCAAACTCCACGTCGCGCTTGAAATAACCAGGCACTTCTACGCCTGAGCGCGTGATAAACGTGTCTTTCGTCCAGCCAGGCAGCGACTCCAGGTCGCCTACTGATGTCTGCGCAATAAACCAGCCGCCTGTATAAGGTACACCGCCCTCTTTCTTCTTGGCAGGATTGCCGTTAATCCACTGGAGGAGCGGGAATGTAGTGTACTCTTCCTCGATGGATTCCTGGTCAGTCTCTGACGCCAGGATGGACAACTCTTCCAGGTCGTCGATTGTATTTGCCGCTTTAATCTTGCTATCTGACATTTTGATGTGTCTCCTACTGTATTTTGTGTTTTAGCTCGATACCGTAATTGCTGAGGTGTGTGATATTAAGTCATCTTGGCCCTCCTGCACTGCGCTGCTCTTTATCGACAACCTCAAACTCACCAATTTCATAGCGCAAATAGAGTGTGCCTTTGTCTGGAATATCGCCAACACTGGCCAGGATATAAGTCACATCGCCAACTTTGGTTACATTCTCGCAAACGCACAAGCGCCCTGTAGAGATGTGTTTGAGCCGCGTGCCTTTCTTGATTTCACTGGTTTCCATTTACTACTCCACTATACTACAATGTTCATGATATGTCAAGCTTTTTTGCTTCTGGCTCGCCGGACAATTCCTTGTCAGCCAGGGGGCGAATCTGCTCAATTAGCTCATCGTAGTACTTTACGTTCTCGATAACGTTGGCTTCCTGTATAGAACGCAAAGCTGGGTCGGTAGACCACATGGTAAAACTCAACGACTCCTGCCGATGACGCAGCAGCACAGTCAGGTAATCCTGGTACATCCGCGATTTGTCAATTCTACCGCAGGCATTGCAGCCAACGCAAATTTCTCCATAGCTGTCCTCGTGGTTTTTGCAGGAGTCTGCCACGCTGCCATCAACGAATGCTATGTCTGCCATCACAACAACCACCCTTATCCTGGCATTCAGCGCTGTCCTGAGCGCACTGGCCGTCACTAGTGTCGGCAGCCCAGCTCAACAGGGCTACAATCTTGTGCAACAGGCAGTCCACAGCCGATTCACTGTGCATATCCTTGTTCTTTAAGACGGAGCTCCAATAAGCCACCGCGTCAGCATACACAGTCAGCGCATTGGCACCCGTATCGGCGGGAAAAAGCACAGCGTCCAGCAAATAGCGCGCCAACTCCTCACGGAGCGACGGCGCTGGGGCACACGCCATGTCAACCACTGGAGCACCACCACAGCAGCAACCATTGGTGCTCGGTGCGCTGCTTGTCTCACTGCTGAGCATGGTAATCTTGGCTGACAGCTCTAGTTCATCCCTAAGCAGCCACTCCCAGCAGTCTCTATAGAACGCCGCGTCCGTCTGGAGATTAGCAATGGTCGTCTCGATGGACTCTGGATTGTCGCTGTCAGGCGCTACTTTGCCATCTCTAGAGAAGCAGTCTAAGCGGTGCTCCAGGGAGCGCACACGTTCCTCCAGGGGAGCCAGGTCACTACGTTTAACAAGGTTCTTCTTGCCTTTTTTCTTGTTCCGCCCTGTATAATCATCGACTGGTTCGATGTCATTGCCATCCAGGTCAACGCATGGGATTTCAGAGGACTCTTCTGAGTCATCTATGACAACACCCGCATCGGCGCTGCAACTGTAATGACAGCGTGGGTAATTCGAGCAACCGTAGAACTCCTCGCCTGTCCTCTTGTTCACACGCAGAACCAGGGGGCGATGGCAAATAGGGCACAATTTAGTTAACATGATTTGTCTCCTTTGTTTTACCAGCTTTTGATTTCATCTGATGCCTGATTGAAACACTCGATGTACTTGTCGAGATAGCTCTGCGCGATACCATCGTTATCATTGTTTAAGTAGATGGTTAATCCCATGATAGCATAGGTCATGCCTGTCAAAAGCAGCATCCTGACTCTGGCTACACAATCGGGGTAAGGCAGTTCCTCCAGGGCCGATTTGGTGTCCTTCAGTTTGTTGATGATATAACCCATGCCTACCCTGGGTGTTATCATCGCGTAGCACCACTGGGTATGCCACTGGTCGATGATGGGCTGCACACTTTCCTGCCAGGTATAAGCTTTGGCTTGGCGCAGCACTGACGACAGCGGCGGCGCTGAGCAGAGGTGCCCAGCGTGATTTATCAGCGCCACGAACAAGGAAAGGAACGACACCTTATCCACAGCGACACTCCTTAGTCTGTGTCCAGGAACTCATCAAACTTGTTTTCACGCACAAAGTCGTAATCCGCAATCTCTTGCCAATCCCTGCCAAAGAGACGCTGAGAACACAGTGAACGGTAGTCGCACCAACTGCACTGCCTCAGTGGGTCGCAGCGATAGATACTACGATTGGGATTTAGCATCTCTTTGACTATCAACTTAAACTCGGACACGGCAATTTCCAGTGCCGTATCAGGTAAGCTGATGTACTCTCGGTGCACAAACTTGTAAGGGTCTAGTGTAGCCGCAAAATCGGCGTAGTCGTTCGGGTCAAACCCAGCCAGTTTAACTGCGCGCAGATACTGCGTGGGCGTGCAGCCTATATCCTTGCGCCTCTCCAGCCCATCGCCGCTCTTCAGCAGCTTAGGCACGGCTGGCACCGCTTTGCGCAGGATGTTAAAGATAACACCTTTGACGTGACCAAGCTGATTGATGGTCTTCATCCGCTGTGCCACATAGCAGTACATGGCGCTCTGCATACTAAAAGCCAGTGCGGTCGAATTGGGAAACTGCGAGGCAGTCTTGTGCTCCAGCAGCCAGATATTGCCCTGGTCATCACGAACCAGGCCGTCTGTAGTGCCCGCGAAGTCAAAAGAACCAAAGTTCAGGCTCAACGACACCTCCGGCATAATCACCGTGAAGTTGTCGTGCTGCTTGGAGAACGGGATGTACTCACGCACCATAACACGACCAAGCTCAAGATACTCGGCTATCTCATCGTCGACATCCAGACCCGCTTCGCGCTCCCTTAAAACGTGCATATCATAGGCTTCCAGAGCGCCCTCACCGTCCCACTCGTCCAAGGTGCTGCCAGCGCCGTAATAAGCACCTAGTGCGTAATGCACAGCCGTGCCTAGCACCAGGTGCTTATTGGGCTTTCTTGCGCGCAGGCCGTGCGAAAGCTGAGAGGAGTAGAACCACTTGGTTCTACACGTCAAGAATTGGTTGACATCAGTTACGTGAACCTGCGGTTTGGTCATAACTAATCCTGTCCTTTACAGTAACTTACTAAGCAGACCTATAACTTGCTGTACACGTGGTTTATTAACGTAGTAGCGCACATCGTTCTTATCTACGTCATCCCGTGTGACCAACCCAGCCCGCACCAGCACTTGCAGATGATGCCAGCATGTCCCAGCCAACCCAGAGCGCAGCGAAAGCTCTTTGTGGCGCTTCCCTGGCTCAGCCGCAATCAGCATCAGCAAGGACAGCCTGGATGCCGGCTGCAACGCAGCAAAAATCTGTTCCCAGTTTATAGTATCGTCTCCCATATCAACGCCTCCAACGAATGAATGTTTCCTTGATTAACTCGAAATCACGCTGCCCTCGAAATGTAATATATGTCTTCCCTCCTTCCTCAAAGATAAACCACCAAGGGCCATTACCGTCATTGTCCTCCTTGCGCCATCCACCTGGCAGCAGCTTGGTGTATGGCTCAAACTCACGGTGACCCAACTTGACCATCTGTTGAGCGTAAACGAACCGCTCGATGGGATTAAGCGACCAGAAATCAGTACTCCTCTTCATCTCGATATAACCCCAAACTAATTGTGTAATCCAATAACCTACCTAGCAACTTGCTGTTAAAGTGTCCATCGTCTTCCAGCACAGGCATTGGAAAGTCCAGGTGGGATGCTGACTCGACACCTTTATACCAGCGGATAAGGCTGACGAGAAACGATGAGAACAGCGTTACCTTGGACACGTGGTACAGCGCTGAACTGACACAGAGTATATTGTACAGTGACAGTGGACAGCGCAGTGTAGAGTAGTATCTAAGTTTGTACAGATGCGCGACGGACGCAGCCTCGTCCAACAGGGTTGCCACCTGTGACCACGGGAGTTCATCGACAATGCACTTGAGATAAGCAGCGTTGGACATAGTTTGCCCCACATCGTCGTGCAGCTTAAACTCATTGAACCGAGTCAAAACCATGGGGTGCACAGACAAATGGACACTTTTCTGCCTCAGCCTGTGTACAACGCTGTTAGCCGTCCTGGACTTCCAGTACTCCACTAACTGCTCCCGCAATTTCTCTATATTGGGCGTGGAAGCCTTGCCAGCCACAGCGTTATTAAACAGGTGGTCAATGTTGGGAGAATACAACGCCGTGGGCAAAAACTGCGACAGCAAAAAATCGACGATATACATCACAGGCACGTCATACTCCCTGGCATAGTCGCGTAGGACGCTGTACGCAGCATCGGACACGACCCTCCTGGCAAACGGACTATGAGCGCCATCTAGCCTAGCCTCCTTTTTGACATCCCCGTAATGCATGGCATAAGCGATGATAACACGCTCGGAGAACCCAGCCATGTATGTGTCCGCATGAGCACAAATAATGTCCATAAACACCTGGGGTGTCACCCCAAACTTACGAGAGACTGCCAACAAGGCATCGTTGTTGCTCACAAGCAGGGTTACTGCACGCGTCATCTTGTTCAATCCTCCTGATTATTGCTTTGGCATGTTGCTCTATAATACTGCCATACATGTCAAAGAATGCTTCCCTGCTCATCCCCGTACGCGACAGCCAGGCGGCGACATATATCTCATCCAGTGGATGTGGTGCGAAGCCCAACACCTTGCGTACCACGATGGATATGGACTCCGCCAATACCTCGTTCTTGGCCGTCTCGTTACCCGTACTATCAAACGTTCCTAATAGAACATGCGCTACCTCATGCAGCAGGTGATACAGGGACAACTCGCTGGCGTTAATTTGGATTTTATGCTTAGTAAAATTGATGCGCGGCTGCCCGCGCCAACCCGTGTCGAGCTTATAGCCCTGCTCTTCAGCGAACTTCGTCAAAATCTTGACTATCTCTGCTTCGGTCATTGCTTGCTGCTTCTTCATTTTGTACCCTCGATGTTAATCTGTATGTTTCTTCGGCCAC
>ENA-UOYA01002602-UOYA01002602.1-activated-sludge-metagenome-genome-assembly--contig:-NODE-2602-length-17274-cov-46.110692_pt1 | contig 17274 bp, 18 predicted proteins | sample MGYA00238163_ERZ764804 | MGnify/ENA primary metagenome ERZ764804 (study PRJEB28919, sample SAMN05720223) | activated sludge metagenome | isolation source: Anaerobic digester | place: Hong Kong... | reverse complement strand
TACATCCCTGCCTCCTCCCAAAAGAGTCAAGGATATGATATCATTTCAAAGACATGCAAATACGATCTAACCAATCTTTTTCAAAGACATTTAATATGATCTAACGCGTGTTCTTGATTTTTTTGGTAATAGGTGTTATAATGTTTTAATTTTATTTGGTATGGTTTGCCTGGTACAGGAATATGTTGTTTATCTTTGCCGGAGCAACAAAAAAGTCCCTGTGATTTCTCACAGGGACTGACTTGAGGTTCATTGAGTCGAGACCAATTGTTAAGAGAGTCAATATAGTCAATAGGGTAAATGAGTTTCTATGGAGGCGAAAAGCGTGGCCAACAGCGCTTACCCTGTCCTGTTCGGTGGTACATATTTCACGTTGGTTCTCAAAGCACGAGGACAGTGGACAAGCTGGTGCAACCGCTATGAAGGCGAGCAGGACGACTTGTCACAACCGGAGATACTCTCCTATCTCGGCAAAGTGATCTACCCCGAATACATACCTCCCAAAAACAGAAGAACGTTTACAATAAACCTGAACGCTTATAAATCCTGCACCGACAATGGGAGCAATCTATCGCTTTTGTTTCAGGGAACGAGGGACGCTTTTGACAACCGGATGAAAGTGGAATATCCCAAAACTCTGAAAGCCATATGCGATTTTGTAGCCCAGTACCTTGAAGTCAGCACAACTTTCACCTTGGACACGGACTACTACAACCTTTTCATGAATGGCGACAAAACCTTTATAGAGGAACTAAGATCGGCAAGACTGTATCTATTCCACACATAAAACGAAATAAACCGTAGCAAAATAGAGCTAACACATATAATCCAGAATTGACAGTGTTAGTTTATCCAGTAGAAAATAGGAGGATTCCAATGAATAACGAACCTAAGAACGCAGTGCCAGAAAAATGGGTGAACCTTGAGGATATCGCAAAGCACCTGAGTCTGAGCGAAGACACCGTCCGCACTTGGATTAAAGAGAACAAGTTGCCGTACTACCGTGCAGGCAAACGATATAAGTTCAAAATTTCCGAGGTCGATGAATGGGTACGTGAGGGCAAAATCAAGAAATAAACCTATTGAAATCTAAGGGGTCAACAATATGCAGATGCCGGAGATGCTCGACAATGTGAGCAAGGCCGTCAAGAATGATTTAGGAGAAGACCCCGAAAGAAAAACGCGAGTTCTACATTCCTTGCCTTGACCGTGAACGTGCTCTCTACGGCACGGAATTTGAGATCAAGCTACGAAACGAACTGACACAGAAAGCAATCGCCTGTGAATGCATCAACTGGATTCGCAAGAAGGTTCAGTTCCGCTCCAACCTAACCGGCGGCAACAGCTCGAACGTGATATCGCCGCGTTGGAAAAGAAAGTCCTGCGGGAAAAGCAGTTCAACCGCCAAGTCAAACTGAACGGTGAGCTAAAACGGTTAAGAGCTGAATTGGAGGAGTTGGGATGATTAACGAATATCTTTTTTTGTCCGATGAATATCGAGCAGAGGTTGAAGCATATAAGCCGGATAGCGTTACCATAGAGATTTCCGGTATAGATAAGGCTTCGCTCTGGATAACTTCTTATTCGCTTGCAAATAAAAATGAGGATAGTGCGGAGAAGTTGTCCGAGGTACATACGAATATTATGCGGTATTCACCGCTCGTGCTGACGTGCGAGAGTTCGGAGTATTATAACCACATTCTTTTCCCGTTGGTCAATGAGCTTGAGCGAAAATTGAGGAAACTGCTTTATCTGGCTGCTTCTATTTCTGACAGCGAAAAGGCGAAAAAAAGCATCAAAGGGCTTGAAAAGAAAAGTCTTGGCGAAATATTCGACTTGCTCTTCTTTGATGAGAAGTTCATCCTTCATATGAAGGAGCGCATAGATGCGAAAGGAAAATTCAATGGCAGAGACAAATACTCTAAAAAGGAGATTGAATCTTACTTAGATTCGCTTGAGGAACACACTCTATGGGATACCATCTTTGACGAGAAAGATGTGCCGACGCTAAGAAGCCGATTCAGAGATGTGCGATCTTATCGTAACGCTATCATGCATGCCCATAACATTGGTAAAGAAACATTCAGCAAAGCACGATATTTGTTCAACAATATAAACAAGGAATTGGACACTGCCATAAGCAAACTAATCAGGACTTCGGAAGAGAGTCCTGCCAAGCAGAAGCAGGAGGTAAATGCAGCGATATCTTTTGCAATGGATTTGTCGGCGCTCTCCGGTGCTCTCAAAGTTGTGTGGGTTTCGCCTGCCATGTTAGAGATGTCCTCACAAATGTCAAAGGTATTAGAGGGCTTGCTACCATTGGGTACAAGTACAGCTTTGGCTGATGCAGTCAAAGGAATGCGACTGACGACAATTCAGCCTTTCGTAGCGCAGGCACTCAAGGATCTGATGACTTCAATAAACAGTTCAGCGATGACTAAGGCGTTAAGAGGTGTCGTCACTGTTCAATCTTCACCTGCTATGGAGGGCCTACGTGGGCAAATGAGCCAAATAAGCAAAGAGATACGAGCATATCAACAAATGTTCGATGCCTTAGCCAAATGGTTGCCACAGAATCTCAACATAACCGACGAACTCGATGATGCCAATAATGAAGAAGCTAAAATCGATAATAATGAAGAAGGTCTAGAGGAGGGCAAGCCCAATGAATAACCCAGATAACAAAATGAAATTCGAAACTCCCGACCTCACCGCTGTTGCGCGGGCAAAGATCGCCGAACTTTTCCCCGGCGTGGTTGTCGAGGGCAAGGTGAACTTTGACTTGCTACGTTCCATGCTGGGCGACGAAGTGTTCGGCGACGAAGCCTACGAGTTCACCTGGGTGGGAAAACGCGCTGCCATTGCCGAGGCAGGCAGACCTATCCGCAAGACACTCCGTCCCTGCCCGGAAGAGAGCCGCGACTGGGATACTACTGAGAACCTTTACATCGAGGGTGACAACCTCGACGTGCTGAAACTCCTGCAGGAGAGTTACCTCGGCAAGGTCAAAATGATCTATATCGACCCGCCGTATAACACGGGTAACGACTTTATCTACCGTGACGATTTTGCCCAGAGCCGCGAGGAATACGATGAGGAAGCGGGCGTTTACAACGAGGACGGCGACCGCTTGTTCCGCAACACAGAAGCGAACGGGCGCTTTCACTCCGACTGGTGCAGCATGATTTACCCGAGGCTTGTGCTGGCGAGGAATCTTCTCGCTCCTGACGGAGTGATCTTCATTAGCATTAGTGAGGAAGAAGTCCATACTCTTAAACAGATTTGCAACGAAGTATTTGGGGAAAGCAACTTCCGCAATGCAATCTTCACGCGTCGTTACGATAAGAACCTCAATCGTCAGTTCATGGAACAAGGGTTGGTTACAATGAACACAGGGCTTGAATATATTCTGATGTACTCAAGGGTTCAGGCTACAACCTATAATCCTGTTTTTAGACCGTCAAGTGAGAAGCGTTCTTCACATGGCTACTGGAAGAGCTTCTGGAACGATGCAGACAGACCGACAATGCGTTATGATGTGCTGGGCATTATACCATCAAGCGGTCAATGGAAATGGGAAAAAGAAATTGCTGAGGAAGCAGTGGCAAATTATGCACTTTACGTCGAGAAGTTCGCCAAAACCATGACTCTTGAAGAGTACTGGGAAAGTACAGACAAAAAGAAAAAATTCATACGTCGCAACCCAAATGGCAAAGGCAAGAACCAAGGCGTGGAACACTGGGTCGCCCCAGCTGATGGAATACTGAGAAATACAAACTGGTCAGACTTGTTAGCTTCAAAGCCAACAGGCGTAGATGTGCCTTTTGATAGCCCCAAGAATGTCGAGGTTTTGCAAGAGTTGATACGTCTTTCAAATGTAGATAAGGAAGGCATCGTCCTAGATTTCTTCTCCGGCTCAGCAACAACCGCACATGCTGTCATGCAACTTAACGCCGAAGACGGTGGCAAGCGCAAGTTTATAATGGTGCAACTGCCGGAAGTTTGTGCCGAAGGGACGGAAGCTGCTAAAGCCGGCTATAAAAATATTTGCGAAATCGGTAAAGAGCGCATACGCCGTGCCGGTGACAAGATTAAAGAAGAAACAGGCTTGATGGCACAGGGAGTGGACATAGGTTTTCGTGTTCTGAAACTTGCCGATACGAATATGAACGAGGCCTATTACGCGGCGGGTGAATACACGCAGGATATGCTTTCCATGATGGAAAGCAACATCAAACCCGACCGCAACGATATGGATTTGCTGTTCGGCTGCCTGCTCGACTGGGGCCTACCGCTTTCCATGCCGCATACCCACGAGAAGATCGACGGCTTCACTGTCCACACCTACAACGGCGGTGACCTGATTGCCTGCTTCGAGGAACATATCAGCGAAAAGGTCGTACGCGAAATTGCGAGTCGCAAGCCCCTTCGCGCCGTGTTCCGCGACAGTTCTTTCACTAGCTCGCCGGAGAAGATCAATGTGTTTGAGATTTTCAAGCTCCTCGCGCCGAATACGACCGTCAAGGTTATATAGGGAGGGTGTGTGAATGAAATTACAGTTCAGGCATCAGCAATTTCAATCAGACGCGGCAAAAGCAGTCTGCGACGTGTTTGCTGGACAGCCGTTCCATGCGCCGACCTATATGATAGACCCCGGCGTAGGGCAGATGAGTCTCGACGATACCACGCACTGGACAGGCTTTAATAACGCGCCAGTGGCTGTCGATGACGACAAGGTTTTAGAGCATATCCAAGAAATTCAGCGGGTAGGACAAATCAAACCCTCCGACAAGCTGGAAGGACGATATAACCTCACCATTGAGATGGAAACCGGCGTGGGCAAGACCTATACATATATCAAAACCATGTACGAACTCAATAAGCGTTATGGCTGGAGCAAGTTCATCATCGTCGTGCCGAGCGTCGCCATCCGAGAGGGCGTGTATAAGTCCTTCCAGATGACGGAGGAGCATTTCGCCGAGGACTACGGGAAGAAAATCCGTTACTTCATCTACAATTCGGCGCAACTGACCGAGATTGATCGCTTTGCCTCCGATAGTGCAATTAATGTGATGATTATCAACAGCCAGGCGTTCAACGCTCGCGGCAAGGACGCGCGGCGCATCTATATGAAGCTGGACGAGTTCCGCTCCCGCCGGCCGATTGACATTCTAGCGAAGACGAACCCGATTCTGATTATCGACGAGCCGCAGTCAGTGGAGGGTGCGGTGACGAAAGAACGATTGAAAGAATTCACTCCGCTGATGACACTCCGCTATTCCGCGACTCACAGGGCGGACAGCGTTTACAACATGATTTACCGGCTTGACGCACTCGAAGCTTATAATAAGCGTCTTGTAAAAAAGATAGCCGTCAAGGGCATCTCCGTTTCAGACAACATTGCCACGGAAGGCTATGTCTACGTTCAGGGCATCAACCTTTCCAAGGGCAACCCTACGGCGACGATTGAATTTGACGTAAAAGGGAAAACAGGTGTCCGCAAGGTTTCAAGGATCGTCGGCGAGGGCTACAGTCTGTTTGACAATTCCGGCGAACTCGCCGAGTACAAGGACGGCTATACCGTTCTGAGAATTGATGGGCGCGATTCGTCCGTTGAATTCACAAACGGCAAGAAACTGTTTGCGGGCGATGTCATCGGTTCGGTTTCCGAAGAGCAACTGCGCCGTATTCAGATTCGGGAGACCATTCTTTCTCACATTGATCGTGAAAGGCAACTGTTCTCCAAGGGTATTAAAGTCCTTTCACTGTTTTTTATAGACGAAGTGGCAAAGTACAAGCAGTATGACGAACACGGAAATGCTACGGGTGGAATCTACGCACAGATTTTCGAGGAGGAATACAAAGCCATCGTCGGCAATATGCTGCCATCCCTTGAAGATTCTCCAAAGTATTTAGAGTACCTCAACAGCATACGTGCCGAACAGACGCACGCCGGGTACTTTTCCATTGATAAAAGGAGCGGCCGCATGATTGACAGCAAACTCAACGACAAAAAGGAGCACACCTCCGATGATGCTGATGCTTACGATTTGATTATGAAGGATAAGGAGCGCCTGCTTGACCGCGGTGAACCGGTGCGGTTCATTTTCAGCCATTCTGCTCTCCGTGAGGGTTGGGATAATCCGAACGTGTTTCAGATTTGCACGTTGAAGCAAAGCGGTAGTGATGTCCGCAAGCGTCAGGAAGTTGGACGCGGTCTGCGCCTTGCCGTTAACCAGAACGGCGAGCGAATGGACGAGAACGTACTCTCCCGTGACGAAATTCACAATGTCAACGTGCTGACTGTCATCGCAAACGAGAGTTACGAAAGCTTTGCAAAAGGGCTGCAAAGTGAAATTGCTGAGGCGGTTGCCGACCGTCCGCGCAAGGTCGAACAGAAGCTGTTTGTCGAGAAATTCGGTGACGATGTTGCCACGGTTATCCACGAGAGCCTGATTAAAAATGGCTACGTAGAGCGGGGAGAACTCACCGAAAAGTATTACGAGGCAAAGAAAAACGGCGCTTTGGAAGTGCCGGAGGAAGTGGAAGGTAGAGCCGCCGATATTATCGCCGTGCTGGATTCAGTTTACGACCCGAACGCCAACAAGCCAGAGAATGCCCGCAAAAATAATGTGGAGGTCACCCTTGATAACGAAAAACTGAACAGCAAGGCTTTCCAAGAGTTATGGTCGCACATAAACAGTAGAAGCTACTACATCGTTGGCTTTGACGAAGCGGAGCTGGTAAAGAAAGCGATTGCCGAATTGAACAAACGGTTGCATGTATCGAAAATCTACTTCAAAGTTGAGCAAGGTGAACAGGTAAAGACCATCGAATCCAAAGACCAGCTTCTTTCGGGAGAGGGTTTTGTCCGCCCAAGCATGTCACGTGAGGAAGCGTCACCGTATACGGCCAAAACGAGCAGTTCGGTTCGCTACGACCTCATAGGTAAAATCGTGGGTGAAACAGGGCTGACACGGCATGCTGTCGTCGCAATTCTGACCGGTATTGACAAAACGGTCTTTGACCAGTTCGGCAATAACCCCGAAGAGTTCATCATCCGCGCCGCCAACATCATAAACGAGCAGAAAGCGACAGCGATAATAGAACATATTACATATGACAAATTGACCGAGGCTTTCAGCACAGATATTTTTACCGAGCCGGAACTGAAAAAAGGCGCACTTGGCGTCAACATCATGGAGGCCAAGCGAAATCTGTACGATTATGTCATTTACGACTCTACCAACGAGCGGCACTTTGCTACCGAACTTGAAGCCCACAACCAGGAAGTCGAGATTTACGTGAAACTGCCAAAAGGCTTTTATATCAGCACTCCCGTTGGCAAGTACAACCCTGACTGGGCGATTGCTTTCTATGAAGGCAAGGTCAAGCACATTTATTTTGTTGCCGAGACAAAGGGTGACATGTCCACTCTTGAATTACGTGACATTGAAAAAGCCAAAGCTCACTGCGCTCAAGAGCATTTTCGTGCAATCAGCGGCGAGACCGTAAAATACGACGTGGTGGACAGCTACGACAAGTTATGGGAACTGGTGCAGGGATAATTTCTCAGACTATGGAATGAAGAGATGAACTCAACGATTATTTGCCCTATTGCAAAAGTGCCTTTGAAATCTCCTATGCCATCCAGCACCAGATTGAGGATGAATTGCTGAAGGCAAAGACCGAACAATCCAAGACCTTGCGAGAGGAATTTGACGTTCAGACTGCGGAGAGAATTAAGCAAGTTGTTCAGTCTGCCGTAGCCGAAGCGTAGCAGGTGGCGGACCTCCGTCTGCAAAGAGAGTGGCAAGCCGCCAAACTGGAAGTGGAAAAAGCGAAGCAGACCACGGAACTTGAAACCGAGTGCCTGCGCCAGGAAGCCATCAGTTCTAAGGAAAGCGAAGGAGCCTTCCGCGAGCAGTTAAAGAGCTTGCTGGAGGAACTCTCTAAGGCCGACAAATGATAGATATTATCGATCTAAGAGACAGAGCAATAGTTGGGACACATTTGGGACAGAAGAGCAAATCGAAGAACTTCATAGAATGCATAGACAGAGCGATAAAATACAGGGAAGCAGATACAAAGGGACTAACGATAAGGACAGACAATGGGCCACAATTCAAATCAAAAGCGACAGAAGCATACATGGAAGAAATGGGGATAGAACATGAATTTGGGTACAAGAACAATCCGAACTCACAGGCATACATAGAGTCGCATCATTCAGTGATAGAGAGGGAATTCGTACAACTGAATGAATTTGAATACATAGAAGACGTATACAATGCATACAAAGCGTACATATACTTTTACCAAGAGATAAGGCCACATGGATCATTAGGATACAAGACACCGAACGAATATGAAGAGTATTCAAGAGGAAAAGGATGTGAAAAAGGGTTAATAAACAGGGTTGTGGTTGTGAAAAAATGAGACTTGCTTAATTATTCTCCAAAATCAGGGGGTTTGACCGAAACAAGGGGTTTAACCGGCTAAAGACGATGGAGATGAAGCTAAAAAGGTTGGAGAAAGAATACACACATGAAAAGATACGAGGAAGTTTAAGGAAGATGGAATATGCGGAGATGGAAATAGAAGGGAAAAGGCTTGAAGTAAGAACAAACGTGAATGAATATCAAAGGAAGATGCTAAAAGCACTTGGGATAGAAGGACCAAAAAAGTCAGAATAATAGACGTAAATGAGGAAGAAAGTGTTGAAAAGTGTGATGAATAAAGGAGAAACGAGGCGTGTAGTGACTAAGGAGTAAAAATGAAGGAGCAAAAGATTTTCATTTTAGTGTTTATTCATGCCTCGTTTAGATTTTTTCATTTTTCGCAAGTGTCAAACTCAGGAGGGCGACGTTCTTATATTTCAGGGGTCGAAAAACCCATAGAATAAGGGCTTCCGAGGCCAACGGCTGACTTCGGAAGCCCTTTGTGTTTTGGGTCACGGGTCTTGCCACCGCGTCGTCTATGGTTTTGAAATCTCACACATCCCTCTTGACGGCAAAAAGGGCAAATCGTTAAAAGGCTCAGTTTTCGACTTTGGGAGCAACGTTTATCAGCTTAACACCGTCAACCAAAGCAAAGCAACATATCTTCCCGCTTGTAAACTGCTGACTATCCGCATTAAATCGTTCTCTACTGGCAGAGATGAATGCTTGCTTCTTTGCTCTGGTTAGCGCCACATAAAACACGCAAAAGTCATCGAGTAAAGTCCCCAATATTTGTGCTGGAATATTCTTTGGGAGCCTGCAAGCAGAAGTGTCTTGTATTGATTTGCTTGGGCAACTTTTACAAATGAAAGTGAAGACCCACTGCTCAACATCACAAACAATTACATAATCCCACTCAAGTCCTTTCGCCCCGTGGACAGTTGACAGAATGACTTGTGAGTCCACATACTCCATTGCTTGTTTTAACTGGTGATTTTCAAAGATATCCAAGATGAGTGTGTATTTATCTTCCGGAAGCAGGTCGGCATAGTCGACGCCAACCTTTTCTACAAGTGCATCAAGCAGCCGAAGCAGGGAGTCAACCGTTTTCCCTGATGCTACTGCATAAGCCTTTCTTACGCTATCAGAAAAAGAACCGAGTGCTTTCTTGTTTATGGTTTTCTGCTTACCAAACCGTTTAATGAACATTTCTTGGCATTTGTTGTGAAACTCGATATAGTCAAGGTCTTCGTCGGTGAACATACCATAGAAATACGGAATGTTCTTGCTGGCCAGTTCGGCTTCTACTGTTTCAGCATTCTTTCCTCTTCTTCTAAAAAGAACGGCGATTTTGACCGCTTCGTCGGTCATTAAGGATTGGACTTTGGCAACGACCTGACTTGCTTCATCTTGTTGAGTTGTACCCCAAAAAACAGGAAGTTCGGCTACGTCTTCATCTGCGATAGTTGGTGCAAACCGAGTAGCGGCATTTTCCCTGATATTCTTGTCCAGCTTAAGCATCTCAGGATTATTCCGAAAGCGATAGTTCTTTGTGAGTGTTATTTTGGTCATCCCATATTTATTTATAACAGTGGACATGATGTTAGGCAAGGCGCCAATGAACCCATATATCCGCTGCAGCGGGTCCCCGAGGAAGACCAACTGTGTATGGTCAGAAATAACCGATTCAAGTAACGCCCACGCTATACAGTTTGTATCCTGAAATTCATCCACAACAATTAGCGGGTAGAAGTTCTGGTAAAACTTCTTAACTTCTGGGTGTTTAGAGAAAATCTCCAGTACGAACAAAATAACCGCATTGTGGGTAACGTACTCCAAAGGGAGTAACTTCTTGATGACGATTTCGTTATAGGCATGAATAATCTGCTCGTCTGGAACACGCGCTTCTTTCACAGCAGCTTCCACGCTCTTGAGGTTTTGGAGTTCGTCCGAGGTCAATGCCGTTTTCAGACTCGTCTGCTTCTCTATGTCGCTGTCGTCCACGGCTCGGAATAGGTTTATATCCTTCCGTAAGGCATCGGCAATAAGATATCCGTATTTTTTCAAAATCCCTTTACAAAAGCCATGGTAGTTTGTAACTGTGACCTTTTCATCTATTGCTACAGGGCTGTTTTGTGAAGCGAGCAATGACGGCAGCTTCTCAGCAACTTCCCTTTTGACCCTGAGGGCGGCGTTCACACTGAAGGTAAGTCCAAGGATTCGTTTGGGGTTTGGTATTTTGTCAGAAGCGAACAGGTATGCAATACGGCTAATCATTGTGGTTGTTTTCCCATATCCAGCAGGTGCTTCGACTATTAGGCGCGGGCTTTCTGAGAAGATTACTTGGAGTTGCTTCTCATCGCCTTCATGTTGAGCAGTTATCTTTTCCTTGATATCCAAAAAATTAGCGTTAGGCATTTGTCGCTATCTCCTGCGCTTTCTTTATAGCATCGCTATAGCAAGCAGGGATGTTCTCTGTAGAAATAACCTCGCCGATAATCCTTCCGAGAAGAACCCCTTTTTTTGCCATATACCAAGCTGAGAACATACGGCAAAATTCATCTTCATCGTCATCACTCACATCACTTAGCTTCTTGGGTATGTAGCCAGTCATATCAACGTTCATCTTTTTGTAGTGTTTGCGAACAAAGTCAGCATCCAAAACGACATCATTTGCGTGGTTGTCCATATCAAGCATTATTTGCCTGACCTGAGTTTGTTTGTGAGCCGCGAAGAGCGTCTTAACTATCTCTATCTCAAAACATAACTCAGTAGTAGAAAACTCATCTGAAGCGACGGTGTGCTCAGTTTTAACATCACCATCATAAATAGCCACGCTCGGAACAGCAAAAGATGTAAGGAGTTGTCTCAAAGGCTTAATTGAGCCTTCACCTCTTGCATTTATTACGCAAATCCCATAATCATCAAGAGAGAGACCTATTTTCTCGGCAAATGCATGAATGCAACCATATTCCGTTTCACCCTCTAACAAGATCACGCACTTGGCATAGAACGCCTCTTTGATTTCAGGGAAGTGCATGATAAGGTGTTTTTCATTTTCGGTTTTGATTTGACCTTCGTTGTTTGTGCCAGCAATCGGCTGAAGAGCATAACCACTAATAACCGCAGTCTTACCACTATTCTTATAAAAACGGATAAGGTTGCGATAGTCCCCAACCAACGCATCGGTCGAGTGTGTTACGATAATTAGCTGTCCATCGATGCCGTCCACATCAAAACAGATCTTCAAGAGGTCTAAGAACTCGGTGTCCTCGTTGCGGAGAATCCGCTTGTAATACCCAATCAGCGATCTTTGAAGATATGGATGCAGATGGACTTCCGGCTCGTCAATAGATAAGACAAGTGGCAACAGCTTCTTGTCAGACTCATCTGTGTACAGGAGATCGGCAAACGAGACAGCTTTGCTCTTGTACAACTCCATTATCTGGCACAGGATGTTGATAGATGCCATTGCCATGTACTGAACGCCGCTCCCCGTAGTTTCAATCTTCCTGTCACCATCGGATAGGTAAAAGAGGCTCGTCAGCATTTCAGTTGGGTTAGGCGCGACCGTTACCTTTATCGAATAATCGCGGAAGATACGTATTTTCCCAAGGTATCCGTTAATGAACCCTATCAGGCCATTAACCTGCTCGTTGTTAAGGAAAGCCGGCGTACCGCCGTCGTTGAATCGTTCAATAATCGTGCTTATTAAAAGTCCCGCTCCTTTTTGCGTATCAAGGCGCAACTCTCGACTTGGAACAGATGTGGTCTCATATTTCAGGAAGTTGATTTTCCTTATCATACGAGGCTGAATACTCTCGTTGGAGTCCACACTTACAATAGTCGGGTATGCGTCTCTAATCGACTGCTGATAACGGATTTTGAGCAAAGAAGCATCTTCGGGAGAAAAGTTATCGTCGAAAAATCCCTGCTCATTCGGATGCAGTCTTATATCCAGTTCAACCTCAATGGACTTTTTTGGGTCAGCGAAGTCTTCCTCGTCAAACCCCTTGCCGCTGCAAACCGTAGCAAGCAATGACAACAAGTTACTTTTGCCGAGGTTGTTTTCGCCGATAATGTAATTACACTCCGGGTTGAAAGTGACCTCAATCCCGTCAATATTCCTATAGTTGTCTACCCTCACACAGGCAATTTTCATAAGTCCCTCCTCAGAGCGTCATACTCCTACTCTTCAACCCCCGAATCCCGAACACGGAGTGTCCAGCAGTTTTCAGAGATTGTCCTCGCGGTCTGCTGGGCGAAGCCGTCGGTTTCGGCTTCGACTTCGAGCGAGGCCTTTACCTTGGCGCCGTCCACCGAAATCAGGTGTTGGATGATTCCCTCGACATACTTTTGGACATTGCAGTTGATGCGTGTGGTATCGAGGTCGGCGGACATGAGGAAGCGCCTATTTTTCGGCGCGGTGGGTTGTGCAGGCACCGGATCTTCGTGAACTTCATATCCTGTGCTGGTGCCGCTCAGCGTATACGGCGTAGAGATAGTGCTTTTGCCATCGTTTGTGCTTACCAGAACGGTCGCTTCTACGGTTGCTGCTCTGGATGCCGTTTCTGTCCGACGTTTTGCTTCGTCGTCGGCAATTTGCCTATGGGCGACTGAGCCCTTGACTAGATAGCCCGAACGCTCGACAATGCCGACGTACTGGTTGAACTTCAGGTCAATGTAGCGTGTGCCGTCAAAGCCGGAGGCAAAAACGAAATACTGGTCGGAGTTGAGGCCAGTCTGGATTGTCTTGTCAAGGACGACGTTGTTTACCAAACACGGGGGATAACAGTAAGTGCAGAGGTATTCCCACAGCTTCTTGATGGCGATGTTACCCGTGTTCTTCCACAGCGCACTATCCAATTCCATAAGCAACAGAGCCAGAGCCCACGCCGTGATAATTTGCTCGTCCTGAAGCATCTTCTTGGCGGTTTTGGAGATGATGCTGTCGTTACCGCCGCTGATGCGGATGGTGTCCCAGACGATGGTTTTCATGTCCGCGGCCTTGTCGATGTACGGCACGAACAGCCAGCAGTAGGCTTCCTTGATTTGGTCATCTACCGTACGATTATTGTGGTTCAAATTGTTTTCTGTCTCGCGGTTCTGCACCACGTCGAGGTTCAAGTCTGCGCTTCCCGCAAACCCTGTGGCGCTTGCCCCTACGGTTAAACTCTCAAGTTGAGCCATATGCTCTATTCCTCCGCATACTCCCTTATTGCTAGAAACTGCAATAGCGTTATCCTGCTGAGACAATGACTTCAAGCAACGTGCCGTCTTTGATGTGGTACTGCATTCCTCGTTCCTCGCAAAAATCAATAACCTTGCGCGCTTGTTCGTCAAAGAACTCCTTATGTCCTTTATAGGCACTCACTTCTTTGTTGTAATTAGTGCGCCCAAAAATAATCTTATCCGTGAAATCCAGTGCATCCAGAATCTCGTCCAAGTCCTGCTCTATCAAGTTTGGAGACGGATAGGGTTCCACGCTTACCCAAGTCCTGCAGCCAAGGTCGTGCAATCGCCTCAGTGCGGCGAGCCGTGCTTGGTAAGAAGCCGCCCCCGGTTCCATTCGCGCACGGTAGCTTTCATCGAGAGAGATGAGGGTAACCCCATATTCATTTTCATCCGACAGTTCAGCAAGGGCTTCAGGTAACAACCCTTTGGTAAGAACTGTGCATTTTATTCCCGCCTCGTTCAGTTTTCGGATAGCTGCAAGGCTCATCCTTTCGATTTCATCATACTCATACATAAATGGGTCAGTCGTAAAGCAAAGCTGTACAGACTGAATTTTTGACCTCAATCGAGGAATCTCCCTGTCGAGAATTTCAAGAGTGTTGCTGACAAGGTACGGTTTAATCCAGTCTTCGTAGGATTTGACCTTCCCGAAGCGGCGAGCCATCAGGAAAGCGTAGCATGGGTATTTGCATCCATGCGCACAGCCGAGGACATGGTTCATGGTGTAATCACCATATTCTACACCGGTTTTGTAGAGCATTGATTTACGTTCGATGTAGCCTTTGACCGCTTTCATTTTCATGACCTCCTGTTCAAAATGTTATTGACGACCGTGAGACTTTACACCCAAAGTCTTCCTCGAGAGATTTCTTAATTTCTGTAGCATACCCCTCCGACGGGAAAACAGGATGCTCTGCCAAGGCATCCCATAGCTCTTTCAAAGGAACGTTGGATTTACCTTTATACACAGAATACAGATATTTGGCAATATCCCTGACATTGTAGCAGTTTTCATCCGTATGAGTTGTCAGCCCTTTGCCGGTGAAATCGAACATAAGTTGGTTTTGATTTATGTTTGTTTTCTTTGCAGACGACCTATCACCAAAAATTCTCCAGGCTATTTTTTTGAATAGCTTAAATCCCTCAATATTGCTGCTTCCCAACACAAGATTGTAAACGACAGCGTTCTTTGTGTTGAAAAATGGGAAAGACGCTATATAGTACCGCTTGTTTGCTGTGCCATGCGAAGCAAGAATGATTTCGTGAATGCGTTTTTCATATGCGTCTCTGTCACTGCCGAATGTAGCGATTTCCTGAATACTCGACAAATACGTCTGTTCATATTTTGCCACAGCAGAAGCGCGTCTTGTCTGGGATACGGCTCTTACAGAATCTGAAACCATATGGTTAATGATGACATCTCCCCAGTTGCTGATAAAAGGCATCAAAGCCTCCCAGTTAACCGTGGCTTCGTAAGGGTCGTAAACAAGAAGGTAGTGAACATGCATGCTTTCAGAAATATTGAGCGCCCTAAGCAAATCATTTCCGTCGCTGGTTCTAGTTTCAATATGAAAATTTGCAGTGCTGGAAGGCAGACGACTTTTTAGTGTATCGATTTTTTCAGAGGACAAATCATTAAAATAACACCATGCCTGTTTACTCGGATAGCCAGCCATGATTCCGGACAGATAATTCGCAACCCGAATGGGCGTCCCCACGACTTCGTTTCCGTCATCGTCATGATAAACGCCGCTATTGCACATACAGTCGATGAAAACTATGCCCTTGCACTTTTCGTAGTTCAACAGTTTCTGCGCCCAGGCCTTAACATATTCCTCAATCAGTTCAAATTTCTTAATGGTGTGAGGATGCGCCGTTTCGATGGTTTCCACTGGAGCCTTTTTCCGAGCCATAAATAACCTCCGAGTGTAGGTACAGTTATCGCAATCATTCCTCATTGACAAATTTCATGATGTCACCGATATTGCAGTCGAGAGCCTTGCAAATCTTACTTAGCACTCCCATGCTGACGGTTTCACCTTTTGACAGTTTTGTAATTGATGCCCAGCTTACTTTGGCAGCCGCTTGCAAGTCTTTCTTTTTCATATCTTATCAATCAATATTTTCCACAACTTTCTATAGCTTACGACCATGTCAGTCATCTACCTCTTTTTCACTGTTTCCAATGATCTTACTATTGTATCACATTCGTTTTTTGAATCCAAGGATTTTCTTCGCAAACAGAAGAATCTTATTGGTAGGTGCTTGAATTTACAACGCCTGTGTGTTGTTATATTGAAAAAGTCTACATTTTGGACTGTTTATGACCAACTATGTTTAAATGATGTAGCCACATAAGGAGATGAACTATGAAACCTGCCACTGCAAACGACATTGAGCGCTTCATTTAAGAGAAGTCCTTTGACCACGTATATTCCGCTCTAAGCCGCTTTGCCTCTGAGCATCCGATCTCGCTGGAATTGCCTTACTGCTGCTTGGACTACCTTGATGAAGCGACAGTTTAAGATATGCTGTTGGATTTTCCGGCCAATATCGTCATAGATGACGATATGCTTTCCTTTGATGCAGTCGTAATCTGTACCTTGGTACTGGGACAAGGGACATACCACGCCTTCAATTCTAACAGTAACAATGGCATCTCCTGTGGGCTGAACAACCTGCGAAAAATCCCCGACGGCGAGCCGCTGGACGGTAAGTCCCGCGCCGAAGACAACTTCGCCACAGACGATACGGAAAACTGTGCGTTAACCTAAAATATGCTCCGTTCGAAACAGATTTTCTGGGGAAGGCGTTCGACGGTGTGACACATGGCTACCACATGAACTATGAGCATTGAAATGCATGATCATATGCTCGGACATGTCTGATAGGGAATTGAAGTATCAAATCAGAGACAGATATGACTTGATTAAGCCGAAAATGAGGAAGAAGTAATGAGCAAACTCTTCCGCCTGATAAACGAGATGCCTGACTGCATCATTTCTGAACTCGATGAAAGCGACTTGTGAGAAGCATACGACGAAAGAACGGCATATGAGTAAAATGACTATGTGGGATGAATTGTCCGTGCCAAACATGAAGAAACTCGCTAGAAACGACTTGATCAGATGGTGGATGAATTTTGCAGTGGTACAATCTATATGAAGGTAAAGTGGCAGTCATGAGGGGCTAAAGATCAGCATTGCCCAATGAGCAATATGGGTGTTCAAATTTAATGATTTGCGTTTGGTATGTGCATTTTATCAATAGTCGGTACTGATACTAAACAAAAAAAGGAGCCTTTTTGGCTCCTTTTTTCATTTGAAAGTATTCTATCTCTTGTTACTTGCATTTATTGCTTACATTGCATGTTCGTCTGTCTGTACGTCCTTTTTCGACCAGGGTCCTCTAATTGGTTTATCTTTTGTTATTTCTTCAAGTGCAAGTAACCTTTCGTACCTTGAGGTAACGTATTGTTGAAGCTCGTCTATTATCTCTTGTGCATCTGGTCTCTTAAGTAAAGCGTTGAATCTGCCTTGGGATTTTATGTATTCTGAGACTGGTTTTGGATCTTTTATCTTCTTCGTTACTCTGTAAA
>ENA-UOYA01002601-UOYA01002601.1-activated-sludge-metagenome-genome-assembly--contig:-NODE-2601-length-17276-cov-8.081180_pt1 | contig 17276 bp, 9 predicted proteins | sample MGYA00238163_ERZ764804 | MGnify/ENA primary metagenome ERZ764804 (study PRJEB28919, sample SAMN05720223) | activated sludge metagenome | isolation source: Anaerobic digester | place: Hong Kong... | reverse complement strand
TTAGGCACAACAGAACAAGGACAGTAGTGTCTATCTATACAGTATATGTGAATTTACAAGGTTGTGTCAAAGTTTTTTAGAGAAATTTTGTGTTCAAATGGCTATGGGGCTGTGGATATCTTTTAGTTCAATTTTTTCAACCATATACATACCTCCTAAATCACTATGCTTACAATCTTTTCTTTAACATACAGAAACTTCTTTATCTCTTTCCCTCCCACTACAGGTTCTGCCCAATCTGAAGAAAAAATTTTCTTTTCTACACTCTGCTCATCATCGTCTGCACTAACCTGTATTCTACCTCTAACCTTTCCATTGATCTGCACAGGAATCTCAACTACATCATCGTAAAGAACCCTCTCATCAACTTCAGGCCATTTCTGCATATGCACACTATATACATGTCCTGTTTTTGACCAAACTTCCTCTGCTAAATGTGGAAGTATCGGAGAAGTTATAACTATGAGGCTTTCTATGTCTTTGCTGGTAAATACTTTTTCATTGAATTCATTGTAGAACTCCATAACTGCAGATATAACTGTGTTAAATTTGAAGTTAAGAATGTTATTTTCTATTCTCTTAGCAAGCTTTTCTATTCCTTTTTTCACTTCATCAGATTGTTTGCTAGTATTAGCACTTTCCCATTTACTCAAAAGGAAATCGTAGTATTTTGCTGTGAATCTCTTAACCCCATTTATGGTCTTCTCATTCCACACAACATCTGCTTCATATGGACCCATAAACATCATATATGCCCTCGTAACATCAGCACCATAGTCTTTGATTAACTTGTCGGGAGAGATTACATTTCCCAACGATTTTGACATCTTTACCCCTCCTTCTCCAAGAACCATACCATGGATAGTTCTATGCATATACGGCTCTTCTGTAGGAACAAGTCCTAAATCATAGAACACCTTATGCCAGAATCTTGAATACAGAAGATGCAATGTAACATGCTCTGCTCCTCCTTCATAATGGTCTACTGGTAACCAATATTTCATTTTCTCAAAGTCTGCAAATTTCTCATCATTTTTCGGATCTGTATACCTCAAATAGTACCAGCTTGAACCCGCCCAATTTGGCATAGTATCAGTTTCCCTTCTTGCATCTCCTCCACATTTCGGACATTTAACATTAACCCACTCTGAAATACTTGCAAGAGGAGACTCTCCTGTATCTGTAGGTTCGTAATGCTCTACTTTTGGAAGCTCTAAAGGTAGATCTTTTTCCGAAAGAGGAACTATCCCACATTTCGGACAATGAATTATGGGGATTGGTTCTCCCCAATAATGTTGTCTTGAAAAAATCCAATCTCTAAGATGATATCTTACTGTTTTTTGCCCAATTGATTTTTCATTTAGATACTCCTCTATCTTTGCCATTGCTTCTTCGCTGTGTAATCCATCAAGAAAGCCAGAATTGTAGACAATACCATAGCCTTCATATACTTGGTCTACTGTTTTGATATCTGATCTATCTCCATTCTCTCCTTCGATTACTCTTTTAACTGGGAGATTAAATTTCTGTGCAAATTCAAAATCTCGCTTATCATGAGCAGGCACTCCTACCACAACTCCTGTACCAACATTCGCTAGAACAAAATCCGCAAGATATATTGGCAATCTCTCATTCGATATGCTATTTATACAATATAGTCCCGTAAATACACCAGTCTTCTCTCTGCTCTCAGATATTCTCTCAAGATCACTTCTATTCTTACTTACCTGTATGTACTTTTTAACTTCCTCTTTCATTCCATCAGGAATATATTTCAGAAGTTTTTCTACAACCTCTCCATCAGGAGCAACAACAACAAAAGAAGCACCAAATTGAGTATCTGGCCTTGTTGTAGAAACTGTAAGCCTTTCTTTAGTTCCTTCTAATTCATAGTAAATGTCATACCACTCCTTTCTCCCTATCCAATTCCTTTGCCTAATCTTTACACTCTCTTCATATTCAACCTTATCCAAATCTTTATCTAGTCTATCTGCATACTCAGTAATCTTAAGAACCCATTGATTTATATCTCTTTTTTCAACTGGAGTTCCACATCTCTCATGCTTTCCATCAACAACTTCTTCATTAGCACAACCTTCTTTGCACTTTGGACACCAGTTTATAGGCATCTTAGTTTTGTAAGCTAAACCCTTTTCAAAAAGCTTTAAGAAAAGCCATTGTGTCCACTTGTAGTACTTAGGATCAGAGGTATCTATCTCTCTATCCCAATCAAAAGAAAGCCCTAAGCTTTTCAACTGCCTTCTAAATACACTAATGTTTTCTCTTGTAATATCCTGAGGAGGACGCTTTACCTTAATAGCGTAGTTTTCTGTAGGAAGTCCAAAAGAATCGTACCCTATGGGATACAACACATTCTGTCCTTTCATTCTTCTTAATCTAGCTACACAATCCATCATTGAGTAGTTTCGAACATGCCCCATGTGCATACTATCACCTGACGGATATGGAAATTCTACAAGCAAGTAGTACTTCTCTCTCTCTTTATCGAAGTCTTTTGCTTGATATGATAGGTCTTTGAACCATCTATCTTGCCATTTTTTCTCAAATTCTTCTGGTTTGTATATGTATTTTGCCATATTACAGCACAAAAGTTTAATTGGGATATTGTATACCAAAACAGAAAGTATTGAAAGATTAGGATTTCTCAGTTTCGTGGAACAGCAATGTCAAACAGAATAGTGAATGTTTAAACTTCTTACCCTTAAATACAAATCCGTGGACTTAGCCGGACTCGAACCGGCGGTCTTCTCAATGCGAATGAGATGTTTTACCAACTAAACTATAAGCCCTAGTTACAGCGACAAGTATAACAATGGATTAACTTGAGTTCCATAGGCTGCACCCCTTCTTACTTCAAAGTGGACATGTGGCCCTGTCGATCTTCCTGTAGATCCCATCTGCCCTATAACTTCTCCTCTAGAAACAACCTGCCCTGATCTAACATAGATATTCTTGAGGTGAGCATACCAAGTTGTATACCCATTTCCGTGATCAATTTGTATCGACCATGCATATCCTGAACCACCGTATGTGTTACCCATTGGAGGACATGATTCATTGCATCCAGCAAATATGACTGTACCACTGCCTGCTGCAACAATATTTGGCAGTGCATTAGAAGCAATATCCATACCTGTATGGTATGAAGAAAAGTACTGAGATATCATCCCAATACCCCCCGCCACAGGCCATGTAAGAAACTTCCCAACATTTGGATCTCCAACAGATGAAGATGAAAGAGCCCTGTATTGATTTCCAACATAGAAAGATGGAGTAGCTGCATACGTAGTAGTAACAGGAGTTGGCTTCTTTCCATCAGGAATAAATAATTGTTGTCCCACCGTTAAATCAAAAGGATAGTCAAGCCAGTTTGCATCTGCAATAGCCTGATCACTAGCAGAATACTCCTTTGCAAGTGAATATATTGTATCTCCACTTTTCACTGTTACCAAAACTCCGTTGCTCCTAGGTATTAGTAGTTTATCTCCCGGCTTTATATAGCTGTTTTCATCCATATCATTGGCCCAAAGGATTGATTCGACACTTAGCCCTTCGTAATTTGCAGCAATTGAACTTAGAGTATCCCCTCCTTTTACAATATATTCATCTTCAGACCTTCTTGCCCTATTTTTAGGAACAAGAGTATTTGCAGTTGAATATACACTCATCACATCAGTTTCAAACACACCTACACTGTCTATTTGCTGTGCACTAGCACTCGTTACAACAGGCTTACGGTACAAATATGAAATAGTGAGTATGAAGACGACAGAGCTAAAAATGACCTTCAGAGCAGAGTTAAGAAAATTTCCCCTTCCCCAAAACATACTTTTAGTAAATGAGTCCTTAACATTATTAAAGAGGTTAAAAAGCAAATCAGCCAGCACAGAAAGTAGTACTAGTATAACCCTTATCCTTTGATAACAATACTGAGTGAACGATATGAAAAATTCGATGATACTGTTTTTTCCAGACTGAGAGATATAGAAGGAATGAAGCTTCCTTCTCAATTCCTTTGTAAATCTATTCCCCTTTATATCATCATCAACAAAAAGATACCCATCTTCAGACCGCGAACCATCAGACTCTTCATCAGGGATTCCTAAGTCCTTGAAACTAAGCCATGGTATATTTTTGTTTTGTGAACTCCCTTTATTTTCTGAGACCATAAAAACTACGGTCAAATAATATGACCCATATATTATACCAATTCTCTAAGCCTCGTGGAGAGTAGCAAGAAATTCCTCGTTGTTTTTAGTCTTTTTAAGCCTTTCTATTAACACTTCGGTAGGATTCTCAGTAGAGTCTAAAACTTCAAGCATTCTTCTGATCCTCCAGGATTGATTCAAAACATCTTTTCCTAGAAGCAGTTCTTCATTTCTTGTTCCAGAATTTGTTACATCTATTGCAGGATATATTCTTTTGTTTGCCAAGCTTCGATCCAGATGAAGTTCCATATTACCTGTTCCTTTGAATTCCTCATAGACAAGGTCATCCATTCTACTTCCAGTATCAACAAGTGCTGTGGCAATAATTGTAAGACTTCCATTTTCTTCAAAATTTCTTGCAGCACCAAAGAATTTCTTAGGAGGGTACAAAGCTGCGGGATCAAAACCACCTGAAAGTGTTTTCCCAGAGGTTGGCATAGTAATATTGTAAGCTCTAGCCAATCTTGTAATACTATCCATCAAAATTATGACATCATCACCCCATTCAACCATCCTCATAGCTTTCTGCAAAGCCATCTCAGCTACTTTACAATTTTGCTCTGGAAGTTCATCAAAGTTGGAAGCATATACCTCACCTTTTACAAATCTTCTCATATCAGTTACTTCCTCAGGTCTTTCCCCTACTAAAACAACCATGAGTTTAGCTTCAGGACAATTAGCAGCTACACCATCAGCAATATCCTTCAAAAGCCAAGTTTTTCCAGCTTTAGGAGGAGAAACCACCATAGATCTTTGTCCAAAACCTATTGGAGCAAGCAGATCTATAATTCTTGTGGAAATAACATCCTGTTTTGTCTCAAGTTTAATCTGCCTATTAGGAAATATTGGTGTGAGCTTCTTAAAATTCGGTCTCTTAGCAGCATCACCAGCAGGTCTCCCATACACAGTATCAACCCTGAGAAGACTTAAATATTTTTCTTTATCCTTTGGAAGTCTAGCGTATCCTGCTATCTGATCGCCAGTTCTTAAACTAAACTTTTGTATCTGAGAGCCAGATATATATACATCATTATCACTAGGTAAGAGATCTTCTGTCCTAAGTATTCCATGAGAGCCGTCTTTCATAATCTCTAAAACTCCATCTACAAAAACAAAGCCCTCATCATTCGTAGACTTTTTCAAAATTTCAATTATTAACTCTCTTTTTGGAAGTTCCATGAAATTCTCTATGCCGAGAGTTTGAGCTTCAGTTCGAAGTTCAGCAAGAGTCATTGCTTCGTACTCCCTAATAGTCTTAACTTTTTTAACCATTTTCCTTATGGGAATTAAATTTATGGGCAATATGCCATATCAGACAATTGAAGTATATTGAAATCATAAATGAATGTCAATTCTGAAATGTCATATGAAAAAAGAAGAAGGGATCGGTACTGCCCCAACCGACCCCGATTTCTTTCTCACGATCATTCGAGAGAAAGTCTCGAAGAACATACAAGATGTTTCCCCATCTTCTTCCCTCTTTAATATATTGAATATATTAAGGAGGGAAATAGACGGAGTATCTCAGACTTTTCCGTTTGTCCAGCTGTGCTTGTAACACCCCGGGCAAAGGGAAAAATCTAAGATATCCACACACTTGTAAAGAACTATGAATAAGTATACCTCTAGTGCTTGTAACTGTCAAGCCTATATTTGTTATCCACAAACATACTATACACCGATTTCATTGGAATGTAAATGCTTTCAGACTTTAATGAAGAGATATGTTACGCAAATCATACAAAGATATAAAATGTTACATTTCTTGTGGATTGGTGTACAGAAAACTACATCAAAGTCTTATACTACAAATTCAAAAACACTATATTGAAGTTATTTTCCAGACCTTTCTTACTTTTATCTTTTCAGTAGGACCAACCTTCATTCTTCCTACTACCAATTCCGAATACCCAGCTCTCTGTGCCTCCGCTATAACTGAATCGACACCCCAAGTTCCTCGCACTTCTCCCGTCAAACCAACCTCACCAAAATATATGACATCCTTAGGCAAAGCCTTATCCATAACTGAAGACTTAATCGCAGCACATACAGCTAAATCTATCGCAGGATCACTTACATTTAATCCCCCCACTATATTAACAAATACATCTTTATTTCCAAGAAAAACACCACCCTTCCTTGACATAACTGCACAAAGCATATCCAGTCGTGGCTTTCTAATACCATTTGCAACTCTTCTAAGCGGACCTGCCTCACTTTCCCTCTCAACAACTAACGCCTGAACTTCTACAAATACCACCCTAGATCCTTGTATAATTGAACCTATAGCACTGCCAGAAGATTCTGATCCAGACTCGAGAAACAACAAAGATGGATTACCAACCTCAAAAAGCCCGTTCCCACGCATCTCAAATACACCTATCTCGTTCGTGGAACCAAACCTATTTTTAATACTCCTTATAATCCTGTACTGATTATACTGATCACCTTCCATGTACAAAACACAATCGACTATATGCTCTAACACCTTTGGACCAGCAATATCTCCAATTTTGTTAATCTGTCCCACTATGAAAATTGGAGTCCCTGTTTTTTTAGCAATTCTAGTCAGCATAGCTCCAGAAATCCTCACCTGCCCTATACTTCCTGCGTATCCTCGTGAGATTAAAGATGAAATACTTTGTATAGAATCTACAACTACAAGCTCAAACTTTTCTTGTTCAATTAGAGCAGTTATAGTTTCAGCTGTAGTATCCTCCGTTACAATAAATTTATCAATTTTACCTAAAGCCCCTGCATCCTTCCCAAAAATTCTAGTAAATCTAGAATTAAGTTGTGCAGGAGACTCCTCTCCACATACATACAAAACCTTTCCATTCTTTGTAAAATTCATAACTACCTGCATTAGCAAAGTAGATTTACCAACTCCAGGCTCACCACTCAGAAGAACAACCTCTCCTTCAACAAGCCCTCCTCCTAGAACCCTGTCGAATTCACTATACCCTGTAGATATTCTGCCTTTACGAACACTTTCTTTCTCACCAGATCTAGAATAGTACTTATTCAAAGGTGCAGAAGAAGCTTTCGAAACATTCGCTGTTTTCCCTTTCCCTGTATCAACCGAGACATCATCAAACTCTTCTAAAGTACCCCACTGCCCACATATTGGACACTTTCCAGACCATTTTGGAAACTCAGCTGAACAAGAAGAACAAATATATTTCATAGTTTAGAGTATATCACAGCAGACACTGCTCATTACTTAACTGCCAATTTACCATCTTTAAGCCCTATCTTTACTTCTTTCACTTTCCCCTTTCCTTCTTTCAGATTATGCGACAACATATAGTCAGCAAGAATATTCTCTATACCATCTTGCACAAATCTCCTTAAAGGTCTAGCTCCATATTCCTCACTAAAAGCATTCTTTACTATGTATCGAATAACCTTCTCATCCACATCAACATGTATATTCTCCTCCTTTAGCCTGTTATTTAGATCATCCACTAAAAGCATTACTATTTTTTCAGCATCCTTCCTTGTTAAGGATCTAAATATAACAACATCATCTATCCTATTAAGAAGCTCTGGCCTTAAAGTATCTCTAAGTTCATCAAGCAAGGTACTTTTCATCTCTGCATATGCCCTATCTATCTCTTTATCACTTCTCTGATCCTTGCTCTCCTCGGCAAAGCCTAAAATTCTATCCTTCCTTATCTCCTCCGCCCCTATATTTGATGTAAGGATGATAACAGTATTTTTGAAATTAACTGTTCTCCCCCTCCCATCCGTCAATCGTCCATACTCTAAAATCTGCAGAAGAATATTAAGAACATCAGGATGTGCCTTTTCTATCTCATCAAAAAGAATAATTGAATGAGGTCTTCTCCTAACTCGCTCTGTAAGCCACCCTCCTTCTTGAAAACCAACATAACCCGGAGGAGACCCTATGAGTTTAGAAACACTATGCATCTCCATCATCTCACTCATATCGATCTGTATTAGATTGTCTTCATTCCCAAAAAGTTCTTTAGCTAAAACTTTCGCTAACTCAGTTTTCCCAACACCTGTTGGGCCTAAGAAAAGGAAAGAAGCCCAAGGTCTATCCGCATTTATAATTCCAGTTCTAGCCCTTTTAATGGCAGATGCAACAACATGACAGGCATCTTCCTGCCCAATCACTTTCAAATTCAAAGCAGTTTCTAATTTTAATAGGGCTGACTTCTCTCTACTCCCCAAAGTATCAACTGGTATACCGGTCCACTTGGAAACCACTTTACGAATATCTCTCCCTGTTACCTCATTCTGCTTGCTGAACTTCTCCCTTACAAACTCCTTTTCTCTCCTTCCAATCCTCTTCCCAAGCTCACTTTCTTCTTTTTCAAGCTTCATGGCCACATCCATATTGCCCTTAGCTATTTCCTCTTCTTTTTCTAATCCTAAAGAGATTAACTCATCATGCAATATTGCTAAATCTCCATATTTCTTTTCAACATCAAGTTTCTTAGACGCTGCAGCTTCATCAACTAAATCTATTGCCTTATCAGGAAGATATCTATCACTCACATATCTATCTGACAAAGTAACAGCTAACCTAACAGCTTCTTCACTAATTCTAACCTTATGATGTTTTTCCAATACTGGTTTCATCTTTTTCAAAATCTTAATTGAATCAGATATTGATGGCTCATTCAAAAATATTGGAGTAAAACGACGGGCTAATGCTGGATCTGATTCAAAATACTGACTGTATTCCTCGGTTGTAGTAGCCCCTATACATCTAAAATTACCCTGAAGTAACGCAGGCTTTAGTATAGAGGCAATATCTGTTGAGGGTCCAAGTCCATTTGAACCTATGATATTTTGTATCTCATCTATGAAAAGAATTGTATCTTCTGATTCTGTAACTTCGTCAATTATGGATAAAACTCTCTCCTCAACATCACCACGCATTTTGCTTCCAGCAATAATGTTTGCAACATCAAGTGACACTATTTTTGCATTTCTTAAAGAAGGATGGACTACACCAGAGGCAATTTTCTGTGCAAGCCCCTCTATTAAAACAGTTTTACCTACACCAGCCTCTCCTACAACGATTGGGTTATTCTTCTTTCTCCTACTTAAAATATTCACAAGCTGTAATATCTCTTCACTTCTTCCTATTACTGGATCAAGTTTTCCTTCCCTTGCCAACTGCACTAAATCTTTTCCCAAATATTCAATCATTTTTACATCATCACCTTCAAATGTATCAATCCTAGGTTTGGCAAGGATACCTATTGGATATGTAGCAGTCTTTCCTAAAGCATTCTTAAAGGAATCTACTGTCAACCCAATTGTTTCAAGTTTTTTTATCTTTCTAGAATTACTTTCGAGCACTGCTACCATCAAATGCTCAGTTCCAAAGTACACATGAGACATCTTTTGTGCCAAAGCAAAACCTCGCTGTATAGCATCTGCACTATCTTTTGAAAATGAAAGCTTTCTAGGAATAGAGGTATCACCAACTACTTCAATATTCTTTTTTGAATACAAAACCTCCATAACATCAGAAGGAGAAATACCCATACTATCAAGTGTTCTTCTTGCCAAACAATTCTCATTAAGAACAAGGCCAACAACAATACTAGGAAGAGATATTCTCTTCTCTTGGAAATAATCAGATACCAATGACGCTGTCCTTAAGGATATTAAAAGGTTGGTACTCATTCTTCCAAATACAGATTCTTTTGTCGTAGTATGTTCTATCATTCCTCTATTATACTATATTTGTCAATTTGATAATCAATCAATACGAACAGATACTAGATCTGTAAAAACAAAATAGATGCTGGACTAAGGTATACTATTCCCCCCCTATTTCTTCACTGATTGCAGTATCAACCGCAGAAGCAAGCTCTTCTTCACTTAACTCCTTTTCCTTTTCTGGTTTTGCCTTTTTAACAGTACTTTCTTTTTGTTTTGCACCCTTTAAGCTTAATCCAAGATGCCTTTCTGTTGAAGAAATTGAAAGAATTTTTACATTTACTTCCTCTCCCACTGAAACTATATCTGCTGGATCTTTAACCAATTTATCAGAAAGCTCGGAGATATGTATAAGACCATTCAATCCATCTCCTATTCTCACAAAAGCACCATAAGGGACAACTTTTTGAATTTTTCCCTTTACAATATCCCCTATCTGATACTTTGCAATCGCTTCCGCCCAGGGATCTTTGAGCAATCTTTTAATACTGTAAGCAACTCTCTTCCCTCCATCTGACACACCTATAACCATAACTTTAACCTTTGTACCAACAGTGTATAGGCTACCAATATCCTCTACTTTATCCCAAGAAAGCTCCGAAAGATGCACAAGTCCTTCTAGACCCTCTGCATTTACAAATATTCCAAATGGGGTAATTCCACTAACAGTTCCTTCTAATACATCTCCTTCTTTCACCTTGTTTAATGTCTTTTCTCTCTGTTCCAAATCTCTTGATTGCGTAACCATCTTTTCTGAGAGGATAATTCTATTTTTTTCTCTATCCAACTCTATAATTCTAGTTTGTATCTTCTCCCCTACTAGGGAATTAAGCCTTTTCTGTACTTTCGAGGAGATATCTTTACCAACCTGTCTGATACCATTCAAATACACTCTTGACGCATCTAACTGTGAGGTAGGAATAAAGCCACGAACATCTTTCCCTATTTCAACTATCAATCCTCCGTTATTTGCCTCTACAACTGTTGTTTCAACAATTTCATTATCTTTCTTTGCTTTTTCTAATGTAATCCATGCACTTGCCTGCTGTGTTCTCCTTATTGAAAGTACTAATCTACCATCTTCATCTTCAGGTTTAACAACATAAACTAAGATTTTGTCTCCAGGCTTTAGATCCCTCCAATCAAGAGTATCACTTTTTAATTCTCTTCCAGCAACAATTCCTTCCGATTTGTATCCTACATCAACTACAACTAAGCCATCCTGCACATCAACTACCTCTCCTTCAACAATATCTCCTCTCGAGAGCTTCTTAATCTGATGCTCTTTATCGGCTAAATATGAATCAATCTGGGTATACAGCGGATTATCTGTTTTTCTACTTTTCTCCATTGGACTTTTCCTATGGTGATGTCCTTCCTGCTGACCTGTTTGGACATACTCCTAAAGTTATATGCCAGCTCGGGGAGTATATCACGATTGCTTGTTATTTGCAAAAATCTTCGTAGTCATCTATGCATACCCCCTACCCTATACTACTTCCCCTTACTAACAAGCTCCTCCTTTAGAACAACCCTATCCATATCTGGTTTTTTCGCTTTTAAGATATATCTTCCATATAATACAAAACAGGAATTAACTTTGTACCAATCCTTTTTAGGATACAATTTTTCTAAATCGTGTGCTATTTTTGTTGGATCAGATTCTTTACTTAAACCATATAATTTTGCCACTCTCTTCACATGAGTATCAACAGCTATACCTTGATTTGCATTATATTTATCATTTAAAAACACATTAGCCGTCTTATATCCCACACCAGGAAGTTCTATTAGTTTGTTTAAGTCCTTTGGAACTTCTCCATCGTATTTCTCAATCAGAATCTTTGCCATTTCTATAACTCTTCTTGCCTTCGTTTTGTAGTAGTTTATACCCCCTAGGGTATCTTCTACATCTTTAATCTCAGCTTTTGACAACTTTAAAGCAGTAGGATATTTCTTGAACAAATTTTTGCTAACCTTGTTAACCTGCCTGTCTGTTGTTTGAGCAGACAACACTATACAAACAAGAAATTGGAAATCACTCTTCCAATTCTTAAGTTCAGTCACAGCATTGGGAAACAAATTTTCAACTTCACTCAAAAGTTTTACCGCAAGTTCTTTCCTTTTCATAGTTCTACACTATCTATTAGCTTAGAAACAAAATCAACTCCAAGAAAATACCCAATTAGATCCAATACACCATTTACTTTTACTAACCTTTTAAACTCTTGTCTAACACCTTCATTTTCAAACTTAATTCTCCTAACAGAATTAGCACTACTAAGACCAAGCCTAACTGCATAAGTATACATTTCACTCTTGTTATTCATTTCTAATGCCTCTAAATACTTTTGCTGGTCGTCAGCACTCCATTCTGCCTCTTCATACATATGAGGAACTATTTCATTAAAATCAATACGGTAAGAGGAGCCTTCACTATTTGCTGGAAGCTCCCCATATGTATCCATAATTATCACATTTAGATCATTCAGAATATCCTCTCTACTTCTCCAATTACTCCCTATCCTCGTTGGAACTTTTCTCCACCCTGTACCAACTTCTTTTTCAAAAATTTCATAAACATCTTGGCAGATCCTCTGCACTTCATTTTTCTCATACATATCTTCATTCTCCGTATCCTTACGCCCCCTCCACTCCTGTTCATTACATGCCTCTGCATACAGTTGAACAACACATCTTTTCAATCCGAGTGAGGATATCATTAGGGAATCAAAATTCATTGCAAAGTTAACATATTTCTGTAACTCCTCCTTTTTTGCCCCTCCTATATTTGCTAGAGCATAGGAAATTGTCAAAGCATTACTGTATGGACTTCTATCAAGAAGTAAGAATGAATTATGATATTTTTCATTTCCGAGATAGACATCAAGGAACTCAAGCCTGTTTAGTGCAAAAAGAATCATACGAATACTTAATTCATTTGAGAAATTTTTGGGAAAGCCTTCTACAAGAAGTCTACGGAGACAGGTGCCTATTGGAGTTGAATATATTGGGAAAGAGGAAGTAACTAATTTAATGTTTCGCCCAAGAAGATCTTTCTCTAGATTTATGAAGGCATCTCCTTTTCCAATTTGATCTCCACCTTCCAAGCATAAAGACCCATAGCACACAGGATACATTTTCGATGGGATTAAGTAAATTTATTCATCTTTATTATATCATTTCAGATATGGGGTTTAGTATTGAATACACATATTATTCATACTTTTTGCCTTTGAATAGGACAAATCTTGCGATTAAAAATTTCTACTGTTCATTGATTTGTGTCTGCTCTCCTCTCTTACCCAATTTTCTTCACTAAAAAAATACTCATGTTACATTTTTCTTAATAAAATTATAAAGGGAACTATGTAAAAGGAAAAATATATAACAGGATGAAAGTTCATGATTTTTTGTTTTTCTGATATTTAGTATCACTATAGTTTAGTCTATCGGATAATACGAAATATCATAAAAAAGAAAAAGACCCACCTGTTTAAGATGGGTCTTTCATTTTCAAAAGTCCTGGCAATAACCTATCTTCCCAAAACCAAAGGTTTAAGTATTTTCGGCGCTTAAGCGTTTTACTTCTGAGTTCGGGATGGAATCAGGTAGTTCCGCTCCGCTACGATCGCCAGGCAAAAAACAGTTTTGTATAACTATCTTTTGCCTGACCCCCTTCCGTCGGAAGAGGCTCAGGACTTTAGTTCTAAAGAGCAATTCGTGTACTTTTAGTACACTCAAAACCGAATAGAAAGTGAAAATCAAAAAAGCTTTTGGTCTATTAGTACTCCTTGGCTAAATACATTGCTGTACTTACACCTAGAGCCTATCAACGTGGTAGTCTCCCACGGACCTTCCGTGTGATCAAGTCACACAAGTATATTTAATCTTGGGTCAGGCTTCGCACTTATATGCTTTCAGTGCTTATCCAATAGCAACTTAGCTACCCAGCGATGCTCTTGATAGAACAGCTGGTAGACCAGAGGTTACCACACCCCGATCCTTTCGTACTAGGGGCCGAATCCCTCAAATATACAACGCCTATACCGGATAGAGACCGACCTGGCTTACGCCGGTCTGAACCCAGCTCGCGTGCCGCTTTAATGGACGAACAGTCCAACCCTTGGGATCTTATCCAATCCCAGGATGCGACGAGCCGACATCGAGGTGCCGAACCTTGCCGTCAATATGAACTATCGGGCAAGACTAGCCTGTTATCCCCGGGGTAGCTTATCTCCGTTAAACAATGGCGCTTCCACGCGCAACCAAAGGGTCACTTAAACCTACTTTCGTAACTGATCGAGGTGTCCCTCTCACAGTAAAGCCTCCTTATGCTTATGCACTCTTCACCCGATTTCCATCCGGGTTGAGGAGACCTTAGTGCGCTTGCGGTACTCTTTAGCAAGCAACCGCCCCAGTCAAACTTCCTACCATGCACTGTCTAGAATCCAGATGATGGACACTGTTAGAAATAAAATTCCAAAAGAGTGGTATTACACTGTCGACTCCACCATTCCTGACGAAATGATTTCAAAGTCTCCCACATATTCTATACATCCGAAACCTTATTCCAATGCAAAGCTGAAGTAAAGCTCCACGGGGTCTTTTTGTCCTGGTATAGGTAGGCCGCATCTTCACAGCCATTTCAATTTCACCGAGCGCGCCGTCGAGACAGCGGAAGAATCGTTACGCCTTTCATGCAAGTCACTAATTAAGTGACGAGGTATTACGCTACCTTAGGACCGTTATAGTTACAGCCGCCATTGACCAGGGCTTCGACTTTCCACTTCGCAACCGCTAAAGCACCGAAGTGCATTCAGCAGAGAGCTAATGGATTATCTTAACCTTCTGGCATTGGGCAGGTGTCAGCACTTATACATCCTCTTGCGAGTTTGCAAGCGCCTGTAGTTTTGGTAACTAGTCGTCCTTCCCTATTCTGTGCCACTTCCATCGCCACAAATAAAATACTTATGACGGGAAGTCCCCCTTCTTGCGAACTTACGGGGTTAATTTGCCGAATTCCTTAACAATGCATCACTCGTACGCTTTAGTGCATTTACACCAATCTACCAGTGTCGGATTACGGTACGGATACAAACATTTTTTACAACCACCGAAGTGATTGACGATAGAAATTTTTCCTGGAAAATTAATAGGACAAATCGGATTCCCGAAGGTCACCTTTGCATCACAGCTCATGTATATCCGCCGAAGCGGAAACATCTCTCCGGATTTACCTAGAGAAACTCATTTACTGCTTACACCCCAAATCAATAAGGGGCCTGCCTTTTCAATTTTCTGATTCCTTTTCAAATGTTAGTAGTACAGGAATATTAACCTGTTGTCCATCGTATACGCTTTTCAGCCTCTACTTAGGACCGACTAACCCATGGTTGACTGACATAGCCATGGAAACCTTAGACATTCAGCGAGCAGGGTTTTCACCTGCTTTACGTTACTCATCCCAGCATTCTCACTTCTATATGCTCCAGCGACGCCTTACGGGCCACCTTCACAGCTTTTTATCAACTGCTAAGTTGATCATATATAGAACGCTCCTCTACCACTTATTTAGTTCCAAAGAACTAAATAAATCCGCAACTTCGGAATCTATCTTCAGCCCCGTTAATTTTAAGTGCAAAATCTCTTGACTAGTAAGCTTTTACGCACTTTTTAAAGGATGGCTGCCTCTAAGCCAACCTCCTAGCTGTCTGAGAAATTTCACTTCCTTTACCACTAAGATAGAATTTAGGGTCCTTATTTGACGATCTGGACTGTTTTCCTTTCGAGCACAGGAACTTAGATCCCTGACTCTGACTGCTGTAATGTACAATATGGTATTCGGAGTTTAACTGGATTGAGTACTCTTTCGAGCCTCAGATCCAATTAGTGCTCTACCCCCACATTTTAAATTACAACGCTAGCCCAAAAGCTATTTCGAGGAGAACCAGCTATTACCAAGTTCGTTTGGCATGTTACCGCTAACCACAAGTCATCTCATAATTTTGTAACATTAAAGAGTTCGGGCCTCCATCATGATTTCTCACAACTTCACCCTGCTCATGGCTAGATCACTTGGTTTCGGGTCTCGTGCATGTGACTCAAGCCGCCCTATTCAGACTTGCTTTCGCTTCGGCTCCCCAATAAACATGGTTAACCTTGCCACACACAACGAACTCGCTGGGTCATTCTTCAATAGGCACGCCGTCACCGGATATACCGGCTCCGACTGCTTGTAAGCATACGGTTTCAGTAACTATTTCACTCCCCTAACAGGGGTACTTTTCACCTTTCCCTCTCTATACTAATTCACTATCGGTCGCAAAAGATATTTAGCCTTACCAAGTGGTTTTGGTAGATTCCCACAAAATCTCACGTGTTTCGTGGTACTTAAGGAATTAAAAGAAGGTCATATTTTTTTGTGTACGAGGCTTTCACTCTCTGTGGCATATCTTTCCAGATATTTTCTACTAAAACATGACTTTGTAACTTCTCGAATTGTTTGCTACCAATTCATTTAATCCTTACAACACTCATATCGCACGAGTAGCAACCTACGAGTTCAAGTCCTCAATCATCGCAACGCGAATCATGATTTCTATTCCTCTTACACGATATGAGTTTAGGCTCTTCCCTTTTCGCTCGCCACTACTGGGGGAATAAACTCGTGTTCTTTTTTCCTGCAGGTACTGAGAGGTTTCACTTCCCTGCGTTACCATCAATACAGCTATTAATTCACTGTAAGACAATTAGATATAACTCTAATTAGGTTACCCTATTCGGAAATCCCCGGATCAAAGCTTGTTTGACAGCTACCCGAGGCTTATCGCAGCCTACTACGTCCTTCATCGGTCTTTTGCGCCAAGGCATTCACCATATGCTCTTTGTTCGCTTAATTGAAATTACTTTCTATTCAGTTTTGAATGTGCAAGAGAATTTTTGTGAATTCTATCGCATATAAATAATTGGCCTACCTCAACGATAAAAATATGCACAAAAACTCGTACAACGGAAATTAAAGATTTCTCTTCTTTTTCCGATATTTGTGGACCTGAGGAGAGTCGAACTCCTGACCTCTTCATTGCAAATGAAGCGTTCTGGCCAGCTGAACTACAGGCCCTCTTTCGAATCTGGTGGGCGCACCAAGAATCGAACTTGGGACCTCAGTCTTATCAGGACTGTGCTCTAACCAGCTGAGCTATACGCCCCTCGTATCTCACAATAATATAAAGAACTTAGCTATTAAAAGCTAAAAAGTGACAGGAAAGTCCGGTTAACTCCTTAGAAAGGAGGTAATTCAGCCGCAGATTCCCCTACGGCTACCTTGTTACGACTTAA
>ENA-UOYA01002599-UOYA01002599.1-activated-sludge-metagenome-genome-assembly--contig:-NODE-2599-length-17278-cov-10.997852_pt1 | contig 17278 bp, 8 predicted proteins | sample MGYA00238163_ERZ764804 | MGnify/ENA primary metagenome ERZ764804 (study PRJEB28919, sample SAMN05720223) | activated sludge metagenome | isolation source: Anaerobic digester | place: Hong Kong... | reverse complement strand
CTGACAGTTGTGAAATATATATCGCCTTTTCTGTTTCCTGTTATCGATATGGTGGATTTGCCATCAAGAGACTCATCAATCACATTGTTATTATTGAAACGCTTATCGTTTCTTTGTCGTAGGAAGAAACCATGATTGCCGGATGCCATCCAGATGTTTTTTTTAGAATCTACGAATATTTTTTTGATATACACCACCTCTTTCTTGAATTCAGTATAGCCTGCGGGCAATATTACTTTGTCATCACGCCATGAATACGAAGCGAAACCTTCGGCAGTAAAAAGTGATATTGTATTGGTATCGATGATGCTAACATTGCTGTAACCTATATTATGGAGAAATTTATTCTCTGTAAATATTTTCGGCAAATCCACAAACTTCCCAATATTGGTATCCAGCAATTTCAACTTGCCGTCAATCACCATCCATATTCTTCCTTTTGAATCAAAAGCTGTACTTATGTTTCGATTTGCAGTTTTTAACTCTATTCGGGCTATCATGCGCTTGCTCTGATAACAGAAAAGTCTTTTAGCACATATTATCCACAATCTGTTTTTATTGTCACAATAAATATTCATGATATTATTGGAGTGATTTTCAGGAACAGCAGCAATATCCTGAAGTACATCATACTGATCATCGTAACGACACAGGCGGGTGCCCATGACTACATATATTTGCCCTTTCCTATTCTGACATATACACGAAACGACAGCATTCTTGCTTACAGAATTGACACGATGGAAACAATCTCTGTCGGTATACAGACACAATCCATCATTGCTGCCCGCCCAAAATCGGTCTTTCGAATCTCTAAACAAGCAGCACACCTTATCAGATGGTAAACTCGTGGTATCATTTTTATCATAAAAATAATTGGCAAAACGCTTTGCCACATACTTACTCAGTCCACCGTCGGTAGCTATCCATATCTGTCCAAACTTATCTTCAGCAATGTCATTCACATGCTGATTGGTAAGCGTGGAAGTGTTATAATAATCTTCGGGTATTACATCACTATTGTTTTTCTTACACGCAGACAATAATGATATTACCATTAATAAAATTACTATTCTCAGATATTTCATTCTTTACATTATGGTGTTACTTGGATTTAAGTACAGGCAAAGATACAAAAATATACTTTACATGATGATTTTTATGACGAGATAAAATGGCTGTTTTAATGCTGTTTAACATGATATGATAGTTTCTGATAGTTTGTGAACAAATTTGCTAGTCGCAATCAACAATATCAACAGCTATAAAACAGAATCTGACAGTTCTTATGACAAAATCCACATAACTTTGCAATGTCGAATTGGAAATCACGATTCACGCCATAAGAAACAACAATGAAATAATAATCTTTTAAAAACACAAATTATGATTTTAGTACATAATTACATTTTAGGTATCATTTGCTGCATATACTGCTGTCTGTGCTGGGGCTCCTGGGCCAATACTCAGAAAATGGTATCGCAGAAGAGCTGGAGATTCGAACTGTTCTATATCGATCTTACCATCGGTCTGTTTCTGACAGCTTTATTAGGCGCAGTGACACTGGGCAGCATGGGCGGAGGCGAACGGACATTTTTCACCGATTTAGCCGGCCTTGACTACAACAGCGTAGGATACGCTGTGCTGGGGGGTATTATTTGGAATTTTGCCAACGTATTTCTTACAGCAGCAATCGCCATTGCTGGCATGTCGGTAGGATTTCCCATAGGAGGCGGACTGGGCTGGATAGGCGGCATCATCTTCAACTATATATTAGTTGTGGCTGCTGGCAATGTATATCCAGGCAATCAGATGATGCTTTGGACAGGCGTCATCATCGCTTCTATCGCTATTTATATATGTGCGAAAGCTTACGGCCGAATTTCTACAGCCAAAGCTACTACCCCAAAGAAGGGCATACTGCTGGCACTCATGTCGGGAATAGGATTCATGTTCTTCTACGGACTAGTCGTCAAAAGCATCTCACCAGATTTCGTCAGCGGAGGAACGGGGTCGCTAACACCTTATACCGCAGTATTTTTCTTCTCGATAGGCATTCTGATAACCACTCCTATATTCAATACTTTTGCCATGAAGCATCCCGTCAGTGGCGACAAAGTGATGATGAGGGAATACCTGAATGGTGATATGCGCACTCACATCATCGGCATTCTCGGCGGACTGATATGGATGAGTGGCATGGTAGTGAGTTTTATGGGCTCAGGCAGTGCCAATCCAGCCATCAGCTATGCACTAAGTAATGCATCACCTGTGGTAGCCATGATATGGGGATTCTTCGTGTGGAAAGAATTCAAAGGTGCCCCCAAAGGGGTAACCGCCATGATTACCACTATGTTTATACTCTTCGTATTGGCACTGGTACTCATCACCCTGTCAAATTAATACGCATAGTCAATAAAGATATCTATTCAAAATTCATAAATATACCATTAATCTAAAAGACGCCAAATGAAAAAGAATTTAATTCAAATCGAGCACAGACTATCTGTTCTGATGCTTGTATTCTTTCTGGGAGTTACATGCACAATGGCTCAAATCACAGTATCCGGAACGGTAACGGACGAAAAGAGCGAGCCACTGATTGGTGTAAGTGTACAGGAAAAAGGAACATCCAATGGTGTAGTTACCGACTTAGACGGTAACTTCAAACTTATTGCCCACAATGGAGCGAAACTCACATTCTCGTATGTCGGCTACAACACGGTGGAAATCGTTGCTAAAGAAGGTACCGTGAGCATCAAACTTAAAGAAGACTCCAAAGCTCTTGACGAAATCGTGGTCATCGGTTACGGCGTGCAAAAGAAGAGTTCAGTAACAGGTGCCATCTCTTCAGTCAAAGCCGAAGATATGCAGAACCGCACTTTCACCCAAGCAGAGCAAGCTCTGCAGGGCAAGACAGCAGGCGTACAGCTACTTGGATCTGCTGCACCTGGCAGTTCACCTACCATCCGCATCCGCGGTTTCAGCTCTAACCGCTCGTCAGACCCATTATTCGTAGTTGACGGTCTTCGTACAAGCAGCATTGCCAACATCGACCCGAACGATATCGAAAGCATGGAAGTGCTCAAGGATGCAGCATCGGCTGCGATCTATGGTGCAGAAGCTGGTAATGGCGTCGTACTCATCACCACTAAAAAAGCGAAGAATGGCGTGCGTAAAATCACTTATGATTTCCAACTTTCTTCTCAGAAGATTGGCAATATCCCCGAAGTTCTCAATGCAAAGGAATACGTCAATTGGATGACGGAAGGCGGTTACATCAGTCAGGAAAAGATTAATAAATACTGGGACGGCACCACTGATACTAATTGGGCTGACGTATCATTTGAGAGTTCTCTCATGCAGCGTCATAACTTTAGTTTCCAAGGCGCTAACGACCATGGTTCTCTGTATGCTTCACTAGGCTACGTCAAGGACAACGGTCCTGTAGTAGGCAATGACGATACTTATCAACGAATCACTGGTATCATCAACGCCGATTATAAGGTGGCGGACTGGATTAAATTCACGACCAACAATCAAATAGGACGTTACAATATTCATTCAGTCAACGATGGCGTAGTATCGGGCGTTTCGGGATTTGGCAATATGGGTTCCATTATGATGGCAGCTATCCAACTGGACCCTCTTACACCAGTCACATACGCAGCTGACAAGTTACCAGATACGATGCAAGCCATGGTAGACGCAGGTCGACTTCTCGTAAAAAACGGCAACGGTGATTATTATTCATTGTCTCCATTTGCCGAATCGAACAATGTGAACCCTTACATCATCCGCGATGCCGCTATCAACAAAAAAGACGGTCTCAACTTCCAAGGTTCCACTTATGTGGACCTGACGCCTATCAAAGGTCTGACCATCACAAGCCGTCTCGGTTATCGTTTCAATTACCTCAATAGCTACTCATACTCACAGCCACACGTTGTAAATACTGATACATATTATGATTATGCTACGGTCAATGCATCAAGCGCCACCATCGCTTACTGGCAATGGGAGAATTTCGCGAACTACATAAAGACATTCGCCGAAAAACACAATTTAAGCGCCATGATTGGAACCTCATATTCTGAAAATACGACATTCGGTGTAGATGGCGGTATCACAGGTAGTTCAAGCACATTGGGAATCATTAAGAATGATCCTCTATATGCATACTTCAATTACGCCACAGGTACAGCATCAAAGACTTTGACTGGTGGTGAAAAATTGCGGAGCACCAAACTATCATACTTCGGGCGTGTTGGCTACGACTACATGGGGACATACTTTTTCCAAGGTTCACTGCGCGCAGATGCAGCCGATACATCCATACTTCCAACAAACAAGCGTTGGGGGTACTTCCCTGCAGTCTCATTAGGTTGGGTGGTAAGCAACGAAAAATTTCTCAAGGACATCAAACCAATCACTTATCTGAAATTACGTGCTAGCTGGGGACAAAATGGTAGTGTAGCAGGACTTAGCGACTATATGTATGCTGCCACTATCGCATCAAACATCAAGTATTCGTATTCCACAAGCGATGCAAATGTAAGTTATAACATAGGTTCCATTCCTTCATCTACAGGTAACTATAATTTGAAATGGGAAACTTCCGAACAGCAGGATTACGGTATCGACCTCCGCATGCTCAACGACAGACTCACATTTACTGCCGACTATTTTATAAAAAAGACGAAAGACCTTATCGTCACAGGTATCACTCCTTCACTCGTTGTTGGTAATACAGTATCACCTATGAATGCTGGTAATGTGGAGAACAAGGGTCTGGAAATCGAACTCGGATGGCGCAACCATATCGGTGATTTCAGATACGGCATCAAAGGCAATATCGCAACACTGAAGAATAATGTAACTTATATCGATCCTACCCTTACACGTATTGCTGGCGGTAGCGCAGGTCAAGGTACAGTATGCTACTTCGAAAAAGGGCACCCCATCTGGTACTTCCGCGGATACAAATATACAGGCGTTGATCCCCAGACGGGTAATCCTGAATTTGCAGACCTTGACGGCGACGGCACTATCGGTGATAATGATAAGACCGAAATAGGTTCAGCCGTGCCCGACTTCACTTATGGTATCACCATCGATGCACAATATAAAGGTTTCGACCTCATCATCTTCGGTTCAGGTTCTCAGGGCAATGATGTATTCTATGGTATCAACCGCTCTACCCGTCTACAGGCGAACATGCTGAAGAAATTTTACGACGGACGTTGGACTACTGTAGGGCAGAGCTCTAAATACGTTCGTGCTGGCGCTGACGACATTGACAAATACAACCTTAGCTCAGCGATGGTATTCGATGGTTCTTATTTCAAAATCAAACAGATACAGTTGGGTTATACTCTGCCTTCTGCACTAATGAAGAAAGTACACCTGAGTAGTCTGCGTATCTATGCCAGCCTTGACGACTATTTCACAATCACCAAGTATCCAGGCTTTGACCCTGAAGTTACAGGTACAGGAAGTTCGCTGGGTATAGACTCCGGTTACTATGCACCGACGAAGAAAATTGTATTCGGACTTAACCTGGGATTCTAATTTATCTTCAATTTGATAAGTATGTAACATATTAAAAAAATAAAGAAATCATTATGAAAAATAGATATTTGATAATAGGTATCATGGCATCATTGCTAGTACCTTCACTGACATCCTGCGATGACAGACTTGACATCGATGAACATGGTGTTAGCCCTATCAGCACATTCTATACCACCGACAGTGAAGCAGATGAAGCTATCACAGCAGTGTACAGCAAGTGGTCATCAGTATTTAATCCATTACACGCCATGGTTAATCTGCTCTCAGATGAATGTTGGTCGGGTGGCGGTAACCATTACGACGGCAGCTATTACCGTCTGGCTGACTACACATTCGATACCGATTATGCAACTATATCCACCTTGTATCAAGACTTATACAATGTGATATATGCATCGAATGTAGTGATAGAAAATGTGAAATCCGAAAGCGACATTATGAAAAGAGCCATTGCCGAAGCTAAAGTGTTCCGTGCCATGAGCAATTTCTATCTCGTCACTCTGTGGGGCACGCCACCACTTGTTGACCATACACTGAAAGCTGGTGAATACTCCCAGGGCAATTGCGACCAAACTGCAATGTGGGCTCTCATCGAGAAAGATCTCACCGAAGCTATCAGCAGTGGTGCACTGACAGAAAAATCATCGGCTACAGATAAAACATATCGCATCACCAAACAGTACGCACAAGCTCTATTGGGTAAGACTTATGTTTTCGAAAAGAAATGGAGCGATGCAGTAACAGTGCTCGACCAGGTCATTTCATCGGGCAAATATACACTATATAACGACTATAGCAATCTCAATACAATTGTCGGTGAGTGCAACAGTGAATGTCTGTTTGAAATCAATCGTCCTACTGATACAGCAAATCCTTCGCTCAACTTCGATATGACATGGGACTACGGAGGCCTGCGTGGTGAAAAATATACATACACAAACAGTTCTACACTCTGCAATCGTACTTGGGGATTTTTCAATCCTACCAAAGCGCTTTATGACGCATTCGTAGCAGAAGAAGGACAAAACGGTTATCGCCTGCACAATACGATTCTCACATATCAGCAACTGAAAGACGAACAGGGAGCAACAATCGTATCGGGTATGAACATTACCGACAATGAAGGTTATTACGATTTCAAAAATCGAATTCTCGCCAGCGACTTCTGTATGCCTTACAACCCGCCTAAGAACTTCCGTTTCATGCGCCTTGCCGAAGTATATCTGCTTGCAGCCGAGGCCAATCTCGAAGCAGGCAATGCCACAAAGGCTACGCAGTACGTGAATGTCATCCGTAAACGCGCAGGTGTGGCAGACCTCGCTACAACCACTCTCAATGATATCAAAAATGAGAAACGTTTGGAGCTCTGCTTCGAAATGGTTCGCTATCAAGACCTTATCCGTTGGGGAGATGCCGCTAAGGTTTTAGCTGACAAGGGAAGTAAATACCCCACGCTCAACGCCGACGGTACAGTCACCTATACAACCATCAACGCAACTGCCGATCACGGTTTCAAAACTGGCAAGAACGAGCTGCTGCCAATCCCGGCAACCGAGATACAGGTCAATCCCAATATGAAACAAAACACAGGATGGTAATCATATATAATCGAATGAAAATGAAGACTAAAGTTTTATTTATCTTGCTTTTTGTTCTCTGTGGAATAAAAGGTTTTGCCCAGCAAAACCTTTTCATTTCGCAAGACATCAAGTCGGCTGTCGTCAATAACGACAACACAGTGACATTCCGTTTCCTTGCCCCGAATGCAAAGAAGGTACAAATCGCAGGCGACTTCGCCGAGAAAGCCGAAAAAAATCCTATCGGCGGACTTGTAGGAACAGGCCTCATCGATATGCAGAAAGAGGGTGACAGTCTCTGGGTATACACTTCCAAACCTCTTGAATCCGAATTATACAGCTATGTTTTCGTTGTAGACGGCATATCGACGATCGATCCCAACAATCCTTATGTATATCGCGATTTCGCTACGGTAAGCAACGTTTTTCTCGTAGGACACGGCAAAGCCGACCTCTATGCCGTAAAGGACGTAGAACACGGAACGCTCACCAGTTGTTGGTATAAATCAGCAGGTTTGAAGTGTTCTCGCCGTCTGAATGTCTATACACCGGCAGGCTACGAAACATCCAAGCAGAAATACCCTGTACTCTATCTGCTTCATGGCATGGGAGGAGATGAAGACGAATGGGTACATTTCGGCAGAACTTGCCAGATACTGGATAATCTGATAGCTCAAGGAAAAGCGGAACCTATGATTGTGGTGATGCCTAACGGACATTCGGGTATGAAAGCCGCACCCGGCGAAAGCAGTCTGGGGTACTACAAGCCTTTCCATGTGAAGGACGTCCCTGGAGATTTCGAATTGTATTTCCCTGAAATAATAAAATATGTAGAAAGCAATTTCCGTGTTATCGCCGATAAGCAGCACCGTGCGATAGCAGGTCTGTCGATGGGCGGTGCTCACACCATCAACATCTCGAGATATTACGAAAATACATTCGACTACGTAGGCGTATTCTCTTCTGCTCCACTGATAAGAGATTTCAACAACAAGGTATATGCCAACTTCGATGCTACGCTGCAAAAGCAAATCAAGAATGGTGTCAAACTATATTGGCTCGGCATCGGTCGAGAGGATTTCTTGTTGAAAGCCAACCAGGATTTCAGAGCCAAACTCGACAAATATGGCATGAAGTATACCTTCGTCGAGACCAGCGACGGCCATGTATGGAAAAACTGGCGCATCTATCTGTCCCAGTTTACACCATTACTATTCAAGTAACGACAAATAAACAAGAGATATGAAACTGATAAAATATATTTATATTACAGCCGCGTTATTGATATCGACATCAGCAACAGCACAAGAGAGGAACGTATCTTCCAGACCACGAGTCATCGTAACTTGCGACCCCGAACTGGACGACAACAACTCGATGATAAGGTTTCTCCTTTTCAGTACCGACTTCAAAGTCGAAGGATTGATATATGCCAGCAGCCAGTTCCACTGGAGAGGTGACGGTAAAGGCACCAAATGGTACGTTCCAGGACGAGAATATTCCAGGAATGGTCTTAACTTAGGTCCCATGGAAAGCTGGAGATGGGCAAAAGGAGAACGTTTCATCGACGCAGCCGTCGATGCTTATGCGGAGTGTTATCCGAATCTTAAGATTCACAGCGCCAATTACCCTACTCCCGAATATCTTAAATCAAAGATTCGCATGGGTAATGTGGATTTCGATGGTGATTATTCCAAGGATACCCCAGGTTCAGAACTCATCAAGCAAGTACTACTCGATGACAATGACGAGCAAGTTTTCCTCTTAGCATGGGGTGGTGCCAGCACTATCGCACGTGCACTCAAATCCATTGAAGATATCTATTCGGGCACATCCGAATGGGAAAGTATCAAGGCTAAAGTTTCTCATAAGGGAATACTCAGTTTGTCCGGTGACCAAGACGATACGTACGCCAAATACATCAAACCGTTCTGGCCTGACATGGAACAGATGCAAGGCGGTGGCATGACAGTAGGACTTGCTTACAATGTGCAGAACACATGTTCGAAGGAAGACAAACAATACTATACACCCGAATGGATGAAAACGTATATCATTGACAAAGGTCCATTCGGCAAGATATACCGTTATTGGGGCGATGGTAAACAAATGGTGAAAGGCGATATTACCGATTACTTCGGTCTGTCGGGTTATACTGCAGACCAACTCAAGAAGATGGGTTATATCGTATGGAGTGCTATCCAACCGAAAGGATCATTTCTGGCAGAAGGCGACACTTTCACCTATCTAAATCTTATTAATAACGGACTCAATGCTTACAAAAACGACACTTACGGTGGCTGGGGAGGAGCAAAAACCGCGCTGTCAGACTCACTGAAGAATCTGCCGTTTATGGAATTGATGAAGTATGCCGTTCTGCATAAGGCGAATTCAAATTACACTGCACCTGTGATGAATGGACTTGCAGCACGTTTCCAGTGGTCGATTACGCCAAAATACTCCGATGCCAATCACTATCCAGTCATCAAGGGAATAGATAAGATAAGTGCCAAAGCAGGAGAGAAAGTCACGCTCAAATGTACGGTTTCCGATCCAGACAAGGACCGATTGACACTTAACTGGAAGCAATACAAAGTAGGTACATATAAGGGTAGCATCGACGTAGACAAACCGTCCTTGGCTACTACCACAGTCACAATACCTGCCGATGCCCTGTCAGGACAGACATTACATTTCGTACTTGAAGCCACAGACGATGGCACGCCCAACCTCAATATCTATCATAGGGTCATCGTTACGGTTAAATGACATATATGTGGAGAATCTTCACTATCTATATAAATGAGGGGAAATCAAAATAGATCTCCCCTCATTTGTAAAAATACTAATCAATTATTCTAATGATCTTTTATATCATAGTTTATTTTAATTCCAATGACAGACATGGACGGACATTCTCTGTGATACGGCCCTCTTCTGTTACTGTCGCAACGAGTGGTTTCACATCAGCGGCATTCTTTGCAATCATCACTTTGTAAAGTCCGCTCTCCACCTGCCAACAGCTGCCCTGCTCGTTGAATGAAGCTAGTGATTCATAATGAATAGTGATATTCACCGTCTCGCTTTCGCCAGCACCGAGTTTACGAGTCTTGGCAAATCCCTTAAGTTCTCTTGCGGGCTTGTCCATATCTTTGCCAGGTGCAGAAACATATATCTGGACCACTTCCTTTCCAGCTACTTTTCCTGTATTCTTTACGTTCACGCTCACGTTGATGTTTCCGTTCGCATCCTTCGTTACGACCGGTTTTCCGTAGCTAAACGATGTGTAACTCATACCATAGCCGAATGGATAGGAAACAGCTACATTCTTGGTGGTGTAATAGCGGTAGCCCACGTAGATGCCGTCATTGTAAGTGGTGACGTCGAAATTTTTCCTTTCACCTTCCGTTCTCTTGTCTAAGAATCCTTTCAAAGACTCTGTCAACTGCTCGTCACTGATATCGTCAGGAATAGGAAAGTCATCTTTAGAAGGAACATCGTTGTAGCTTACAGGCCATGTCATCGGCAGACGACCGGAGGGGCTCTCTTTGCCTACAAGAATGTCGGCAACAGAATTTCCGCCTTCTTGACCCGGCAGCCATGAGATGAGCACAGCATCAGGCAGATTAATCCAACTCTGCGTCTCCACTACACCACATACATTCAGAATCACGATCACTTTTTTGCCCGCCTTATGGAATGAAGAGGAAACATCGCTAATCATCTTTTTCTCGGCAGCTGTCAGATTGAAGTTGTCTTCGATATTGCGGTCGCCGAATTCTCCGGATGTCTTACCAATAGTGATGACAGCGGCATCATTGGTCTTGGCAATGTCGGAAAGGTTTGTGTTAGCCAAATCCATTTCAGTGATGAGTTTCTTGGGTAGGAAGGCCGCAAACTGGCTTGTTGATTTTGGCATCTTTGCCTTTGCTTCAGGGATATATTTCTCGTAAGCCTGCTGTATGGCTCCATCCATAGTGAAACCGGCATTTTTGAGTCCTTCTATGAGTGATACCACATAAGCATGGTTCACATCACCAGAACCTGTGCCGCCGGCAATGAAATCATAAGACGTGAAACCGAAGGCCGCCAACTTCTTGATGTTAGTGTTCAGAGGCAATGCATTCTTGGTATTTTTCAATAATACCATACCTTCTAACGCAGCGTTTCGTGTCACTTGCGCATGAGCCTTCAGGTCGGGATTGTTATCAGCCACATAACCTTTGAAGTGAGGCGATTTCAAAATATATTCCAAAACTTTCTTCACATTGCGGTCGATGATTTCCATCGAGAGCGTGCCGTTGAGCACGGCCTTGCGCAGTTCTTCACGCTGACTGAGTTTCCCTGGCATCAGCAGGTCGTTGCCTGCCTCCATCTGCCATGCCGCGTGCTGACCGCCATACCAATCGGTCATCACCATACCTCTGAATCCCCACTCGTGGCGCAGAATTTCTGTCACGAGGTCGGCTCTCTCGCTGGCATAAGTGCCATTAATCTTATTATAAGATGTCATCACGGTCCATGGCTGACTTTCTTTGACTGCTATCTCAAACGGCTTAAGATATATTTCCCGGAATGTACGTGGCGACCCGATAACATTGTTGCTTGTGCGGTTGGTCTCCTGGTTATTCAGGGCAAAATGTTTCAGGGATGTGCCCACACCGTTGCTCTGTACACCATTGATCATGGCTGCGCAAATCTTACCTGCCAGCAGTGGGTCTTCGCTGTAATATTCAAAGTTGCGACCGTTGAGCGGATTGCGGTGAATGTTTGTCGCAGGGGCCAGCAGGACATCCACACCATAGTGTTTCACTTCGTTGCCCATGGCAGTACCGACCAATTTCACCAGTTCTGTATTCCATGTGGAACTCATTACGGTTTCGATGGGAAAGTGTGTGCAATAGAATGTCTTATCGGTTCCTGCTCGTTTCGGTTGTATGCGAAGACCTGCAGGGCCGTCAGCTAAAACAGTGTTGGGAATGCCAAGACGTGGAATGGCGTTGAGCTGTCCAGCTGCGCCCGGTACTAGCGCAGAAGAGCTCCCGATAGTTGCCGATGCATTGTTTTTGACGTTTCCCTCAGAGCCTATTAATAGGTTTAATTTCTCGTCGAGTGTCATTGCATTGATGACATCCTCGATTGGGGCTTTTCCTAATTGTGGGTTTTGCGCGTTTACGCAAATTGGCATTAAAGTTAATGCAGAAATGATAAATGTTTTTAGCATAAAAGGTTGAATTATTGATTTAGATTTCTGCTGCAAAGATATATCAATTTTTATCATTGTTGTTCTTCGTGTAAAATACCAAAGTAAATGCTTTAAAAAGTTAATGTATTGATATTCAATGATGTAAGTATTTCCAAAGTATATGATGAAGTAAACTTTTTCAACGCTTTTGATAAAATGAAATAATCAAAAAAGTGTCCCCATCTCGCGATGTGAACACTCCCATAATCAAATTAATTCAAGTGTATCTCTGTTAAAAGATAAATAAATGCGATATATCCATACATCAACTTAAACCTAAAACAAGAAGAATGGACATATAATCGCCATTTATAAAAAAACTACCTAAAACAAATTAACTACCAAAGTAATCTACGTTTCGATTTTCACAAATCGATCATCTAATAAACCTAATAACAACCTTAACATATTTACCTAACGACCTATTTTATTTCTTGTGTATATATTATAGATAGCTCTATTCAAAGAAAATACCAATCATCGTCGTTTATTTAATCTTAAAAAACTTTTTTTCATATTTCATGACAATTCGTCAGCAATTCAGCCAAATTCTGTGTAATTTTGTAATTGTCAAAATCCATAGGCAACAAATAATGGTTAATATATTCATTGTAGAGCCATGGAATTTTCCCTAACGCTGGATATGACATCCATTATCCGAACACTCCACTATATGCGAAAACTGTTATAATCTTGACAATGGCAAGAAGCTCACCATCATTGCAAAAAAATGATGGACACGGCAATGTCAATATTAAATTGTACAAAATAAATGGAATGCCTTGGAACAGTGCTATTTTTCAAGCACAGAAAGATTGCCTGGGGTAAAGTCATTGAAATGGAGTTAAGTTATCAGGCCACAGATTGGGGAAAACAAATTGAATAAATGATTCTTTGATCTCACAAAAGTGAGACTATCTCTACCTATGCTATTGTACTTGTTATCATGCATGAAGGTATTCGGAAGAAAATCTGTACTGAGGATGATAATTTATTAAAATCATTTCGGTACCGTTTTCGTCAAATTTCTATTATTTTTCTGCTAATTATTATATTTGTGTGACAACCTATTTTTAATTAATTATTATCTTTGTGACACCATAAAAGTGTCTTATAACAAACATGAAAAATTATTGATGACAAAAGCGATGCCTTTGTCACAAACACAGATTGGAAATATGGGGATCGAAAAGAATTCATCATCAATACCGTCTGTAAAAGTCACTTCCAAAAAATCGAATATCGAAGGGGCACAATAAAAAGAAGATAAGAATGATGAAATGCGCACGGTTTTACGTAGACTAGAAGCGTACGCACTCTCTAAATAAAATCAGATACCACAAATATAATTCAATCCTATACTAAAATGGAAATGAAAAATAATCATAAGAGACAGTCTGTCATAGGACTTTGCATTATTGCTCTATTGCTGTTCTTTTACATGCCAACGACAGCAGTAACAAACGTAAGGAATTTCAATCAGCCTAAACTCCAATGGTGGCAGCAAGCCCGATTCGGCATGTTCATCCACTGGGGACCCGTCACGCTTACAGGTAATGATATCAGTTGGTCCCGAAACAAATATGGCGTAAGCAAATATGATTCGCTCTATCTGCGTTTTAATCCTATCAAATACGATGCAAAGAAATGGGTTGAAATAGCCCAAAGTGCTGGTATGAAATATATGGTTCTCATCGCAAAGCATCACGATGGCTTCTGCGAATGGAACACGAAAACCACGGATTACAACATCATGAAGACACCTTACGGCAAGGATGTATGCAAACAATTGGCGGATGCCGCACACAAAGCAGGTATGCGCATCGGATGGTATTTCTCACCTGCAGACTGGAAGGACCCTGATTGCCGTGATGAGAAGAACAATCCAAGATTCGTAAAGCGGGTACTTGAACAGATACGCGAACTGCTAACCAATTATGGTAAAATAGATATGTTGTGGATAGATTACGAAGGAGGGCCCTCGCCTGTCAAGCCCAATCTGATATATCAATTAGCCAACAAACTGCAGCCAGGCATCATCATCAACAATCGTCTGGATGTTCTGCATACCGATGAGTCGCACAGCTATATCGGCCCTAACGGCGACTATGCCACTCCAGAAGGATTTGTTGCCGGATATGGGGCCATTCCATGGGAGACATGCACCAATTTGGGACACCAGTGGGCATGGAAATTTAATGATAAGCCACGTCCCATCACCGAAGCCGCTACGACACTGTTGAGATGCGTGGGAGGTAACGGCAACCTGCTGCTCAACGTGGGACCCGACAGTCTGGGACAGATACCTGCCGAATTTGAGAAGAGCCTTCGTGACCTTGGAAAATGGATCAAACCTATCGGCAGGTCGATTTATGGAACGAAGGGCGGTCCATATAGCCCCACGCAAAATATGACCTGCACCTATAATGGCAAATCGGTATATATCCACATCTTAAAAGCGGATCGCGATACCATCACACTGCCACCGATGCCGATCAAAATATTGAATGCAAGAGTCATCAACAGCAGTCCTGTCAAATTATATCAGACAAGAAAGGACTTGAAATTGGTGTTGCCAGCCGCACAACGTACGGAAATAGCAACGACGATAGAACTCACACTCAGCAAGTCCGCAAAAGCAGCGGGCATCATCCGTCCGTTCTCGACCACTGGCTCCCTGGCATACAATAAAAAGGTGACAGCCTCCAGCTCTGTCGGTCAGTTCCTGCACGATGCCGCTGCAGCGGTAGATGACAATCCGAATACGTTCTGGACATTAGGCAGGAAGAGCTACACCAACTGCGATAAATATTTCGGTTCAAAGCTTCACTATGTCAGAAGTCGACAGGAATTACGCAATATCTTCTGCACCAGTGGTTGGCTTGAGGTAGACTTAGGCAAGGCACAGACGGTAGGGCGTGTGAAAGTGATAGAACGTATTATGTTTAATTCGGCAATCCAAGGATTCGAAATCCAATATAAGAAAGGAAACCAATGGATTACCTGGGCGAAAGATACGAAGATGGGCAACTGGGAAAAAGAACTCACTCCTGTCAAAGCCCGTTATTTCAGATTGGTCATTCTCGACCGCGACTATATGTCGGGCATCAAAGAATTTCAATTGTTTCCGCCTTCCAAATAATAAGTCGATCTGTAATTTTTAATATGAAAGAAATAAGATAATGAAAAAAATCCTGATATTCATGGTATCGCTCCTATGCACCCAATTGTTATTTGCACAAGAGACGACCAAGCCCAAACGCGAATCGACAGAATGGTTGGACGTGTGGGCACCGAACACCAACAAAACGGATCTGCCACGAGTGCTGCTCATCGGCAACTCCATCACTCGTCTGTACAACAAGAACGTGGAAAAGCAGTTGGAAGGCAAAGCTTACTTGGCTAGGCTGTCCACCTCTAAGTCCGTCGGCGATCCAGCCTTACTTGATGAGATATCGACGTTCATGCGTCAGTATTCATTTGATGTGGTACATTTCAATAATGGAATGCACGGATGGGACTATTCAGAAAAAGAATACGGCGACGCATTCCCCAAGTTCTTTGAAACAATCAAAAAATATGCGCCCAAGGCGAAATTCATCTGGGCAGCCACCACTCCGAGAAGAACGGGAAAGGGAATGCAGCAGTTGGATAAACTGACCGACAGAATAAAGGTACGCAATAAAATCGCCGCTGATTATTTTGCCGACAAGCCTGAAGTGAAGACCAATGATCTGTTTTCCGCGGCCGTAAGAAACCCAGCCTATTATGAAAACGGCGACGGTACGCACCCGAATGCACTAGGAGTGAGAGCTTTGGCAAACAGGGTATCCGACCAGATATCAGAGGCACTCGGCAAGGAATGCGACCTGACCCACTTCCCTGAAGGATATTCACCTATGGAAGTAGGAAACAGGCTGAGTTATCATTTCATCCCTGGGAAGCATTTCCTGTCGGGTGGAAAATGGATTCACTATGCCGAAGTCTGCACTTGGCTCGGCGCACTACGTTTTGCGGAAGCATCGAACAACAACGATCTCATCAAAAAGTTGCAGGACAGATTTGACAATCTGGCAGATAACGAAACAAAGTTCTTACCTATCATGAACCATGTAGATCTGAACATGTTCGGAAGTCTGCCATTGGAGCTCTACAAGGTGACAAACGACAAGAAGTATCTCAACCTAGGATTACCTTATGCCGACACCCAGTGGACAGTGCCTTCCGATGCCACACCTGAAAATAAGGCATGGGCAAAGCAGGGATATTCGTGGGAGACGCGCCTATGGATAGACGATATGTTCATGATTACAATTGTACAGGCACAGGCTTATAAGGCGACCAATAAAGCTAAATATATCAATAGGGCTGCCAAGGAAATGGTGATGTACCTGGGCAAGCTGCAACGTCCGAATGGACTTTTCTATCATGCACAGGATGTACCCTATTGTTGGGCAAGAGGCAACGGTTGGATGGCAGCTGGCATGGCTGAACTGCTGTTGGCATTGCCACAGAACAGCCAATACCGCAAGCCGATTCTTGAAGGATATAAAAAGATGATGGGCTGTCTCAAAAAATACCAGGGAGCCGACGGCATGTGGAACCAGCTCATCGACGAACCCGATTTCTGGCCTGAGACATCAGGCAGCGCCATGTTTGCTTACGCGATGATTCTCGGAGTCAAACACGGTTGGCTCGACACCAAGGCTTACACTCCGGTAGCACGCAACGCATGGCTGGCACTGGTCAACTATATCAACAAGAACGACGATGTCACTGAAGTGTGCGTAGGGACAAACAAAAAGAACGATAAACAGTATTACTACGACAGACCGAGAATTGCGGGCGATTATCACGGACAGGCTCCCCTACTCTGGTGTGC
>ENA-UOYA01002598-UOYA01002598.1-activated-sludge-metagenome-genome-assembly--contig:-NODE-2598-length-17279-cov-21.222771_pt1 | contig 17279 bp, 23 predicted proteins | sample MGYA00238163_ERZ764804 | MGnify/ENA primary metagenome ERZ764804 (study PRJEB28919, sample SAMN05720223) | activated sludge metagenome | isolation source: Anaerobic digester | place: Hong Kong... | reverse complement strand
GTTGCATCAAGTGGTACTCATAGAATAATAACTTCTCCTGATGGTATTAATTGGACGACTAATTTCTCGCTATCTACATTTAGAGAGCCTTTTATTTCTAGCGGCACTGTATTATTTGATGGCGGAGTGTTTTTTATATATGCGAGCCAACGACTTTGGTTTTCGTTTGATGGTATAAAATGGAAACATATTTTTATAGGTTTTGGGTCAGTAACAACAACAATATTATACAATGAAGAAAAATTTATTATTTTTGGTGATAGAAATTATAGAACTACAGAGGCGATCATATGAAAAAATTATTAATACTGCTATTTCCTACTTTATTATTTGCCAATCAAACCGCTTATAATCACACTCACCTTGGAGTAGGTTATTCGGGTGAAACTCAAAGTGTTTCAAACATATACAATCAGAATGATATCACATTATCACCTACAAAAAGGCATCATATTAGCTTTACTACTATGAACAACTTTGCTATTGAAAACGGCAATGTGGTTAGTTCAAACGGAATGTATCGATTGGGATATGATAATATTTTCTCATATACATCTACTCTGTTTGTTTTTAATCAAACATTTATGAATCCTGTGGATGATGTACGCCTACGTAACGACGCAGGTTTTGGTGCTAAAACTACACTCGTGAAAAAACAAGTTTTTATATTTGATGTATCTGCAGCTCCTGTTTTTACCTATACTAAATACCTTGATTATCATGTAATCAAAGGTGGTGCAAGTTTCAGAGCAAAAGCAATTATCAATCCTACTGATGAAGATTCTATTTCGTTAGTTCACTTCTATATCATTGGTGGAGATTATCGCTCATTCAATAATAGTCAGGTATCATATTATCATCAGTTCACAGAAAATTTATTTTCAGGGATTGACTGTCTTGCCACTCATGAATCAGTTGCTGACAAATGGTATTACAATCTTAATGTAGCCGCAGGAATCAAGTTATGAGTCCATTAGAATTACAACTTAAAAAAGCTCAAAAAGTAGAACAAGAACATTTAAAAGATATTGGTTTACGTGAAGGATTGAAAAATCAATTGACCAAAATAAAAGGTCACATTAATACGAAAGAAGAAAAAGCCGCAGCAAAAAAAGCTGGCAGAATTATAGGCAAAGGCCATTTAAAAGAAAACAAAAAATATTATGACTATTTAGCTGATATGGAAAAAGCTTTTAAGAAAAACGAATAATCTGAACATCAAATTCTAGCATATCAGAATAAATCTTATATCTTTTGCTTGATTGTTTTATAGCGATAGGATTATAACTATCGTAAAAATCAATAACCTCGGCGGAAGTTTTATTTGTAGCTTCATCCAATCGTGTAGCTCTTCCTAATTTTTGTATTAACTTGCACGTACCTTTTCCTGCGGAAGCATTAATATAACATGCTATAGAAGGAATATTTACTCCAGTAGCAAAAATGGTTGAGGCTAAAACTATTTGATTTTCATTATCTCTTAATAGCTCTTTTGCTTTTTGTCTTTCTTTAACAGAAGAAGAACCTGTTACTAAATAAGCCTCGGGTAATAATTTTTTAAGTTCTTGTCCTTGTTTTATCTTATCAAAAAGTATTAAACATCTTTTCTTTGTCTTTGCAATAGATGCAATTAATTTATTTCTTTCTTCGTTAACTACATATAAATTTGATTCATCGCCATAATCTACAAATCTTCTCGCTAATTTATTTCTTTCCGAACCAATTATTTCAAAGCCATCTGCTTTCGCCATTTCTTCTGTATATTTAGCCGAGATTTTTCTCTTCTCATAAATATCTGCCCAAGAACCACAAATAGGAATTTTATTATTAGGATCGGTTTCATACATTTGAACATGTATTTTAGCTAAATAATTTTCATCAATCTTTTCTTTAATTGTGGAGCGATATACAATTGGTCCAATAATAGAAAACATTTTTAATCTTTCATAAGGATTATCAATTTCTACTGTCGCCGTTAAACCTATTTTTATAGAAGCGTTTTGACAAGAATATATAATTTTTTCAGAGGTAGGGTTTCTACCGGTCTTATGAGTTTCATCCGTAACTATAACAGTTATTTTTGGAAATAAATGTTGTGCTTTTTCGTAAGACTGAATTGACAGCAAAGTAATTCTTTTGTCATCTTCAAAATTAACTCCTTGAATCATACCTACTTCAGAAGGTGAAAATCCCAGGTCATTAATTAATTCTTCTCTTGTTTGAGTAATTAAATCAACTTGATCGAATAAACAAAGTATTCTACTTTTTGAATACGTTTTTAAAATTGCGCCGAACAATGTTCCTTTGCCTGTGCCAGTAGGAGCATTTATAATTCCACCTCTGGTTTGAGTAACAATATTAAGCGCTTCTTTTTGATAAGGTCTTAATTTCTTTTTGCCTACTATAATTTCTTCGGCACTTATAAAGTCTTTATCATACCAAGGAAATTGTCTAAGATCATGAACTTTAAATTCTAAAGAAGCTTGCTTGTAATACAATTTTAAATATGCTACCAAACCTGTAGGTAATAAATTTAATTCTTCATTATAAAACGATTGTTCCATACTCATTAATCCTCTACGGACTAATGGATGCCTAGCTAAAGTCTCATTGCGAGCCTTAAAATTTGACTTCAATATTTGTTCAGAGGCGGAATATTCTTCTTGAGTTGCATTACGATAATCTATTTTTGAGTGTGTATTAGAAGAATATATATGTATCATTTCAGCTGTACCATACTAAAAACTATAGGTTCAATAACATCTCCCAAATCAAAAATCTGTTCATTTCCGTTTATATGAGGAGCTGGTTTACCATTAAAGTAAATAGCCATTTCCCTTTGTTCAAGAAATTTAAATTTTTCTTTATATTCAATTAATGCAATGGGTTTATTATCTACCTTTTGAATATCTTTTACTTCACAAACCACTGTATCAAATGATCGAGGTCCCAGTTCAAACGAATCAAACACTAATCTATGAGTTTTAAGTTTATCTAATATAAAATTGATTAGATCTTGTGTATAGATTTTGCCGTCTAAGTTTTGAACATCCTCGAATATCCAAACTGGGACCTCAACCATAAATAATTATATCCTAAATTACAACAAGAGTTATTTCTCTAATTGCTTTAGCATATCTTCCGCCAATGCTATATCAGCATCATCAGATGAATCACCTGTTGAATCAGCAAATATAAAATCCGCTGGTTTTTCTGTCTCATCTATTACTTCATTATAAGCGTCTTGCCAATACTTTAAAACTTTTTCCTCACCTAACTCATTGACAAATTTACTTACCTCGGTAATATTAAACATCAATTGATTTTCAATCAATTCAACATCTTCTTTAGATTCTTCTTCTGTCGCTTTTTTCTTAGTTTTTTTACTATAAACTGAAAGCAGTTCGGCATCTTCTTCTTTTTGCTTTTTAAATTTTTTAGCAAGATACTCAGGATGTTTCTTTTGCACTTCTTTATACCAACTTTCTGGTACATCAAAATGCACACGATAACCTTTTTTAACTTCTTTCAAACCATTTTCGGCGGTTGTTTTTACTTCCTTTGCTCCATCATAAAGTTTTACTACTCCATAATTAAAAAGCAATTCAAACAAACCAGAATATCGATCGATACCACCAGTGAATAAAAGATTTGTATAACAATTCCTTCCCTCACCTACAATCCTATTCTTGGTTGTTTTTGGATGAACGCGTACTCCAATTGGATGATTAGATGATGGATCTTCTATTTTTTGTGGAGATAAAAGATGCATTCTAACATCAGCCATATAAGGAACACCAGAACCACCACCAGTAGTATGAGAAGGCCCATACATAACACCGATATTTGCAATTAGGTGATTAGTAGTAATAATTGTTAAATTACCATGAATCATCTTCCTAGTAATTACGCGGAACATCCTCTTAATCAATCCAGCTTTAAACATATCTTTCTTATCGTTCTTTTCTTGTTTGATAAGTTCCATTTCATGGATAGTTGATAAGTTTGAAATTGAGTCTACTACCACAAGAATAGGAATTTTCCATTTTTGATTCGCAGATATTTCAAGAATACGATTAAGAAAAACTTCTAGTCTTTCTACTGTATCTAAGCTTTTATTGATTTGAATTTTGTCAGCTAAAGCTTTATCACCAATAACTTTATAAGCAAAGTTTTTGTTCCAGGCATTTTCTGTATCAACTACATAAACGATTCCACCTTTTTTAAGGACATCTTTTGCAAAAACGCCGGCTAATAAAGATTTACCTGCACCGGTTAAGGCAGCAAGGTCAATAATTTTTGATCCAGGTAAACATTTATCATATTCACCAGTATTAATAAGATTTAATGCAATATTCCCCGAATCGATCCAATAAGGAAAATCTACAACATCAGATAAATATTCCGCTCTTAAATCTTTTTCATTAAGAAATTTATTGATTGTTTCTAATGCTTCAAAAGAGGCATCGGAGGCTTTCGCCTCCGCTTTGCTTGCTTTCGCCATTATTAACCTGCCGCAGCTGCTGTTAATTCAGCAATAATCTGTTCTTCAGTCTGATCTGTTTGAGTTTCAGTTTTAACATTCAAAGCAGGATTAGAAGGTTTAACAGAAGCAACTTTTGAAGCTGGTTTAACAGGGGTTTCTGTTGTATCTTCGATTGTTACCGAATTAAGAAACTTATTAAGTTTAGCCTCAACAACTGATCTGTCAGTTTCAATCTTATTGATTGTTTTGAAATCAGGTAGGTCTTTGATTAATTCTCTTTCTTTCTCAGAAAGCGGACGGGGTTGAGCCCATGCGAAAGTTTCTGAATAATCAATGTCATAAATTGTTTGACCATTATCGAGAGGAATTGCTTTTCCTTTACGCTTATCAATCACAAGGTCATGACCATTATCATAATCAATAAGATCATAAATAGGTTTTCCTTCTGATTGTTCAGATTTGATAATCCAAGGACGTTTTTGAGTTGCATCTTTTACAAAAGGCATTCCCATAATTGAACAAATTTTATTTGCCAATTTACCTTCTGATGTATTATCTTTAAGGATAATAAGCTTTGGTTCTTTACCTTCTTCAAGCAAGATAGCATGAAAGTAATAAACGCGTTTACGTTTAATTTTAGAAGCAATAGATTTTATTTTCTTGTCTTCTGATTTAAACATTTGTTCCACAACTTCATCAATTGGACATTTTGATTCGTCAGGAAAAATTTGATTTGTATAGACATATTCTCCTTTTTCGTCCTTATTAGTTCCAGGAAGGTAATGGAACCCATAATTCCAATAAAATAATTCATTTTCGCCGTTAGGTCCAAACGAATAATTACCAGGAATTATACGTACTCTTGTTTTTCCAAAGTCAGGAACAAATTCTTCACGAATAGGAAGATTGTCTTGCAATACTTGATTGAGATTTCCGCGGAGTTTTTCCGCTAGTGTAACTGTTGCCATTTTTGTTTGTCTCCATTTGTTAAAAAATTGTCAAAAAGCTTTTGTAAGCTCGTTTGTATATTATATTTCGTATTTCAAAAAGAAATGTTTAAAATTTTATCAAATTGTTTTCTACATCTAAAGAAAAAGTTTCTGCCTCAAATGAATACTTCTTCTTCAATTTATTCATGTAATTAATTTTCTCTGTTAATTTTGCTTTTAAATTTTCTATTGCATCTAACTTTTGAATATCTAAATCTGCAAATATTATTTTCAGTTCAATTACTTCTTGTTCTAACTCCAGAATTCTTTTTATTTCATCTTGTTCAATTTTAATTTCGGACATATTTATATTATATAATTTTATATTTATTTAACCGCTCGAGGGCATAAATTTTTAGCAAAATCGCACCATTTACAACTATTTTTAGAAGGATTATAATATTTTTCATTTGGATTAAAATGTAAATATTTTACTACTTCTATTCGCTCAGTTAAAGGTTTAAAAAACTTTTCCTTATCGAAAGGTTCTTCTGGATAATTTATCGACTGAAAAAATATATTTTTTTCATCAATATTGTATATCAGATAATCAAAACCTTCTGCAAATTTTTTAAAATGTTGCAATCCTAAATAAAAATAAGAAAGTTTCTGTATGTCTTCTGGAAAATAAACAAAATACCACTTTTCCGAGTCTGAAGTAGTTTTAAAATCAATTATGCGCAACTTATCAAATTCAGTTATAATAGGTAAATCAATAATACCTTTTAAAATTATTCCGGGAACATATTCATATTCCTTTTCGATAGTAAGTTCTGGAAAAGCAAATTTTATATTATGAAAATAATTAATAACAAACCGAGTAAAATTTATAGCCGATTTTTCACCTTGTTCTAAATAATCTGGTTCATTATAAGTGCGGGTTTTAGTAAATTTTCCTTTTGATTTATCTGCTTTACCTTCTAAAAAATATTTTTTAAACTTACCTTTTACTGATTGTAGAATAAGATCATTATCTATTCTATCTAATTTCATTTTTACAGATTCTTCTAATATTGCATGTAATACTGATCCACGTAAGGTTCCGGGCCAAAGAACCTGAGGCACATTCACCTTCTCTATATACTTAAAATAATATTTACCAAAGCAATCATCTATTAGCTTTAACTTAGAAGCGCTAAGAGATAAATCTGCCATAAGCTATTATAGGCATAAAATTAACTTGAATTATTTCGTGCATTAAATTATTTAAATTTAGAAATTAAATCCTAATCAAAAGCCGTACAACTTCATTATATTAGCAAATGAACAAGGTTGATAGAAAAAATTCAAAATATATAAGTATGAAATTGACTAATTTAATGCCTTCTGATTTAATAGAAAAACTAGAACAGAATAAAAGTATATTTTGCAAGTTTGGTGAGGTATATAAAATAACTATAAATCAGCGCAATATTAAGTATGCAGATTTTGTCGAATTGTTTACACGTTCTTATGGTAACGCATATTTCGCTTCTGATATAAAATCAAAACCAATTGGGTATGAAGAGTTTCAGACTTTAGAGTTCCGTGAATTTTATCCAGAGTTTTTTGTTTATAATCAAATCGATAATACTGGCAACGAAGCATTATTTGACTCCATTGTTAATCAGGCCACTTTATTACCTTTGGGATTTGAAACAAGAACTGTTAACTTAGCATCAACAACTAATATTAACGTTACTCTTCGACCAGAATCAACTGAAAAATTATTTACTTCGATAGAAATTATAGATGGAGAAACTACTATAGCAAATAATAAAATACTTCTTAAAAATCAAACGAATAAATTACATAATGGTATTTGGAAGGTTATTAAAAAAAATGATAACTATACCTTGGGTAAAAATTATGTTATAGGCGATTTATTTTTAAATGCTGGATTACCATATTTAGTAACTACAAATTTTATTGCCTCCGATTTTATTACAGATGCGCCAAATTATCAGTCGATTCCTTTGTTCACAATAAATACAAATTATGTTGTAGACGATTATGTTTATTTACCTGTACAGGATGGAAAGTTCATAGTATATAAATGTCTTACTTCTCACGCCGGAACTACTTTCTTCCGTACTAATAATTTTGGTCCAGGACAAACATTAGATACTTATGATTGGTGGGAAAGAACTGATCTAACGGGTAAGATAGAAAAAGCTCAACATATTGAGATACTCTCTGGGTTAACTCAAATGGGACTTTGTTTTGAATATAATATTCCTCTTCAAAAAGAGTATGTTTATTTTGGCGGATATAACGCGGAAGAAATAGACTTTACAAGTTCTTTAATAACTGTTGCGCAATTACCTAATATTTCAAGCAATCAAACTATTCTTATGACTCTAACAAGTAGAGTTAAAGATTTGTATAAAGCAAAATGGTTCCCTTCTAAATGGTTAGAATAAAAACGTTTTTTAAAACAATAATTTATGCTATAATTAAATTGTGAATATCTTTTGGTTAGATTCTGACCTAAAAAAAACTGCTCAATATCACTGCGATAAACATGTTTGTAAACAAATTTTAGAATATGCACAATTACTTTGCTCAGCACATTGGATGACTGAGGGAAGGGCCCCTTATAAGAAAACTCATGTAAATCATCCTTGTTCAATTTGGACAAGACACAATTTAGCTAATTATAATAAACTTGTAAAATTAGCACTATTTCTTTGTAAAGAGTATACAAAAAGATATGGTAAAATTCACAAAACAGAGCAAGTTATTTTATGGTGTAAAATAAATAAACCAAATCTGCCTCGAGGTAGATCAACAACACCTCCACAGTGTATGCCTGATGATTATAAGTGTAGTAATGTTATTAAAGCATACCGACGCTTTTATCGGTTTGAAAAATATAAATTCGCTAAATGGAAATATAGCGAAAAACCTGGATGGTTCCGATGACATATATTATATATCATGGTAATTGCTTTGATGGCTTTACTGCAGCGTGGGTAGCAAAAATACATTTTAAAGATGCTGCTTTTATTGGATGGGGAACAGGACAAAGAAATCAATTCCCTTTAGAAGATTGGCAATTAACTAAAGATACGGAAATTTATATTCTTGATTTTTCTTTTCCTCGAGAGATTATTGATAGAGTAAAAGATAAAGTAGGTAAAATTGTAATTATAGACCATCATAAAACCGCAAGAGACGAATTGGCGGATTATCCATTTGCCGTTTTTGATATGACTAAATCTGGTGCTCTATTAACTTGGAAATATTTTGACCATGATGAACCTGTACCTTTGCTAGTGCAATATATTTCTGATCGAGATTTATGGAAATTTGAACTTCCTTATAGTAAGGAAATTTCAGCCTATATTGCCGCACATAAACGTACATTTGATAATTGGGATATTATTAGTGCTAGATTAGAAGATAAGGATGAATGTTTTGATATAATTACTCAAGGTAAAATACTACTTCAGAATCATGAAATTATTGTAGAGTCTCTTTGTAAACACGGAGTTTTTGAAGATAATTATTGTGATGGTAAATATAAATTTCCTACTTTGAATGTACCAAAACAGTATGGTTCAGATTGTTGTGATTATATTTTGAAAACTACTGATGCAAAAGCTTGCGTTTATTTTCTAGTTGAGGGAACTTCAATTCATTACGGTATTCGTTCTAAACCTGATTTCGATTGTTCAGAAGTAGCTAAATTTTACGGTGGTGGAGGACATGCACAAGCCTCAGGATGGGCAATTAAAAATGATTAGTGATAAAGAAGTATGGTAAGAGAAATTATTAAAGATGGAAATCCTCTTTTAAAACAAATTTCCGAAGAAGTTTCTAAAAATGAAAATGTATCCGATATAATTCAAGATATGTTTGAAACGTGTGAAGCTAATAATGGAGTTGGATTAGCCGCGATTCAAATAGGTATACCAAAACGTATTTTAATTATTTCATTTAAAGGAATTAAAAAAGTTCTTATTAATGCTAAAATAAAAAAGCAAGGATATAAACTTGTAAAGGAAACAGAAGGTTGTCTTTCTTATCCTGGAAAACAAGTTGTAATGGAAAGACCTCGAGATATTGAGGTAATTTATGAAAACGAGTTACGTGATATTGAACGAGTAAAGTATTCAGGATTTTTAGCTAGAATAATACTTCATGAAATGGATCACTGGTCAGCGCAAACAATTATTTAAATTTATCTTGTTCTTATTTTATATATAATAAAATAAAGAAAAAACACAAAGGAAGGATTTAATGGTAGCATTGACAATTGGAAAATCAACACAAAATCAGATCGTAAAACTGTACCAAGGTACAAAGAAACAAGCAGGTCTTGGTGCTCGCGCTATTGCTGACACGCTTGGAGTACCTCGTCGTCAGGTAATGACTGTTCTCGAAGAGAAAGGTGTTGCTGAATTTTCTCCAGGTTCATATACCTAATCTAACTAGTTTAGATTTAAGAAAAAAGGCTCCGTAAGGGGCCTTTTTTATTTGTTTTTATAAAATATAATAGAGTAATGACAAGTAAAGAATATTATAATAAAAATAAAGAAAAAATTTTAGCACAAGTAAAAGCAAACGCGGCAAAAAATAAAGAAAAAATTTTAGAATATCAAAAACAATATCGTGAAAAAACAAAAAAATAAAAGAGACCAATATTATATCGATAATAAACAAAAAATAGATAATTATGGCAAAGAATATTATAACAAAAATAAAGAAAAAATAAATATCAGATTTAAAAAAAATATTGAAAAAAGACGAATATATTTAAAAAAAAGATATAACGAAAAAAGAGAAGAAATACTTAAGAAAAGAAGAGAGTGGAGCAAAGGAAGAAAATATTGTATTGAAAGGTATCACAAAGATCCGATACATAAAATAAAAATGGTTTTAAGAAATAGGTTGCGAGCCGAATTAAAATATAAAGGTATAACAAAAAGCTTTCATTCTCACATTAGTTTTTTAGGTTGTACACCATCTGAATGCAAAATATATTTAGAAAAATTATTTTTACCAGGAATGTCATGGGATAATCATGGCTGGCATATAGATCACATATTGCCATTATCTTCTTTTGATTTAGCAAAAGAGGAAGAAGTGAATAAAGCGTGTCATTATACAAATTTACAACCTTTATGGGCAGTAGATAATTTACATAAAAGTAACAAAATCATATTATAAAACAAAATATATAATATGAATTTATCTCAATTATTAGAACAGTTATTACCAACTTCAAAATTTCGCACTACTATGAAGGAATATGGTAAGGGTGATTTAACAGATTCTCATGGGAATCCGGTTACTAATCCAAAACAGGCGGTAGCTATTGCAGCTTCGGCTTCAGGACAATCTAAACCTAAAAAGAAATATAAGAAAAAATCAGAATAAAAGGAAATATAAATTATGTCACAATTAGCATCATATATTGAACAAGTTCAAGCTAATAAAATTATTAGCGAAGGCGCTGCCGAACTTGCATCCAAAGCAAAAGCTTATATGGATAAAAAAGAAAAAGAAAATAAATCCTTTGAAAGTTATATTAAACAATTAGATGAAATAGCAGAAGATGAATTCCAAGATTTAACTCCTGAAGATTTAATTACCGTGGTTATGGCCGCCGATGAATTTAACGAGGTTATTTCGGATAGAACAGCAAAAGAAGCGGATGCCGCATTTGAAAATTTATGCTATGCTATTGCTCGGGTTCAAAAAGTTTCTGCTCAAGCCTCAAAAGAGATGAAAGCTTTTAAAGCGAAAAGAGATGAAGGTAAAACTATTCCAAAATGAAAAAGTATTCTGAATATTTAGAAGAAGTATCTTTAAGTAGATTTGAGGAATTAACTCAAAATACTATCGATTTCAAAACCAATGTTCAGGGGAAAATTCAAGTAGTTGTTAAGGATGAAAAAACCGGTAAAGTTTTAATTAATAAAATTTACGCAGGTGATTTATTAGTTAAACAAATTTTGAACGCTGTTTCTGGAGAGACAGGATTAAGACCAAAAGTTGATCCTAATATAGAAAGAGTAAAAGAAAAAACTATTGAATCTATTACGGATAATTCTATTATTGAGTTTCAAATTAATCAAAATGGTGTTTTAGTTTTAAATGCACAAATGATTAATAAACCAAAAGCCACCGCAGCACCATTAATACAATGAAAAAATTAGCTAAACTTTTTGAAGATCTTACAAGAGAGACGGTTGATTTAAAAAGACAACCAGGACAAAAAATTTCTGTAAAAGTAAGTGAAAGAGGAAAAGAAATTTATTCTAAAACTCTTGCAAAAGATATTAGCGTTAAATCTTTGATCGCAAAGGTAAAAACCGAAACAGACTTTACAGGAAAAGTAGATCAGAGCGTTATTGATTTATATGAAAAAGAAATAGGCGAGATTGCATTTGATAATATCGTCGAATTTCAAGTAAATCAAAATGGTGTACTTGTAGCAAATCCATCTATAAAATAATTTTCTTGTTATTATAATTTATATAATAGTTATATGACAATAACATATAATTCTATTAATCCATCTCATCCTCAAAGAGCAAACAAATATGATAGCGGATTTGATTTGTATACAAATCAACAATTAATTTTTAAACCTTATGAACGTAAAACCATTTCTTTAGGAGTTCAATTTAGAATTGAGTTTCCTTGGTATATGCGATTTTTAAAATTATTTGGTTTAGGTATTGAAGCTCAAATTAGACCTAAAAGCGGACGATCAAAAAATTCATGGGATGTTGAGTTAGGGACAGTAGACGAATTATATAGAGGGTTTGTAGGGGCAACAATTACAAATGTATCCGATCAAAAAAGAATTTTGACCCCTGGAGAAAAAATTTGTCAAATAGTTTTTGTACCAGTGTTTAATAATATTAAATTAAAAAAAGGAAAAGTAGATGAAAAAACAGAGAGAGGCTCCATGGGATTTGGTTCAAGTGGAGTTCGATAGTAAAGCGCAAAGAAGAGCACAATTTAATAAAAAGAAAAATAAGAAAAAAAATAAAAAAGATTATTATGATCGCGACGATTATGATAATCGTCGATTCAAATAAAAGCCCGTAAGGGCTTTTTTTATTTGTCATATTCATTATTAAGGTACAATATTATATGTCGAAATATATTTCCTGGCACAATCATACCATTAATTCAACGAGAGATGGATTAAGTAAAATAAAAGATCTTGTTAATAAATCAAAAGAAAATGATATTGCATTCACGGTTACCGACCATGGAACCATTGCAGGATGGATAGAAATTTATAATGAGTGCAAAAAAGCCGGAATAAAACCTATTCTTGGCAATGAAATTTATATTCACTCAAATAGAAAAAGACTATTTGAAATTCGTGATTTGCTTCTTGATAAAGAATTAGACGCAGATACAAAAAGAGAACTTGAAATAGAAAAAGAAGAAATAGGAAAATATAATCATCTTGTTGTAGTTACAAAAAATCAATTTGGATTATCAAACCTAATTGAATTATCTAATAAGGCTTATACAGAAGGTTATTATCGTTTCCCAATTAATTCTTATGAAGACTTAATTGATTTGCCTAAACAAAATGATAGCAGAGGATTGTTAATTTCTTCTGCATGCTTAGGTTCACCTTTGTCTCAATTTATTATTAAAGAAAAATATGAAGATGCAGAAAACTGGATTAAGTTTATGCAAGAAACGTTTGGACAAGATTTTTATCTTGAAGTTCAAGCGGTTAATATGGATATTCAAAGAACAGTAAATAAAAAAATTCTAGAATATTCAAAAAAGTTTAAGATCCCCGCTATACTTGCAAATGATTCACATTATCCTACAGATGAATTTGCAATGGCTCACGAAAGATTTTTACTGTTACAAGGGGAACAAAAAATTTCTGACGTAGGTAAAAAACAATGGCGTATTGTTTATGAAGACACTAAAACTGGATCACGTAAAAGAAAAAAAGTTGATACAGATGGTGAATTTAAAAAAGGTCTATTGGCTGAAACTGTAGAGATAGGTAAAACCTATGGAAAAGAAAAAATTATTTCAAAAGAATTAGTTGATAAAGTATGGATGATAGAGGCGGATGACCTATCTTTCAAAACAGAAAAAGAAATTCGCAATAAGGTAAAGACTCAACATCCAGAATTAAAAAATGATTTAGAGGAATTGATTAAGACTAATTATTCTATTTATGATAAAATAGAAGAAGTACATTTCGATTCATCTAATAAATTACCTAAGTATGAAGATTCTAATAAGACTCTTCTGAAAAAAGTAGCTGAAGGTGTAAAAAGAACAGGTATCATGAATAAACCGAACAAAGCGGTTTATTTAAAAAGAATTAATCAGGAACTAGATGTAATTAATAAAAATGGTTTTAACGAATATTTTTTAATACTTGCCGACCTATTTGAATATGCTCATAATAATGGTATTGCAAGAGGATGCGGCAGAGGTTCTTCTGTTGGTAGTCTGGTTGCAATGCTTTTAAATATTACGTTAGTAGATCCTATAGAATGGGATTTACAATTTGAAAGATTTCTTTCTCCTGAAATGGGAGGAGCAATTTCTTGGCCGGATATAGATAACGATTTTCACTCGTTGCCTAATCAACCTTTTGAAGCAAGAGAATTTTTAGTAGCATATTTAGCAGAGAAATATGGATCAGACCATATCGCCTATATTGCTAATAAACTTGTTTACAAAATTAAATCAGCGATTAGAGACCTGGGACAGGTATATGATATTCCTTCTTCGGAAACATTTAAATGTACAAAAGCTTTGAATGAGGATATTTCATTAGAGGCTAATATAAAAAGGTATAAAGAAGTAAAAGAATATTTTGATAAATATCCTGATTTGAAAAAAATAGTTCCGCAAATAACAGGAACTATGTCGGCATTAGGTGTACACGCTGGTGGGGTTATCATTAGCGATAAAAAATATCCACTACATAAAAATGTAGCATTACAACGTCCATCAGATGGATTGAATGCAACATCCTGGACTAAAGATGAAGTTGCACAGTTAGGATATATTAAATATGACCTGCTGGGATTAAAAGCCGCAGCTCAAATTCATTTGTGTAAACAAATGACTGGCTGGGACCCATACAAACTATATCCTTTTAATGTTGAAGAGGTATTTCAAAATACAGTTTTATTGGGTAACAATAATAATATTTTTCAGTTTGAAAGTAATTTAGGTAAAAGATGCTTCACAGAATTATTACCTATGAGTATTGATGATCTTTCAAATGCATCAGGTTTAATTCGAGTACTAGGTTCTGACGAAGGTAGAGCGATGTATGAAGCGTACAAAGCAAACGTTGAGGATATACAAACTTATCCTAATAAAGATGAAAGACTATGGGAGGAAAGATTATTTAATGAAGTACCAATAGAAGAAACATTTTTGATTTGTAAGGGTGTATTAAAGAAAACTTATGGGATATTAATATATCAAGAACAACTTTGCGAGTTAGTAAGAGATCTTTCTAAAGGTGATAAAACATTTGTCGATGGGAATAATGTTAGAAAACTTTTAGGTAAGTTACTTAAGAACCATGGTTATCTCCAGGATTTACAAGGCAACGTAGAAGCATTAAAAAAATGGCATACCGACTTCATGAAAGTTTTTAATACTTATTTTAAACCATACTTACCTCAGCAATTATATACTCCAGAAGATATTGATTTTCTTGAATTCAATCTGGATAATAACAATTTAATTGTTCCGCCGAAAGGAATTGTTAATTGGTTAGTTATGTGTTCTGTGTATATTTTTTCTCGTCTGCACTCAATTGCATATTCAATTAATTCTTATGAGCAATTGTATCAGAAATATTATTACCCAAAACAATTTTGGTTAAGTGTATTAATTTGCGATTATAATAGCGCGGATGATATTAAAGATGATATTGCCGCAATGACTTCTGAAACAGATATTAAAATATTACCTCCTGATATTAATATGTCAGATTTTCTTTTTAAAGAAGAGGGAGATGATATTAGATTTGGTTTAGGAAGTATTTTAGCCTTAGGCAAATCCGCAAAAGAATTAATAGCTATTCGTGAGCAAGGAGTATTTATTTCCGCAGAAGATTTGTTAAGAAGGATAAAAGGCAATAGAGCAATTACTTCAAAGACAATAAAAAATCTTTTGTTTTGTGGAGCATTAAATTCTTTAGGAACAACAAAAGAATTAATATCTTACTTTGAAAGCAACGATATTAAATGTATTGAATTTGCCGAAGAAGAAAAAAATCTGAACATAAAAAATCTTGCTTCGCTGGAGAATAAGTTGATAGGATGCAATATTACTTATATTGATCCAATCATGGCAAAAGCAAAGCAATATACTTCTTTAGATTTACTTGAAGATGATTATCCAACCTTTATGGCGATTAGGATTATTAAAAATATACCTAAGAAAACTTCTACAGGAAAAGATTATATTATGAATATGGTTATTGATTTGAATTCAAATAAAAAATTCAATATCTTTAATTGGGAAAGAAAAGAATTGAAAGAAGGTGAAAACGTAATTGTCAAAGTTAAGAAAAGAAATAATTTTATTTCTTTATCTTAAAATTTGAAAGGTTTACGTATTTTTAAAAGTTCTTTATACCAAGGAAATTCTTCTTTGGCAACTAGTAAATAAGAAAAGCAAGCTTTTTTGTTTTTCTTATATTTATTTGTATTAAGAACCATATCTATAACTTCTGTAAAATAATTTTGGTCCGCGTGTACTTGACATCCTGCGCTAGCAAACGTTACATCTACTCGTTGACCTACTTTTAATTTTTCTGGGTTGCCTATTGTGTGGTAATTAATTCCACCCCAGGCCTTTTCAGTAAGTTCATCCCCAGAATCATAAATACCGTTTTTATTTGTATCAACAAACCAATTTACTTTCGCGCCTGATTGAACAAGAGCACGGTAACCTCTGTGAGTACCAATTTGATAAACATTTTTATAGTAACCTAAACAAAGATGTACATCTTGAGTTATACCATATTTTTTTCTATTTTCCGGAGTCCAATGAGTTCCGGGATCGGTTGTACCTGGATACACTTTAATAAAATCGTCAGTAACTACACATAGTAAATCATCAAAACGGTTTGAATTAGGATTATCAATATTTCTGATACCAAACAAGTTTATTTCATCCCATTCATAACCATGAGTAATATAATATTGCTTAATTTGCAAATGTAATGGAATTTCTGGAATTGAACTAATAAGGCCTGAAACGATGTCTTTAAAATTCATATTATATATTTTGCTTATTTGATAAAATACTATAATTTTATATGTCAGCTGTTATTGCCTTTTCAGGCGCTTCTAATTCAGGTAAAACTACTCTTATGGATGCAATGAAAAAGTATTGTATCGAACAACATGGCGAAGGATCTTGTATGGTTCTAGGCGAAGTTATTCGTAAAGAACCAGTTGATATTAATAAGATTCGTCAGAATCCATCTGAATACCTTAAAAAACAAGTTCAATGGACCGGCGAGAAAATGCGCATGGAAAGAGAATTGTTTTGGATTGATAAACCAAGACTTGTTCTTATAGATAGATCGTTGGCAGATAGTTTATTTTATATTAGCTTTTATATTGATAAAAGCCAACTATCGAAAGAAGAATTAAAACAATTTGCTTTTTTGTATAAAGAAGTTTCATATACTTTGCAAGAACATGGCCGTTATGTATATACCCATTTGTTTGCTCCGGCTCCAATAAAAAAAATAGATCATGACGGTTATAGGTATGAGAATTTAAATATACTTCAAGATATTGAATATGAAGAGATTATAAAAAATAATGAATATT
>ENA-UOYA01002593-UOYA01002593.1-activated-sludge-metagenome-genome-assembly--contig:-NODE-2593-length-17293-cov-7.858858_pt1 | contig 17293 bp, 15 predicted proteins | sample MGYA00238163_ERZ764804 | MGnify/ENA primary metagenome ERZ764804 (study PRJEB28919, sample SAMN05720223) | activated sludge metagenome | isolation source: Anaerobic digester | place: Hong Kong... | reverse complement strand
CGGACACGGCACCGGCTACCTTGGCCGGCACCATGCAGGACGTGACCGAACGCCATTACATGGAAGAACAGTTGATCGAGGCGCGAAAGCTAGAGACGGTTGGACGCCTGGCCGGGGGAATCGCCCACGACTTCAACAACCTGCTCACCGTGATCAACGGTTACAGCGAACTGGGACTCTCACGGCTGTCCGAGTCCGACCCGTTACGCCCCAGCCTCGCTGAGATTCGACGCGCCGGCGAACGCGCCGCCTCGCTGACCCGGCAGTTGCTGGCCTTCAGCAGGCGGCAGGTGTTGCAATCGAAGGTGCTCGACCTGAATGAATTGGTCTCCGAGGCCAAGCAGAAACTGCAGCCTCTGTTGGGCGAGAAGATCACGTTGGTCACCGCGCTGGCTCCCGGTCTCGGGCGGGTGCAGGCGGACCCCGGCCAGATCGACCAGACGCTGCTCAACCTGTCGATGAATGCGCGCGATGCAATGCTGCCGGATGGCGGTACGCTCACCATCGCCACGGCGAACACGGACGTCGGCGAAGAAGATGCCGCGGCGCGCAATGGCGGCCGGCCCGGGCGCTATGTTCTGCTGACGGTGCACGATTCCGGGGCCGGTATGGACGAAGCGACCCTGCGTCATTTGTTCGAGCCCTTCTACACCACGAAACCGCAGGGCAGCGGCACCGGACTGGGGCTCGCCACGGTTTACGGGATCGTCCAGCAGAGCGGCGGCTGGATATCCGTCTCCAGCCAACCCGGCGCCGGAGCCACGTTCAGCATTTACCTTCCACGCTTCGACGAGTAAGCTCTGCAGCCTTCCGCCGCAGACGCCGTATGTGTAAATAGACACGGACCGCCGCATAACCCAGCAAAACCACAACACAAGATTGCACCACTTTCGCCCAGGCGTAGAACTCATACAAAACACTACTGGAACTGCGGGGACTCCTGCTTAATATCACCAAGCTGGCCATCAGAAACACCAGCAGTAACATCAGGAGACGGCGGTATTTCTCCACTTTGCTGTCCACGTCCGTGAACACCTCCGGAGCCGAGGCGTCGCCCGTCCGGAAGCAGTGCCATCCGCCGAACGAGCATACGTGTTCCCAGCCGGAATCCGCGAACAGTGTGAAGTACTCTTCGAGCGACCGATTTGAACCTGGACGGTAGTCCAAGCGATAGCGGAACTCACCGGGCTTGCCTTCGACGAAGCGAAAGACAATTCCTCCGCGCACCAGGTGCCACCCCTGACGCGCCATCTTCTCCAGCCACTTCTCCTCCTGATCGTCCTGCCAGGCGAAGAAGAACCTGAAAACGCTTCTTGTCTTTCCCGATTGGTTCATTGCGCTTCTCCTTTCGCCGCCAACGCCTTGCGCCCCAACTCGGACAAACTCTGCATACGCGCACACTCGCACTCCACTACGCGGCGGCCGAGCGCGGTCAGTACGTAATGTTTGCGTCTTTCGTCTTCGCCGCTGGATTCGCCAGTCCGGCGGATGAGTTCCTGATCGAGCAGCTTGGTTAGCGCGCCGTAAAGCGTCCCCGGCCCCAGCTTTTGCGCACCGCCACTCAACGCCGAGACTTCCTGCATGATGGCGTAGCCGTGCTTGGGTGAGGCAAGTGATGCCAGGATCAGGAATGTAGCCTCGGTCAAAGGCAGAAAGGACATCGGATCGTGTTTCATTGTCTTCCTATCGCGATGCGATATAACGTGAGACGATATATCGTACGACGATATAGTACATGGGTTCTGTCCCCTTGTCAAGAGAAAAAGCGAGAAAAACTAGAGCGTGTTTCTTCCGGGGCTTAGCGGAAGCCTGATCCCGCGCCAGACGAACTCGCCGGAGATTCCCGGTGGGAGCGTGATCTCGCCGGCCGGCTTGCCGTCGCGCATCTCCAGGCGCACGGTGATTTCACCCGCCGGATGCGGCACCGTGCCGGAAACGCGCGTAAGCTTGCCGAGGTGCGGCCGCACGACAACCTTCTTCCAGCCGGGCGAGGCCGAATCCACGCCCAGCACCGTGCGCAGCAGTTCGATGTTGGGGCTGGATCCCCAGGCATGGCACTCCGAGCGCACGCGCGGGCCGGACCATTCGGCCCAGGTAGTTGAGCCCTGCGCGATCATCTCTCGCCAGGTGTCGAGCATGTCGACGTAACGGTCGCCCAATCCGGTCTCGCGCATGGCGAGGTGCAGGTAGTAACGGAAGTAGATGGTCGCTTGCGAGAGGCTTTTGTCGGCAAGCGAACGCCTGATGATCCGCCGCGCATCGTCACCGGTCTTCACGTGCGCCAGCACGGCAAGCGCGTTGGTGTGCTGCGAAAAGTCGCGCTTATCTGGCGTGTCGGCAAACAGACCGCGTGCCGGGTCCCAGTAAAGGTCCACAATGGCGTGACTGAGCCGCTCCGCCTCGTCCTGGTACACTGTGGCCAGCGCCGGCAACCCGTGTGCCCGCTCCATTGCCGCGGCCCACTGGTAGGCCAGCAGCAGTTGCAGATCCAGTGGCGCGGAAGAGCCTTCCTCGCCAGCGGGCGGCACCCCGCTTTTCCATGCGGGGACCCAATCGACGAAATTCCACCAGGGCATACGGCCAAGCGAGCCGTTGACTTTCTGATAACGCGCGAAGAAAGCCAGCACGCTTCGCACACCGGGCAGCATCTGGCGGACGAAGGCTGGATCGTCCGCGTACATCCAGTAGTCGTGGAGCATTCCAATCCACCACAGCGAGAATGGCGGGATGTACTGCTGCAGCGCCGAAGGCGCCCGGCTGAAAGTGGCTCCTTCGGAGGTGCGCGAGCTGTCCAGTTGCTCAATGGCGTTGCGCATCAGGCGCGTGTCGCCGGTCATGTAGACGCTCACCATGGCCTGGATGCGCGTATCGCCGGCGTACTGCAACTGCTCGTAGTACGGGCAATCCATGTAGCTCTCGTGCGCGCACAGCCGCGCGGTTCGCCAACCGATGTCGAGGATCTTCGCCAACTCCGCGGAATCGGATTCGAAGCGGGCACGACGCTGGAACGGATAACCCGTATAGACACCTCGCAGGTCCTCAATAGTAAGAGGCGCATCGCGCGTCTCGATTTCCATTTCGATATAGCGGAAGGTGCGCCAGTGCAGGGTGCGGAACTGACGGCGCCCGCCGTCGGCCGTGAACACGTCCTGGTTACCTAACACGACGAGCCCGTCCACCGTGTCGCGATGCGCCTTCTCGCGCGGCTTGCCGGGCTTCCACATGGCCTCGGCATACCGTAGGGAAACGGTTGCGCCCTTACCGCCGCTCACAGTCAACTCCGGAAACGCCGTCGTAAGATGATTCTGATCGAGCAGAATCTTCGCCCGCGCACGCGCCGGAATCTTGAAGGGCGCCGCACGTCGCGGGAACTCGGCGGGCGGTGTCACGCCTTTGCTGCGGCGTACAAGGGAAAGCCGCTCAGGCGTCTCCTCCATGAAAGGAATGGAGCGCGGCACCAGCATCCAGGGCGCCGGCGAGTCCTGCGCATAGCGGCCCGCCGCAGTCTTACCCGCTTCGGCGGGCGCCCAGGATTGATCGTCGAAATCCGGCTTCTCCCACCCCCATGGATAAAGAGCCGCGTCAATGCGCTCGCCGGGAGGCGCGGCGTAATATCCCGTGGCGTGCTCCGGAGCGAGCGGGTTCGCTGCGTAGGCCGTGTTCCGGGCGCACCGCCACTGCGCATCCGTGTTCACGACCTGTTCGAGTTGGCCCGCTCCCTGCAACAGAAAGCCGGTCTGGCTGGAGATCTGCGCCACCGCCGCGTACGGGCCGTCGTTCCAGACGATTGCCGCCAGCACATTCCGGCCTGCCGCCAGGTGGGGCGCAAGGTCCACCGTCTCGAACCGCCAGTGTTTCAGATCGCCGCGCGCCGGCCCCCAAGCCACGCGGACACCGTTCGCGTAAAGCTGATACCGGTTGTCGCCGCTCACGTGGACGACGAAGGACGCCGGCTTGGCGTCGAGCGTGAACGCGCGCCGGAAATGATACACGCCGTATTCGGAGGCAGGCGCGCCCGGCACGCGTATCCAGCGCGCCTTCCAGTTCGAGCGGATCAGGTCAGAACCGGCAGCGGCGCTCATGGCCGATGCCAGGACGAGCGATAAACAGCATTGTCTCCACAACATCACGAACGCAACTCCCTGCGCGATTCTCAGACGGGTTTGCGCGCCACCGCCACCAGCGTCAGTCCGGGCCAGGGCAGCAGCGGGTCAACCAGTCTCAAAAACCACACGGTCTTATCAAAGATTTTGAGTGTGACTTTGTTGATCTTCTTGCGATGCAACAGGCGGCCGTACAGCGCCCACGCGGGCACTCCGGCGCGGTTCAGTTGGTAGAATTTCTCGATTTTGAAACCGGCGTTCTCGAGCAACTCACGCAACTCGCGGCGCGAAAACCGCCGCTGGTGGCCGAGCGTACGGTCGACGCTGCCGAACAACCAGCGGCCCTGCGGCACCAAGGCGAGCAGCGTGCCGCCCGGTTGCAGAACTCCATGCAGCGAACGGAGCGTCGAGGCCGGATCGTCCAGATACTCGAGCACATTCACCGAAAGCGCCGTGTCGAAGGCGCTTTGCATCTCGCTGTAGCCGGCGGGCTCCGCCGGATCGAGCCGCCGCACTTCGACGTTCGGCGTCCGCAGGAAACGATTGCTCAGCGCGTGCAGGTAGAGCGGATCCTTTTCGGTGGCGACATAGCGGAGCCGCCGCCCCATCAGCCGCGCGCTGAGGTGCCCAATGCCGGCGCCGATCTCAAGAATGCTGTCCCCAACATGCTTGCGTAACAGTTTCGCGAGCCAGTTCAGGTATTGCGGCGTGCCGGTGAGATTGTTCAGCAACCCTCGTCCGTAAGGCTCGGTATACAGGTCGTCTACGGCCCAGAAGTAGAGGATGACCGCCAACGCCTTGAGCCCGTCCTTCCAACCGATTTTCTTGCCTTCCTCAAAGGTGCGCCCGTGGTAGCTGATCGGCACCTCGTAAACACGGAATTTGCGCTTGGCGCACTTCATCACGATCTCAGGCTCGAAGCCGAAGCGGTTGCTGCGGATCGGCACGCTCTTGAGCAGGTCCGTGCGGAAGACCTTATAACAAGTCTCCATATCCGTCAGGTTCAGGTTCGAGAACATGTTGGAGGTCAGCGTGAGGAGCTTGTTGATCATCGAGTGCCAGAACAGCAGCACCCGCCTCTGTTCACCGGCGAGGTAACGCGAACCGAAAACAGCATCGGCGCGGCCGTCGAGCATGGGACGAAGCAGGTGGGGGTACTCGCTGGGATCGTACTCGAGGTCGGCATCCTGGACCAGGGCGAAATCGCCGGTCGCATGTTGGATAGCCGTGCGCACCGCGGCTCCTTTGCCCTGGTTCACCTCGTGGCGGAACAGCCGGATGGCTGGTTCGTTCGCGGCCAGACGTTGGAGGATCGCCCAGGTACCGTCGGTTGAGCAGTCGTCTACGATGACCAGTTCGCGGTCCATATTCTCGGGCAGAGGCGCGGCAAGCACCTGTGCCAGGCTCCGTTCGACTACTACTCGCTCGTTGTAGACGGGGATCAGGATTGAGAGCTTCACGGTTCTTCCTCAGTATAATGAACGCGGGCAGAGAACAAGGGAGTTCTTTCATGCTGATCACACGGAATACGTTCCTCGAGGCCGCCGCGGGCGCATCGCTGTCCATATCCGGCGCCGCCGTCCCGCGTTCTTACAAGAGACTAAAGGACCTGATAATCTACAAAGATCCTAACTTCTACAGCGCGTTCCCGTCGATCGTCCGCCGCCCCAGCGGCGAACTGATCGTAGCCTTCCGGCGCGCACCGGACCGCCGCCGGGTGGGAGGAAAAGGTTACACACACACCGACCCGAACAGCAACCTGGTTCTGGTGCGCTCGCGCGACAACGGCGAAAACTGGACCAAGGATCCTGAGTTGATCCACGCGCACCCCGAGGGCGGTTCGCAGGATCCCTGCATGGTTCAGCTTCGCGACGGCACACTGGTCTGCGCCAGCTACGCCTGGTACTGGATGCCGCCCAGCGCCCAGATGCCCGAGAACGGCCACGCCCCGTACAGGTTCCTCGGCGGCTACATCGTGCGATCCATCGACGGTGGCAAACGCTGGCAAGGCCCATACGTTCCGCCCCCGGTGCCGGGCCGGAACCTGAAGGACGCCTTCGGGCAACCTCTGCCGGCTTACAACCGCGGCGCCATGTGCCAGGGGCGCGACGGACGGCTTTACTGGGTGGTGGCGTACGGATGGGAGAAGATGTACCCGTCGGATCTACACCTGCTGATCTCGTCCGATGGCGGGAAGACGTGGAAGTACTCTTGCCGGGTTGCGTGGGACGACAAGGTTGAATTCAACGAGACTTCTCTCTATGAAACGCCCAAAGGCGACCTGGTGGCCTTCATCCGCACCGCGAAATTCGACGATCACACGGTGATAGCACGGTCGACCGACGGCGGAAAGAGCTTCGAGCGCTGGCAGGACGCGGGCTTTCAGGGTCACCCGCATCACGCGCTGCGTCTGCCGGATAACCGCGTCTGGCTCGTGTACGGCTACCGTCACAAACCGTACGGCATCCGCGCGCGCATCCTGGATCCTGAGTGCACCAACGCCGCCACAGCGCCGGAAATCGTGCTGCGCGAGGACGGCGGATCAGGCGACATCGGCTATCCCTGGAGCACGTTACTCGCGGGCGGCCGCGTCCTGTCCGTCTACTATTTCAATACCGATCCCGACGGCCCGCGCTGGATCGCGGGCACGATCTGCGGTTGAGGATGTTATGCATGAATGAACGGAAATGGAGCCGCCGGGGATTCTGCGCCTCGGCCGCCGCATCCTTGGCGCCACGAACCGACGCATCCGGTCCGGTTCTCAAGATCGTAGCGAAGGGAATCGTGCACGACGCGTCCACGGCAGCTATCGCCGGTGCCTGCCGCTGCAACAACGGTGATCTGTTGGCAGCGTTCAATACCGGCGGCGATTTGAGCGCGGGATAGCGCACCGGCCTCGTGGTGGAGTTGCCGGATCGCACCCTGCTATTGCCGCTTGGGGGCGCCTACGACCGTCGCGGCGCGTGGGCTTGCGGCCTGGTGAAATCCACCGACAACGGAGAGACCTGGGGCAACTACAGGCGCATCGTACAGGGAAAGAGCGACGAGACGCCGATCATCCTGCTCCCGGACTCCCGCGTGCTCCCGCGGATTCGCGGTCATTCCGACGACCCGAGCCGCCCGTTCCACGTGTCGCATTCCTCCGACGGCGGCGCATCCTGGTCACGTTCCACAATGCTGCGCCCAGGCTGTACGTGGCCTACAACGTATTGGAAGAAATCTCAGCGGACTAGCTCCCCGCAATGCGCACCGTCCAGGCGGCGGTGCGCGCCGGGCGATCGGCAACCAGCAGAATCCGGTACAGGCGGTCGCCCCAAACGCTCTTCAGATGCCCATCGGTGATGGTGACTTCTTCCACCTTGGGTGTGAGCCTGCCGCCTTCAAACAGTACGCGCGCCTTGCCGAAACCCGCCTGCAGGCCGTCCAGTTCCAGTTCGCCGGGCGATGCGACGCGCACGCTGCAGGGCGTCATCAGCGTCAACGTGATCTGTGCTGCGTCCCGCTTGAGCTGGCAGGCATCCGTGATCGAGATCTCGTTCTTCTCGCGGTCCAGCCGCATCCTGCGCCGCCAGGATTCCACGCCCGCCTCCGCCGGATAGGTTTTAGCGATATCCATGCTCAGTTCCGCACCGCGAGCGTCCGTGCGGTAACGCACGTCGCGCGCCTCGAACTCGCGTCCATCGTGCTGCATGACGCCGTCAATGGTCGGCAGGTTGTGGTAGGCCGACTGCATGGTCCATATCTCGTACCGCTGCTTGCTGAATGTTTTGGCGGTGTAAGTCTCCACGCCTACGTCGATGAAGACCGGCTTGCCGTCGTTGTAAACCACGAAGTTGCCCACATCGTTGTGGTTGTGGCTTTCCGCGTTGTGGCCGCCCTTCGCTGCGATGTATAGCCCCTCGGAGGAACCTTCCTTCACCCGCGCCGCCATCACTTGAATGCCGGACAGCCACACGTCGCCGATCAGGGGCGCTTGCGGTCGCGCGGTGCGCAAAGTCCCGTAGTTGAAGATGGCCGGCAGTTGGCGGCCCAGGCTGTCCCGCCGCAACTTGCCGCCGCCCAACCCGGACGCACAGAAGGCGCCGAAGGCCTGCAGGCGCTCGTCCTTGATGTGGCGTCCGGCGCGGAACACCAGGTCGCCTGAAGGCGAGGCGTGCGCGGATGCGTCCGCGAAGTTGATGAACCAATTGCCGGCAACATGGGCGCGCATGATGTAGCGGGCGATCTCGCGGATGAGCGGAACGTCGTAGACGTCGAGCGCGCCGCCGGTCGCCGAGTGGAGCAGGTCAAGGCAATCGAACAGCGATGCACCCGCGCGCGACCAGTAGCCGGGGCCTTCGTCACAGCCGCCGTCGTCGTGATAGGGATTGATGAAGTTGTCCAGGCTGCGCAGGATCCGGTAGACCGCCGCGACGCGCCGCTGTTCGTTCGTTTCCAAGAGCAGCGCCGAGGTGAGCCAGTTCGAGTTGATCCACGGGTTCCAGTTGTTCACCGGCCGTGTGCGCGATGCGTTCCACCCCATCCAGCCGAAGTCGTCGCGTTGCAGGCATGGGGTGAGCATACGGCGGTCCACTTCCGCACGCAGGCGCGGGCGTATGAGCGGCGAGACGGTGTCGAGCCGCGCCCCCAGCAGGTAATCGGTCCACGCCAGCAGGCTGGCGGTTTCGGCGGCGAACAGGTCGACGATAGGCTCATTGACGTCGGGCAAGCCGCGCCCCGCGCGCTGCACTCCCACGTGCGCCGGCACGCCCCACCAGGTCTCTTCAAGCGTGAGCCAGATGCCGTTGGCGATCTCGTCGAGGAACCGCCCCTTGGCTTCGACACACTCTCCGATGACCAGGTCGCCCAGGCGGTTGCGGCGGGCGCTGCGCACGCTTTCGAATCGCGAACGATTGCCGTTGCGAGCGAACTCGAGGAAGGAGCTGGCCAGCAGTGAAGGCCACGGCGCGCCAAGCTGCGCCTCCGCCGAGGCCGCCAATTCCTTGCGCAACCCGGCCGTCAGTCCGTCCCACGCATCACGATCCGCCGAGGTGGGAAACGGCTTCCATTTCGGGCGGGCGATCAGGCATCCTCCGAGCCGCCCTTCGGTCCAACCGCCGGACATGATGTTGCGGGGCTTTTCCCCACCAGGCTGTTGGGATGCCACCAGATGAGGCGCGGCGAGCGCGGCGCCGGTGGAAGCGAGCCAAGTCCTACGGGTGGTTTTTGGCATGCCTTCCATACTGTCACAACCGGAATGCGGTGTTGGGGCCACGGTGATAGAGGTCGCGGGAGGCACTTATGGGGCCGAAGCCGTCTTGCGCCCAGACCCGGCAACGTCTAAACTGAAAGTGATCGGGGCGTGGCTCAGCCTGGCTAGAGCGCCTGGTTCGGGACCAGGAGGCCGGTGGTTCAAATCCACTCGCCCCGACCATTCCTCAGATATTCCTGCCGCTTCCGTGATAAACTGCCCTCTTGCGACTGCCGGCAGCGGTTCCTATCCTGACCACAACTCTGCTTCTGGCGTACGGGTGCGCGCGTTATCCCGCGGCCTATTCGCCCCCGCCGCAGCGGCCTAGCGACTTCGGCCCTGATCCTCCCCTGATCCGTTCGATGAGCGCATTCACCCGGATGGATTCACCCTGGGTTCAGAAGTACTTGGTCAAGGACATCGATACCTCTCCCGGCCAGGGCCTGCGCTGGACATTCGAGCATCCGGAGATGCGGTTCGTCCTTGAAGATAAGGCGAATCAACGGCTGGTGGTGAATTTCATCGTGCACTCCGGAACGTTCAAGGAGACCGGACCGTTCACCGTGGAGTTCCTGGTAAACGGCACCCCCGTCGGGAAGATGCGCTGCGCCGAGCCTGAGGAGCACCGGTTTGAGGCTCCCGTGCCGAAGGAATTGCTGGAGATGATGCCTGAAACACGCGTGGCGATCCGGGTGGACAAGTACTGGATTGCGCCGACCGACCACGCCAAGCTCGGGATTCTGCTCGTAGACGCGGGGTTCTTCGCACGGTGAAAACAATCTTTCAGATCCTGTTCGGGGCGGGCTTGACCGTGGGCGCCGGCGTGGCGCTGGGATCGCTGCTGCTCGCCCGGTTGCGCGGCGAGTTCCGCCGCATCGAGTTCGCGCTGTTCTCCTTCCTCTGCGGTTCGGCAGCTCTCAGCCTGCTGATCTTCCTTCTCGGCTCCGCGCACCTTGTCTATCGCGGCGTGCTGCAGGTGCTGGCGTTCGCGCTCATAGCAGCCGCGTTGTGGTTCAACCGCGGCCGCCGCGGGGAGCCGCTGGAACCGTTGCCGCAGCCCTGGCTCAAACTGTTCCGGATCGGCTTCGCCGGTTACGGGATCCTGTACTTGGTTCACGCCCTCGCGCCGGAGGCGAGCCCGGACGGGGTGGCCTACCACCTGGAGATTGTCGGCCATTACGCGCGGGCGCACGGCCTGGTGCCCATCGCCACGAACATGTACGCCAGCCTCTCGCAAGGCATCGAGATGCTGTTCCTGATGGCCTACACGTTCGGCCGGCACTCCGCGGCGGCGATGGTCCATTTCAGTTTCTTGATGGCGCTGCCGCTGCTGCTGGTGAGCTACGGGCGCAGGTTCGGCTTCCCGGTCGCGGGCGCCTTCGCCGGCCTGGTGGCGTTTACGTGCCCGCTGATGGGCATCGACGGCGTCAGCGCCTATAACGACGTGGCGCTGGCCACGACGGCCTTCGGCGTCTACTACCTGCTCGAATTGTGGGACCGCAGCCGGAACCGCGGCCTGCTGCTTCTGGCGGGGTTACTGGCGGGATTCTGCTATGCGCTGAAGTACACCGGAGGCTTCGTGATCCCCGCCGCCATGGCGTTCGTTCTGTGGCGGCAGGCCCGTGCCGGACAGGGATGGCTCAAAGGACCGCTTACCGTTGCGGTTTGCTCCGCAGTGCAGGTGGCTCCGTGGATGATCAAGGATTGGATCTGGGTGAACAACCCGGTGGCTCCGTTCTACAATTCCTGGTTTCCCAATCCTTTCATCTATGTGTCCTTCGAGCACATATACCGCACGATCATGGCCAGAATGCCGGATGGCTCCAGCCGGATTGCGGGTCTGTGGGACGCGTTGATTTCAGGCCGGGAATCGCAAGGCCTCATCGGGCCGCTGTTCGCGCTGGCGCCGCTGGCTCTGCTGGCGTTGCGTCAAAAGGAAGCGAGGCGCCTGCTGGCCGCCGCGCTGGTGCTGGTGCCGGGTTACATGGGCAACTTCGGCGGCCGGTTCCTGCTTCCCTTGGTTCCTTTTGCCGCCATGGCTATGGGCCTCGGGATGTCCCGGTTCGGCCGCCTGCTTTCCTCGCTTGCGGTGCTTCAACTGATCATTTCACTTCCGGGCATTCTGCCACTTTACGCGCATCCATACGCGTGGAGACTCGATTGGCCGCCTCTGGCCGCGGCGCTGCGGTTGAAACCGGAAGCCGAGTTCCTCACTTCCCGGCTTGCGTCCTACCCCGCCGCGCGCCGCCTGGATGATGTCCTGCCGGGCGTCGAGACCATTTACGCCGGCGATCCCCCCGCTCAAGCCTATACGCGGCACCGGATTCTGGCGTCTTACATGTCGGCATTCAACCAACGGCTATCCGAGATGCTGAACGCCGCGACGGTGCCGGCGGAGAAATCCCTGGCCGAATGGCAGTACCGGTTCCCTTCCCGCTCCGTCCGCCGCATCCGCGTTGTGGTGGCGAAACCGGGGCCGGCCAGCCAGTGGTGCGCAACCGAAATCCGCGCATCGAGCATCGGCAGGGAGTTGGAACGGCAGCCCGCATGGAAACTGTCGGCGCGGCCGAATCCCTGGGATGTGCAGTTGGCTTTCGACAACAGCCACGTTACCCGCTGGTGCACGCGCGAACCGGTTTCGGCGGGCATGCACATCGAAATCGACTTCGACGCGCCTGTGACGCTTGACGCCGTGACGATTGAAGCCGGAATGGACCAAACCGCCGCGCTGCGCATCGAAGGGGCGGACGAGCAGGGCGGCTGGACACTGCTCTCAGACAAAGCTCAACCGGAGCCGCTCAAGAAGGTGACCGGCCTGCGGCGCGCAGCGATGGTGGAGTTCAAGGCGCGCGGCGTGCCCTACCTGCTCGTGAAGGACACCGCCGATTACGCCGAGGATTTCTGGCGTAACAAGCCATACTGGGGTGTCACGGAAGTTTTCGAAGCCGCTGGCTACCGCCTGTACCATATCAACTGAACCGGCGGCATTGCATCGCCCCGGTTGAGTGTATACTGACCCAGAAACGCACACGGTAGGTTTATATCGTCCTATGAACGAAGGCGCACCCGAGCGTTTTCCAATAAGAGTCTGGCTCATTTCCTTCCTGGGCTGGATGTTCGATTTCTATGACCTGATCCTGATCAGCTTCCTGCTGATTCCGATTGGGAAGGATCTGGGACTAAGCGTCCAGCAAGAGAGCCTGATTCTGGGCGTGGCGTTGGGCGCCTCGGGGATCGGCGGAATCGTCTTCGGCTACCTGTCCGACCGGTACGGGCGCAAACAGGTGATGACGTGGACGATCGGGTTGTACTCGCTGGGCACGGCGCTGTGCGCGTTTTCCACGGGACCGTGGAGCCTACTCTTCTTCCGCCTGCTGACGGGACTCGGGGTGGGCGGCGAATGGGCCGTGGGACACGCTCTGGTTCAGGAAGCTTCCCCAAAGCATATGCGCGGACGGGCGGCGGCGTTCCTACAGGCGGGCGAACCTCTCGGCGTGGGCCTGGCGGCCGTCACGGGACTGCTGATCACGCCGCTGATCGGGTGGCGGTGGGTGTTCGTGGCTTCGTCCGCGACGGCCGTTCTTGCATTTGTGGCACGGCGGCACCTTCCGGAATCCACGTTATGGAAGCGGCAGAGGGAGGAGCAACTCTCGCCAATCGAGGCGCTGCGGTGGATCACGCGCCACGGGTTTCTCCCGGCCCTCATCAAGGGTTGGATTCTGGGGGTCTTCAAGCTCGGCACCTACTGGACCTGTTACGTGTGGCTGCCCAGGTTCCTGCAGGACCAATTTCACCAGCCGGTGGGAAGATCGGCGGTCTGGATCCTTACGGCGCAATCGGGACAGTTGGCCGGGATGCTGCTGTTCGGCTATGTAGCGGACCGCTATGGCCGGCGGCGGGCGTACACGGCGTACTCGTTGCTGACGGCCTGCGCCATCTACTCCCTGGCGTTCCACTGGGAGCCGTTGCTGGCGAGGCCGGGCTTCTTCTGGACGGTGATGTTCATGATGGGCGTCGGTTCGGGCTGCACGGCGGGCTTCGGCGCGTTGCTGGCCGAACTGTTCCCGACGCAGGTGCGCAATTTCGCTATGGGGACGGCCTATAATTGCGCCCGCGGAGTGCAATTCTTCGCGCCCATGGTTGTCAGCGCCTTTGTGGCCGGATATGGCGTGCGCGGGGGTCTGGGCGTGCCGCTGGTGCTGGCGCTGGCCACGGCAAGCTGGGTCTGGGTCCTTCCGGAAACCCTGCGCCGGGACTTGGCGCGAATCGCGACGCCTTCCGGTGCGGCTTCGCGCGAGGTTCGGTAAGGATGTGTTGGAAGGAACGGCAGTCAAATTTTCTCAGAAAACCCGCCTACCCCTAGCTTTCCTCCCTGCTTCCCTGTAGGATGTTAGGCGCGGCGCGGGGGGTTCGCGCCTGCCGGCGCCGACTACCTGTCAGTGAGGGAGCCATGTCCAAGATCAATTGGGGACGCGTCATCGGCGGTGGTCTGCTCGCGGGTCTGGTGATCAACGTCGTGGAATTCCTGGTGAACGGCTTGTGGCTGGCCGCTGATTGGGGAGCGGCCATGAAGGCTTTGGGCATGAGCGGCGAATACGGAACCGCTCAGGTAGTGGTCTTCAATCTCTGGGGCTTCGCCATGGGGATCTTCGCGGTGTGGCTGTATGCTGCCATCCGAACAAGATATGGCCCCGGTCCAAGGACGGCTTATACGGCGGCAGTGGCGACGTGGGTGCCCGGCTATCTGATGGCGAACATCCCGCCGGCTGTGCTAGGCATGTTTCCGGTGCGGCTGATGCTCATAGGCATCGCCACTGGACTGATCGAGGTGATCCTGGGAACGCAATTGGGTGCGTCGTTTTACAAGGAAGGCGAAGCCCCCGTAACCAAGGTCGCCGGGACTTAGGCCGAACCGGCAACAGGTGGCGGAGCGGACCCGGGGTGGTGTAGTATAAATACTTGCGGCTCATGGCGCGCGCGGATGTAGGTGTGCGTCCCCTGTAAGCAGCCTTCCGGTAGACCAACAAGTCAAAGAGGATCGTTATGTACGCTGTGATTGAAACGGGCGGGAAGCAGTATCGCGTGGCGCCCGGCGACACTATCGAAGTGGAAACGCTCAAAGGCGATGTCGGCGCCGCCGTCGAGTTCGACAAGGTTCTCGCGGTGGTGAAAGGCCCGGAAGAGGTGGTTGCGGGTCCGGCGCTTGCCAGCGCGAAGGTCAAGGCGACCATCACGGCGCACGGCCGGGGCGACAAGGTTCTGGTCTTCAAGTTTCGCCGCAAGAAGCAGTACAAGCGGACCATCGGGCACCGGCAGAACTTCACGCAGGTGAAGGTGGACGAGATCGTCGCGTAGAGGGAGTGCGGCATGGCACATAAAAAAGGTTTAGGAAGTTCGCGCAATGGCCGCGATTCGAATGCGCAGCGGCTGGGTGTGAAGGTGTTCGGCGGCCAGACGGTTCCCGGAGGCTCTATTCTGGTCCGGCAGCGCGGGACCAAGATCAAGCCGGGCGAGAACGTCGGGCTTGGCAAGGACGACACGTTGTTTGCCCGCGTTGGCGGCGTGGTCGAGTATCGCGACCGGGGCCGTCACGGCAAGTTCGTGAGCGTTAAGGTCGCGTCCTAGACGCCCGCGGAAGAACCAGAGTTTTCAAATGAGGCCGCCGCCTGAAATGTGGCGGCCTTTTCTATGTTCATCGACGAGGCAAGAGTTTATGTGAAGGCGGGCGACGGCGGCAACGGCTGCCTGGCGTTCCGGCGGGAGAAGTATGTCCCGCACGGCGGCCCGAGCGGCGGCGACGGCGGCCGCGGCGGTGACGTCGTTTTTGTCGCCAGCATACACCACAACACCCTGCTTCACTTCCGCTTCAATCCCGAACACAAGGCCCAGCGCGGACGCCACGGCGAAGGCAGCAACAAGACCGGCCGCGACGGCGCATCCATTGAAGTCCCCGTACCCGTGGGCACGGTGGTCTTCGACGAGGCCACCGGCGAAATGGTTCACGACTTCGCCATCCCCGGCGAACGTTTCGTCATCGCCCGCGGGGGACGGGGCGGCCGGGGCAACGCGCGCTTCGCCACTTCCACGCACCAGGCGCCTACCGAACACGAACCGGGCCATCCGGGCGAAGAGTTTCACCTGCGCCTGGAACTGAAGTTGCTCGCCGACGTCGGTCTGGTGGGTTTCCCGAACGCGGGCAAGTCTACGCTGATCTCGCGGATCTCGGCGGCGCGGCCCAAAATTGCCGACTACCCGTTCACAACTCTCGAACCGAATCTCGGTGTGGTCGATGCGGGCGATGGGCGCACCTTCGTGGTGGCGGACATCCCCGGCCTGATCGAAGGCGCGCACCAAGGCTCGGGTCTCGGAATTCAGTTTCTGCGCCACGTTGAGCGTACGCGCCTGCTCGTCCACCTGGTGGATGTGTCGGAAGCCACCGGCCGCGACCCGGTGAACGATTTTGAGGTCATCATGCGCGAATTGGCCAGTTTCAGCCCGGAGATGGCGGCCAAGCCCATGCTGCTGGTGGCGGCAAAGATGGACGTCGCGCAGGACTCCGCGCGCGTGGAAGCTCTCGAGCAGCTGGCGGCCGCGCGAAACCTGGAATTCTTCAAGCTTTCAAGCGTCACCGGGCAGGGCGTCGAAGCGCTGAAGCACCGCCTGGGCGACATCTGCCTTGCGCCGCAGGCGCCTCCCTCCGAGTAAGCCGCGACTCCTCGGTTTACTGTAAACTTGTCCACTGAGGAGATTCCATGAAGACTGCTCTTTGCTGTCTCCTGTCGTGCGCGGCGGCCGTGATGGCGCAATCCTTGCCTGTGCGCGGCCTGCATTTGAGGGCACCTCTTGCCGAGGAAATGCCCCTGACCGAGAAATTCATCCGCGAGGTACTGCCCAAGGAAGGCGTGAACGTTCTGGTCATGGCCTTTGGTTACCGGTATCAGTACACCAAGCATCCCGAGGTGGTGGACAAGGATCCCCTCAGCCGCGACGACATCAAGCGCCTTGTGGCGGCCTGCCGCGAGGCGAACGTCAAGCTGATTCCGCAGATCAACATGCTCGGACATCAATCCTGGGGAAAAGAGACGTCCCCGCTGCTGCGTGCACATCCGGAGTTCGACGAGACTCCCGGCGCTTACCCGGACAACCAGGGCATCTACTGCCGCAGCTACTGCCCGCTTCATCCGCAAGTGCACGCCGTCGTTTTCGACCTCATTGACGAACTCTCCGAAGTTTGCGAATCGGATGCCTTCCACGTCGGTATGGATGAAGTGTTTCTGTTAGGCGAGGAGCAGTGCCCGCGCTGCCGCGGGCGCAACAAGGCCGAGTTGTTTGCTGGCGAAGTGCGCACGCTGCGGGACCACCTCGCGGCCTCCAACCGCACGATGTGGATGTGGGGCGACCGGTTCCTGGACGCTGCCACCACCGGTTGCGGCAAGTGGGAGGCGGCCGAGAACGGGACCGCACCGGCTCTGGCAGCTGTCCCGAAAGACATCGTCATCGCGGACTGGCATTACGAAGCTGCCCACCCGACGGCCCCCTACTTCGCGCTGCAGGGCTTCCGCGTTGTCAGCTCGCCGTGGCGCAAGGCCGGCGTGGCTTTGCGGCAAGTGGACACCATCCGCCTGGCGCGCATGAATTCGAGTCCGGTTGTGGCCTCGCGCATGCTCGGCGTGCTTCACACCACCTGGTGCGGTGTCGGCGCTTTCGTGCGCGCTTATTACGGCGAGAAGGAAGAGGACCAACGGGCGCTCGAATCGGCCATGGCCTTCAAAGCGTTGTTCGCGGAACTGCGCAAGCAGCCTTGAGACCACGCCGCGCCCACCAGCACGCGAGCAGGGCCGGCGGCAGATCGATGATCGCGATGAGGGCCGCGGTCTTTAGGAAGCCGTAAACGGGAATCAGCCAGGCGCCGATCGAGAGCGCGCCGGCACAGGCGCCCACCAGGTCCCAGGCGTAAAGC
>ENA-UOYA01002591-UOYA01002591.1-activated-sludge-metagenome-genome-assembly--contig:-NODE-2591-length-17304-cov-5.433011_pt1 | contig 17304 bp, 15 predicted proteins | sample MGYA00238163_ERZ764804 | MGnify/ENA primary metagenome ERZ764804 (study PRJEB28919, sample SAMN05720223) | activated sludge metagenome | isolation source: Anaerobic digester | place: Hong Kong... | reverse complement strand
CAATACCTACATCATTTTTCATGATTTCAATTTCGTTTTTACCAATAATATAACCATCTTGTGATGGAACATGCAATGTTATAAAATCAGCATGTCTAAAAACATCTTCAATAGGTTCTGTTTCAATCTCTACATTAATGAATTGACCGTTGTAGAAATCGACACGAACGTCTGCTTTTCCAACAAATTTATCAGATGCAATTACTTTCATGCCAAGACCAAGAGCCATTTTGGCAACAGCTTGTCCAATTCGCCCAAATCCAATTATGCCTAAAGTTTTTCCTCTCAATTCTATACCATTGGCGTAAGCTTTTTTCAACCCCTCAAAATTACTATCACCTTCTAGTGGCATATTTCTATTTGAGTCATGCAAAAATCTAACACCAGTAAATAAATGAGCAAATACCAATTCGGCCACACTTTCGCTTGACGATGCTGGTGTATTGATTACATGTATTCCTTTACTGCGAGCATAATCTACATCAATATTATCCATTCCTACACCGCCACGACCAATGATTTTTAAACCTGGACAAGCGTCAATAATGTCTTTTCTAACTTTTGTTGCGCTTCTTACTAAAAGTACAGAAATATCATGAGTATTGATATAATTGGCAACTTGTTCTTGTGCAACTTTGGTTGTTAGTACTTCAAAACCACCTTTGTGAAGCGCATCAATTCCACTTTTTGAAATACCATCGTTTGCTAATACTTTTATCATATTTTAAATTTTATTTTCTAAATTTTTCATTACATCTACTAGAACCTTTACACTTTCTAAAGGCAAAGCATTATACATAGATGCTCTGTATCCGCCAACAGATCTATGACCATTTAAACCAGAAATTCCAGCTTCTTTCCATAACAAATCAAACTGCTCTTTGTGCGCTTCATCATTCAATAGGAAAGTAGCATTCATGATACTTCTGTCTTCTGCCACAGCTGTTCCTCTAAATAGTGGATTTCTATCAATTTCTGTATAAAGTAGATTTGCTTTGGCTTCATTTATTTTTTCAATGGCAGATATTCCTCCAAGATTTTTTAACCATTGTAACGTGAGCAAAGAAGCATATGTAGCAAAAACAGCTGGCGTATTGTACATGCTTTCTTTTGCAATATGTTGCTGATAATCGAGCATTGATGGAATTTGTCTGTTTGTTTTTCCAAGAATTTCCTCTTTTACAACAACCAATGTAGTTCCTGCTGGTCCCATATTTTTTTGTGCTCCAGCATATATCAAATCAAATTTTGAAAAATCTAGTGTTCTTGAAAAAATATCCGAACTCATGTCACAAACTATTGGGACATTGGTTTCTGGAAATGATTTTATTTGTGTTCCAAAAATTGTATTATTTGATGTACAGTGAAAATAGTCTGCATCTGCAGGAATTGAATATTCTTTTGGAATAAATGAATAATTTTCAGATTTTGATGATGCTACAACTACAGTTTCTCCAAATAGTTTAGTTTCTTTGATTGCAGCACTTGCCCATGTTCCAGTGTCTAAATAAGCAGCTTTACCGTTGGTTTTCATCAAATTATAGGGAACCATCAAAAACTCTAAACTTGCTCCACCTTGAAGAAATAAAGCTTGATAACCTTTTCCTTCTAATCCCAGAAGTTCAAGCACCAATGCACGAGCTTCTTCCATAACAGCCACAAAATCCTTGCTTCTGTGCGATATTTCTAAAATGGATAATCCAGAATTATTAAAATCTAAAATGGCTTGTGCAGATTTTTCAAATACTTCTTGAGGAAGGATACATGGTCCAGCGCTATAATTGTGTTTTTTCATTTGTAATTACTAAATTATTTCGAGCACAAATTTCGAAATTTGACAATTAAAATGATTGCTAATTTTTATGCAAACTTACTATTGTTATTAACGAAAACGATTTAGTTAATAAGAAAAACTCAATGAAATTATAAAAATGCTAATTAATTTTTAATGAAATACGATTTTGTTTTAGAACATTCTAATTTATTAAAAATTTGAATTTGTTTTCAAAATATGAACCAATAAAAGGTAGAGGCAAGCGAACGCTGTAATAACCACTAATAATTCCAGCGATTGAAATAATAAAAAAAAGAAAATTGTTTATAATCAATGGGATTAAAAAGTAGCTATCTAATGTATAAGCAAGACCAAGAATTATATTGAGGATTGAAGCTGTAATTCCAAGCCCCAAAGATTGTTCCAAATGAAATTTTTCTAAAGAATGTTTTTTTCCTTTATTATAGTTAAAATAGGCAATAAGCCAACCGACTAAAGTTATGTAGCTTATAATCGCTACGGTTCTTTTTTTCATTTATATTTTAGATTTAGGTAAAAAGGGCAAATTTCCCTAGTTAATCCTATTACAAAAACAAAGTTTGCAATAGGATTTTTCGGGAATGTCTCAAAATCCCCTTTGATTGGAAAATTACCGTTAGGTTTGCCGGCAAAACCATAACGATGGATGAACCAACCAAAAGTTAAGCAAATTTAAATCTATTAACTGGTCAAAAATGTAGAATTGTTAAAACAGTATTGTAGAATTGTTTCTACATCGAGAAGCATTAACCGTTTAGATTGAAGAATTCAATCAATTCAGCAATATTATTTATCTCAAGTTTTTCAAATATTCTATTCTTAAATGTACTTACTGTAGATTTTTTTATGTTTAGAGTTTCTGCTATTTCCATGTTTCCATATCCTTTTATAAAAAGTCTTGCCACTTCAATTTCTCTACTCGAAAGCGTTTCTAGAGGATTAATTGGCTTTTTTGAAATGTAAGAATCGAGGATTTTGTCTTTGATATTTTGGGTAATGTATTTACCATAGAGAACCATACTATTCAATGCATTTTTCATTTCGTCTTCGCTACAGCCTTTGTTTAAATAGCCAGTAGCTCCAGCGTTTAAATATCGAAGTGCATAAATATCCTCGTCATAAGCAGTGAAAATAATTATTTTCAATTCAGGTTGTATTTTCTTAATTTCTTCCAATATTTTCAGGCTATTGCCATCTGGAAAATTAATGTCTAAAACCAATAAATCAATACTGTTTTGATGAACTATGTCTAAAGTTTCTTTAAATGTTCCGGCTAGAAAAATTTTTGGTTTAAAAAATAATTCTTTTATGATCATCGCAACTCCTTGTCTAACAATGCTGTGGTCATCAGCAATGAGAAATGATAATGGCTGTGTTGTTTTCATAGTTTGTTGTTTTGTTTCTTGAAAATTTCTTAAGCCTTAGCAAGGTTTATGTTGAAAGTTATGGTGGTACCATTTTTTGGAGCACTATCAATACTGATTGAGCCATCAAAAAGTTCAACGATGTCTTTGCAAATACTTAATCCAATTCCCAAACTGAAAGGATGGTTTTCTGCGATAGTACCTATTTGATAGTGAGGATCAAATATCTTCTCGAGGTTATTTTTTGATATTCCAATTCCATTGTCAAAAACAGTAACGGTAAGTTGGGTTTCAAAATCTGATAAAGTCTTGTTTTTTGCCGAAATTTTTATCTTACCATTTTGTGTAAACTTATTTGCATTTCCAACTAGATTATAGAAAAGTTGATGAATTTTTGCCAAATCTGATACGACTACAGTGTTTTTTTCTAATTTATTTTCAAAGGAAAACTCATTTCCATTATTTTCTGTCAACAATTGAACAACATTTACAATGTTTTGAATTTCTTGGTTTAAATTAAATGTTTTGTTTGTCAATTGTGGCTTTTGATTGTTAGCTTTTGAATACTCAATAATCTGTCCAGAGAGCATTAGTAATGAATTTGTTGTAAATTCAACTGACTTCATTGTTTGTTTAATTTCTGGATTATCTATTTGATTGGCTATATTTTTACTATAAAATGAAACCATGCTCAAAGGAGAACGAATTTCATGACTAAGCATACTTATGATACGATTTTTAAAATTCAAATTTTGAGTGATTTTCTGGTTAGCATCTTGAAGTTGATTTTCATACTCAAATTCTAGTTTTGTTATCCCAAACAGAATAATCGAAATAAACATCATCAAAAGTGTGATTAGAACAATTGATATGTTTCTAATAGTTTTTTGACCAGATATTGTTTTGTTCAAATCGTTTAAGTTTTTATTCTTCTGTAAATTCAATTTACTATTTATACTAGGAATAGTTTTATTACTCAACAATAAAAGTTTTTTATTGAGAACTGCTAGTTGTGCATTTTTTCCATTAAGATTTTCGAGAGAATTTTTTAGTTTTTCATATTCATTTTTATAATAATTCTTAGTCTGATCAATTATATACTGAATTTGTTCTTCAATAGTGCCTTTATTCACCTTATTCATGTATTTGAGAGTAACTATAACATCTTTGTGCTCTCTTTGAACATCCATTTTTCCTGTAATAGCCTGCCCGAGTCTTGTAAATAGACCTTTTTTAGGAACGCTATCAACTTTTACATATGTTTTTGTATTAAAATCGTCAAGAAATTTTTCTGAATTAATATCTGCATTAATTTTCTTTATCTCATCAGCGTTTTTACTTTGTAAAAAATTGTTAACAACTGAGTCTATTGAGCTTTTAAGAGAGAGAATTTCGTCTTCAGCTTTGTTTTTTTTATAAAAAAGTTCTACAATTTCCTTTTCTGTTTCAGAGTTTTTCTGAAAATTATCCAAATGATAGGATATTTTTTTCAATGACTCTAGGTATTTATTCAAGTATAAATTGTCCTTTGTAGAGATGTATTTGTTAAAATAATCTTGTGACTCAAGCACTAATTCATCAATTTGAAATGTGTTTGAAGAAAATTTGTCTAACTTGTTTATTGTTAGTAGATTATTTTCAATTTTATTGTTTTTGTATGTTTCATTATACCAAAGAACTACAATGAAAAATTGCAAAAGGAAAATAGAAATTAAGAGAGAATAATGTATTTTCTTTCTGTTTTTTAAGTCTGTGAATATTTTTTTTATGGCTTTCAAAATAATGTAAAATGGTTGTTGTCTAAATTTACCAAAAGTATTTTAAACAATTGCAAGTAAGTCAAAAAAATAAATTGACTAAAAACAACTAATAGAAGTATGATAAAAATGGGGCTTTTGTATAACAAAATTAATGTAGATTTTTCTAAGACATGTAGTATTAATACAATATTTATGTAGAATAAATTCTACATCACTCTATTTCAAATAAGTATTTGTTTTTCATTAAAAATTACTGCTTAGTTTGTTTTTTTTTAATATTTTGATAATGTGTGTTTTATAGTTTTTGCAAAACAAATAGTTTCATTTTTTTGCAGGTTCAAATGCTTTTTTTAATGAATTATTAACATTTAAAAGGTGACAATAATTGTAATTTTGATAAACTAAAAAATCAATTATGAGAAAAATTATTTTTGTATTAGCAACATTAATTGCAAATTATGTAATTCACGCGCAAGTAAAAACACCACAACCAAGTCCAAAAGCTGATGTTCATCAAGTCGTAGGTCTAACTGATGTAGAAATTGAATATTCAAGACCTAGTTCAAAAGGAAGAGTGGTTTTTGGAGATTTAGTGCCATTTGGAAAAATGTGGAGAACAGGTGCAAATCAAAATACTACAGTTTCATTTAGTGAAGATGTTGTGATTAAAGGTTCTACATTAAAAAAAGGAAAATATGCCATTTTCACTATTCCAAAAGCTGAAACCTGGGAAGTTATTTTCTACACAGATACAGACAATTGGGGATTGCCAGAAAAGTTTGATGACAGTAAAGTAGCACTCAAAACAACAGCTGAAGCTATTGTTACACCTATGAAAACGGAGACTTTTACAATATCAATTAACAATTTGACAAACGATAGCGCAACCTTAGATTTTCAATGGGAAAAAACATATGTATCACTAAAGTTTGAAGTGCCAACCCAAAAAACTGCAATGGCAAGTATAGATAAAACTTTAGCTGGACCATCTGCAAATGATTATTTTTCATCTGCTCAGTATTTTTACCAATCAAATGGCGATTTGAATAAAGCTTTGGAATACATTAACAAAGCAGTAAGCCTAACAAAAGCAGGTGCTGATGTTCCTTTCTGGTATTTGAGACAAAAATCATTAATTCAGGCTAAACTTGGTGACAAAAAAGGCGCAATTGATACAGCAAAACTTTCATTAGAAAATGCTAAAAAAGCTGGAAATGATGATTATGTAAAAATGAATAATGATAGTATTTCTGAGTGGAGTAAGAAATAATATTATTTAAAAAAATACACTTAAAGTCCTGAATTTATTTCAGGACTTTATTTTTTGTATTAGATGTTACCTGAAAGATTATTGACAAAACAATTGTTAACATAGCTCCAATAAAGTTTAGCCATAAATAGCCAAGCTTTTCTTCACCAGAAGGATATATGTGAATGGTGAAGTAATATATAATGAAAATTGCTGATTGACTTATTATAGCACTCCAAAAAGCAGCATTAGCCTTGACGAATTTTATATAAAAACCAACCAGAAAAACTCCCAAAACTGTACCATAGAATATTGAACCTACAATATTGACTAACTGTATTAAGTTTTCAAACAAGGTTCCGACGCAGGCGAAAAGAATAGCAATAATTCCCCAAAGTAATGTGAAATATTTTGTTGCATCTACAAAATGCTTGTCTGATTTATTCGTTTTTAAATTTCTTTTATAAATGTCAATTGTTGTTGTAGACGCCAAAGCTGTTAATCCAGAGGCAGAAGATGACATGGCTGCTGAAAAAATTACCGCTAACAACAAACCAATTAAGCCAGTAGGCAAATAATTTAAAATGAAATAGATAAAAACGTAGTCTTTATCGTTTGTTTCAGATTTCGGGTCAACTCTGTGAACAATTTCTTTTGCTTTGTCTCGCAAATCTTTTTCTTTATTAGAAAGTGAAGTAAGCTGTTTTCGAAGTATTGGATTATCAAAATTTTGATTTAAATGATCAATATACAACAAATTGAATTCTTTTTTTTCTTCAGAAACTAGTTTTAATTCTCGTTCAATTTTATGGTATTCATCAGCATAAATAGATTTTTCAACAGCTATTTTATTAATAGGATTGAAATGCAATGGAACAGGATTGAATTGAAAAAAAACAAAAACCATAACTCCCGTTAAGAGGATAAAAAATTGCATTGGCACTTTCAAAAAACCATTCATTATCAAACCCATCTGACTTTCTTTGTCAGATTTACCAGAAAGATATCTTCCTACTTGTGACTGATCTGTTCCAAAATAGGAAAGCATTAGAAAAAAACCACCTGTAATTCCGCTCCAAAAAGTATATCTGTTTTCAGGATCAAATGAAAAGTCTAGAATATTCATTTTATCATTTGCACCTGCAATATTGAGAGCATTGCTAAAGGTCATGTCATTTGGTAACAAATGTAAAATCAAGAAAAAAGTAACAAACATTCCAAGCATGATAACAAACATTTGTTGTTTTTGAGTGACGTTTACAGCTTTTGTTCCTCCTGTAAAGGTGTATATGATTACTAATATTCCGATGATTATATTTAATAATGTCAAATTCCAACCAAGAATTGATGACAGAATAATAGCTGGAGCATATATTGTAAGTCCAGTTCCTAATCCTCTTTGAACTAAAAATAGAATTGCGGTAAAAGAACGAGTTTTTAAATCAAATCTTTTTTCTAAATATTCATAGGCTGTATAAACTTTTAGTCTATGATATATTGGAATAAATGTATAACAAATGACAACCATAGCTATTGGTAATCCAAAATAAAACTGTACAAACCCCATTCCATCGTGATAAGCTTGTCCAGGTGTTGAAAGAAAGGTGATTGCACTGGCTTGTGTAGCCATAACAGATAAGCCTACAGTCCACCAAGGTGTTTCTTTGTTGCCAAGAATATATTCTTGAACATTTGCACTTCCTTTTGTTTTATAAACGCCATATATTACAATGAAAAGCAGCGTAAATGTTAAGACTATCCAATCCAGTTGTTGCATACTAATAGAATAATTACATTAATACAAAAAAGATTACGATGTAAAGAGCATTTGCTACTAATACCCATGTGTAACTGTTCTTCCAATGTGATTTTCTTCTCATAGTTAATTTTTTGCAGCTATTAAATTTGCGAAAAGTCGATATGCTCCAGAAACACCTTCTGGAAGCTCTCTAAAGAAACTTAATCCAGTGTAAATATAATTTCCTTTTCCATATTTTGCTATAAGCAAAGCACCATCTTTTGGTTTTTCTCCACTATCATTAGAAGATAGGATAGGAGTAAACTGATTGTCCCATTCGTTAGGGTAATATAAACCTTGCTCTTGTTTCCAGCCTTTAAAATCTTCAGAAGTAATTTTATTAGGATAGTTTAAAAGCGAATGTTGTGGATTCAAAAATCTGACATCAGCATCTTCTTCAGTAACTCTATCTCTAGAAATTTTGAGTTTATAAGGAGAAAAGTTAGGAGTAACAATATCATCGGTTGTATTGTACTGAACAATCATGTTTTTTCCATTTTTGACAAAATCTAGTAGTAAATGCTGTTTTAGAGCCAGAGCATTTAGGATGTTGTAAGCTCTTATTCCAGTAATAATCACATCAAGATTTTCTAGAGTTTCTTGATTGATTTGTTCAGGTTTATAAACAGTTACTTCATATCCCATTTGTTGCAAACAATTAGGAACTTCATCGCCAGCGCCCATTATATAACCAATTTTTTCATTTTTAGTTTTTATCTTAAGTCTCAATCCTTTAGCAACAGCAGGTTTTAAAACCATTTGTTTATAGATATGTGGATAGTTGATATCTGTTTTTGATAAGTTATAGTCTTTATTATCTACTATAATTTCACTTTTGATTTCAACTTCGCTGATTTCTTTGGATGGTGTAACATTGAAAACTGCCAATACTTCTTCTCCTTTTTTATCCATTTTAAAAGGGATTTCTTCTGGTAAAGATTTCCAATCACTTGGTAAACTAAGTTTAGCAAAACCTGATATATTGTCTTTTCCTGCTGTTATTTTTACAGTAATTGTTTTGCTTCTGTCATTGTTAAATACATATACTTTATTATCCAAACGCGAGGTTACTATAGGAACTACATCTACTGGTTGGTAAATTTCACCTTTAGCATCATCATTGTATTTGTAAACAATGCTCTTTTCAAATGGAATAGTTACTCCGTTAATTTTTAAATTAAAAACTGCATTTAGATTTCTTGTCACATCTGGAATTCCAATAAGTTCTTGTTTGCTAACAGTGTACATTCCTGTTGTTTCTTTTTCATCCAGCCAATATGGATTTGTATAATCGTAATCAAATGGAATACTTGAACTGATTGTTTTGGTAAATGATTTATTGTGTTGTAAATCAATGTTTTTTTCGGAAATTTTTTTATCAAAATTTAATGAAATCTCATTGATTGAAGAAGGAATATTACATCTATTGATAACTTCAAATTTTATATTAAAATTCGAGCCAGGAGTTAATTCTTGTGTGTCAGAAACTGCTTCTAGGTATAAGCCCATACAACCCAAAATAATATTTTTTAGCTCTTCAGTTTTTATTTTTTTCCAATGTTCATCACCAATGTTTTGAATTAATTGATATGTTTTAATTAATTCAGGAACGCTAGTTGATGGATTATTGAAATCAAAGTTTTTTTCAATTTCAGAAAGTAATTTGCCAATAGGAGCACCATTTTCAACTCTGTTCCAAGTTAAATCAATTCCTTCAAAAATGTTATTAATATCTTTAGATTTTTCACCTTTGATAAATTCGAGATACTCTATATCTTCACCTCTTGTTCCCGTTGAACCAAAACCTTGCGACTGATGTTTACTTCTGCTAAGCGCTGCAATTTCTTGATTTGATTTACCCACAGCAGAGTAATATGTACCTATATCTAATTTTGAATAACTACTCTTGTCAGCTTTTTCAAATTTTTCTTGACTACCAAAAAACCACCATGATGGATTAAAAAAAACTTTTTTGGGTTGCCATGTATTATAAAATTTCAATTGTTCTGGAGCAAATTCATCTTTAGCTGCATTTTCAAAAGCTTCAATACTCAATAAAGCAGAAGCTGTATGATGACCGTGAGTATTGCCTGATGTTCTATGATCAAATCTATTGATAATTATGTCTGGTTGAAATTTCCTAATAGCCCAAACCACATCTGTTAAAACATCATTTTTATTCCAAATTTTTAATGTTTCATCTGGGTTTTTTGAAAAGCCAAAATCATTAGCTCTAGTGAAAAATTGTTGACCACCATCTATTTTGCGTGCTTCTATTAATTCTTGAGTTCTAATCACGCCAAGTAATTCTCGAAGTTCGGGACCAATAAGATTTTGACCTCCATCACCTCGAGTTAAAGATAGATAAGCCGTTTCAACTTTTTTGTCATTGGCCAGCCAAGAAATTAAGCGAGTGTTTTCATCATCTGGATGAGCTGCAATATAGAGAACAGAGCCTAGTGTGTTAAGTTTTTGGATTTGTGAAAATAATTCTACTGCAGAAGGTTTTGTGGGTTTTTGTGCAAATAGAAATAATGGAAAAATAACTATAAATAAATATTTTTTAATCAAAGCCATGCGAATTGAAATTGCTTAGCCTCAAATATAGTTATTATCTATTTTTTGTTAATTGTTTTAACAAATTATTAATTGGACGCAAATGTATATGTAAATCTCCCATTGGAACAATATGGGTATTCTTTTTTATGGATTGCTATTTGACTTTCAGGATTGTCATCATCAAAGTCTTTTATCAATACTCTTACATGCTTGTATATAGAATATCCACCGTAGTAACTTGGTAATTCTTCAGATTTTTTCCATTTTTTTTCATCTTGATAGATGAAAACTTTATTTTGATTATCATAATACGCTTGTAGGTTTGGATAATAATAATATCTAATGATGCAATTATTATTTAAGTTTCTAGCCATTACACATTTACTGCTTTGTGCATTAATTATATTTGAAGAAAACACAATTAATAATATCAATGTTAATCTAATATTTTTCATAATCATAATTTTAGAAATTAAACATTCGATTTATGATAGAACAAAGTTAATTTATTTTAAACTAAAAAAAACGATAAAATACACAATAAAATCGATAAAATACATAAAAATACTTAAAAAGTAATATTATATTTACAAACATAACAAATTAATTTGTAGGATATTACTAGCAAAGATAGTAAAAATATGATTAAGATAAAGTAATTTGTAATATATTGATAATGAGGATATTTAAAAAAAAGATTTTAAAAAGGGTAATAAAATATGTTTGTGAATAAATTTTACAAGACTATTTAATTATCAATTACATTGATTAAAAGACATTTATTAGTCAGTAAAGTCGTCTTGTTGTTCATGTTCATTTTTAATGATTGAAATTCCTTTTTGCAACAATAAGTTATTTGGATAAGTTATTTTTTCATTATTTATTGTTTTTATATCAACATGAAAGGCATTTATATCTTCTATTTCACCTTCAATTGGAAAATCTTTATCATGTATTTTGATTGTATCTCCAATTTTAAATGGAAAAAAGAAGAATAAAATAATTCCTGATGTAATATTGCTCAAAATTGACCATTGAGCAAACATTGCAACACCGACAATTGTGGCCACAGATGAGATTGTAAATAAAATATCTTTTTTTTCAACTCCCCAAATAATAGTTAGGGCAATAAAAAATAAAATGTTGAGTAATAAATAAATATACTTAATAACCAGATTTGTTCTTTGCTCAATAATATAACTTGTTCGAGCATATTTTCTAATCAGTTTTGCAGTAATAATTCTCAGTAATAGATATACAATCAATACGATAATTGATGCTATTACTTCTGCGGTAAATGATGAAAAAAAATCCATTATAAATTATCTAAGTATTTAAAAACTAAATCGGTAGGCAATCCAACGACATTTGTATAAGAACCTTCAATTTTTGAAATAGCCGTTAAACCTATCCAATCTTGAATTCCGTATGCACCAGCTTTGTCAAAAGGTTTATATTCGTTTAAATAGTGATGAATTTGCTCTTTAGTCAACGAATTAAAAGTAACTTTTGTTTTGCTGTTTAGAATGTCTTCATTTTTTGTAGTTTTAAAGCAAACGGATGTTATTACTTCATGTGTTTTTCCAGACATTGATAGTAACATTTCAACCGCATCATCAAAATCTTTTGGTTTTCCTAGAGCTTTACCATCGAGCCAAACAATGGTATCACTAGTGATTAATAAATCATTATCTATTAAGTCATTAGTAAATGCTTCAGCTTTCAATTTTGCCAAATAGTTGGTGATTTCTTCTGCCAATAAACCTTCAGGAAAAACCTCTTCGATTTCTTTAATTCTTATTTCAAAATCAATACCAAGTTCTTTAAAAAACTGCTGTCTTCTAGGCGAACCAGAAGCTAGAATTACATGATATTTTTTGAGCTTATCCTTTAGCATTGAAGAAAATATTGTAATTAATTACCAGAATAAAAAGAATTCCTAAGAAAATTACAAGTTTTAATATTTTACTCATTAGATGAAATTCTTTTTGACTTTTTGCATTCCAAATTTTTATCGAAAAAAATACTAAAGGAGCAATTAATGCTATCAATCCATAGACGGTTGCAAAATACAACCCATTATCCATCAAATTTTTATTGATGTACCAAAATAATATACAAACAATGATTAAACCAACTATTGCCGAAATTTTAGCTGTTCTTTCAGTGCCAATTAATATGGGCAAAGTGTTCATGCCTTGATTGTAATCGCCATTAATATCTTCAATATCTTTTACAATTTCTCTCAAAAAGTTAACCAAAAAGGCAAACATTGCATAATCAAACAAAATTGATAGAAGTGTTTTCATCAAAATTTCATTTTCAGAATAAATAGCTGGAATGATATCAAACATTCCAATAATCAAAACACTAAAAGCCGTCAGTAGCGCAATGATTAAATTTCCAACAACAGCGATTTTTTTCCAACTTGTTGCATATAAATACAAAAGCATTGATGAGATAATGAAAATACCTAAAAAACTGGTTTTCATTACTTTATTGGATAAATAAAAGCCAATGATTAGTGCAACAATATTCAAACCAATGAAAATATTGAAACCCATTTCCTCAGAAATGATTTTCCCAATCTGATTTTTTCCTGGTTTATTGATATGATCGGTTTCTACATCATACACATCGTTAATTACATAACCCGCTGCAGCAATTAATACTGTTGCTAAAACAAGTAGTGCAAACATCCAATCGTTGAGTGCCAAACCTACATTTTGAAGTTTTAAAAATCCATACCTAATGATGTATTGCATGGCTGCAATCATTATCAGGTTTTGTACTCTAAATAGTTTTAAATAATTCATTATCATTAGTCGTGTTTTCCGTTATAATACATGTGCCATTTTCCCTGTGCTTTCATCACTTGTTCTATTACTTCACGAACAGCACCTTTTCCGCCATTTTTGTGGGAAATATATTTTGAAATGGCTTTGATTTCTGGAGAAGCATCTTGTGGACAAGTTGGTAAACCCACAAGTTTCATCACATGATAATCTGGAATATCATCTCCCATGTAAAGCACATGTTCAGGGTTTATGTTGTATAATTCTATGTATTCTTTAAAAGTTTCTACTTTATCAGGACTTGCAAGATGAATATCGGTTATCCCAAGATTTCTCAATCTGATGCGAACACCTTCATTATTTCCTCCAGATATTATGCATACGTTGTAACCGCTTTCTATTGCTGCTTTCATTGCAAATCCATCGCGAATATTCATTATTCGGAGCATTTCACCAGTTGGTGTTACATGAACGGTGCTATCGGTTAAAACACCATCTACATCAAAAATGAAAGTAGTGATCTGGTTTAAAATTTCTTTATAGCTTTTAGCCATGATTAATAATTGATTGTGTTAACAGTTTATATATTTCTTTTTGATTTTCGTTAGTCAATGAATTCAAATGTTCTTCAATTGTTTTGGTATCATTCCTTTTCGCTGGACCAGTTTGAGCTTGTGATGGCGATAAAAAATTAATTTTATTAGCAGTTTCCTCAATTAGAGGTTTCAGTATTTCGAAAGGAACATATTTTTCGACACAAATATCATTTCCAATTTTATACAAATGATTGACAAAATTGCAAACAAAAACTGCTGCTACATGCAATGATTTTCGTTGTTCTGATGAAATAGTGTAAGTGTTTTTAACGACTTTTGAAGCTAATTCATGAAGCGTTTCTAAATCTTTATCGTTTGTGGCTTCAATGCAAATAGGCACTTGACTAAATTTAATTTTTTTCTCTTTTGAAAAAGTTTGCAATGGATAGAAAACACCTCGATGATTTTTTTTATCCAAAATATCTATTGGCATCGAACCAGATGTATGAACAACAAGTCTGTTTTCAAAAGGTAGTTTTGATGAAATTTCTGCTATTGCATTATCAGAAACAGCAATTATGTAAACATCTGCTTGAGCAAGATTAGACAAATCGTGAGTAATTTTTGAAACCGGCAAACAATCAGGAAATAGGGAAGTTTTTCGGGAATAAACCTGAACCAAATCTATTGATTTGTTTTCGCAAAATGCCAAAATCAAATGATTAGCAACATTTCCAGAACCAATGACAACTACTGAAATCATTTGACAAAATTAGGAAATTTAACCCAAATAGAAGAATCAATTTCCAGAACGAGTAACTTCGATAAAATGATTGGTCAAGACTTTTGAACCTTTTAAAGAGACATGATCACCATCAAAAATATAGCAATCTTCACTGAGTTTCATATCACTGAAATCCAATACTTTTAATTTGTTTTCTTTACAAAAATCGGTGTAGAAATCTATGTATTCTTTTGGAATTTTTGATTTGTAAATTGGATGCAAAGGTGAATTTATCATCTCAATTTCAACATTGTTTTTTTTACATATTTCAATAATTTTTTTTAGATAATATATATTTTTTTTAGAAAAAGAAATGATTTTATTATTGTTATAAAAATGTTGGCAAATTCTTTTGTTAATAGATTTTAAATCAGCTGTACTGTTTTTAAATTTATTTTGATACAGCCCAATAAATTCAAGTTTTTCTGTTTTGTGTAAATTGGTGTTTATCAATTCTTTTACTAGGTTTTTCAAAAGAGTATTTCTATTTTCTTCAACACTTTTAAGCATGTTAAATTGCTCTTTTTTGGGTAACAGAAAAAAATATTTTGAACCAACAAATGCTGTCTTTTCGCCAATAGTAAACTCATCGCTATAAGAAGATAAATTGTGATAACTAAAGCCTAAATAGATTTTTTTTAACTGTTGTTTGTTTCTAAGTAGCAATTTTATTTTGTAGTAAGAGTGAAGGTATTGTTCTGCTGATAAACCATGATTTTTGCTGTTTGGAACCAATTTATCATCTATTGCTTTTTGAATATGTGAGTCGCCAATAAAACAAATAGAAACATTTTTTTCTGGTTGATATCCATTCACTTTTTTGACAGCAATAACATAACCAACAAGCAATAAAACAAGTGGAAATGCAAAAAACAAAATCAGTTTTATGATAAATCGTTTCATCAAAATTGAAAATAAATGAATTGTTGTTCTTTTTGTCCATACCAGAATATACAGAAGATTATTGCGTAATAGAATGTATATCTGATAGGTTTTTTCCACTTGAAAGTTATTTTTTCAAGCGCATAATTGTTTTCTCTGCCTAGCCATTCAATAATCAGCATGAGTAGAATAAAAAGAATTGTCGTTTTGGCTCTTCCCATTTTTGGAAATTTTGGGATTTCGAAAAGTGAAGATGAAAATATTTTTGAGATATAATCAAAAGCATCTGTTAAGCTTTCTGCTCTAAAAAATATCCAAGCAAACACGGTTAGAGCAAAAGTCAACAGGATTGAAAAAGCTTCTTTTGATGAAGGTAAAACGTTTCCTTTTGCAACTATTTCTAGGTTGTGTCTGTTCTTGTTTGAAAAAAGTAATGGTAAAAAATAAATAGCATTGAGTAATCCCCAAATTATGAATGTCCAATTGGCTCCATGCCAAAAACCACTAACAATAAAGATTATGAATGTATTACGCACTTTCATCCAAGTATTTCCCTTGCTTCCGCCAAGCGGAATATATAAATAATCTTTGAACCAAGAGGACAATGAAATGTGCCATCTTCGCCAGAACTCAGCAATATCTCTTGAAAAATATGGAAAGGAAAAGTTTTGCAATAGTTCTATTCCAAATAGTTTTGATGTGCCAAGCGCAATATCAGAATATCCAGAAAAGTCTCCATAAATTTGAAATGCAAAAAAGATTGCTCCGAGAAATAATCCACTTCCAGAGAAATTATCTGGATTTTCAAACATCATATTCGCATATTGTGCGCAATTATCGGCGATCACTATTTTCTTGAATAATCCCCAAAGTATCTGTCTTAAACCATCTGTAGCTTGATAGTAATCGAAATTTCTTTTTCTTTTTATTTGAGGTAATAAATGTGTAGCTCTTTCAATTGGACCAGCAACAAGCAGTGGAAAGTAGCTAACAAAAACGGCGTAGGTTATGAAACTTTTTTCTGGTTCAATTCTGTTTTTATAAATATCAACCACATAGGATAATCCATGAAAAGTGTAAAAGGAAATACCAACTGGAAGAATAACATTTATCAAAGCTGGATGAACTTCAAAACCCAATCCTAATAAAGCTTCGGCAAATGAACTAGCAAAAAAATTATAATATTTGAATACACCTAAAAATCCTAAATTGATAATTATACTTGTCCAAAACCAAAACTTTCTGGATTTCGTAGAATTGGAATTACTCATTTTTAAACCAGTATAATAATCAAGCAAAGTGGAAAAAATAAGTAAAAACAAAAACCTCCAATCCCAACACGAATAAAAGTAATAGCTAGATAACAGTAATAAGGTATTTTGTGCTTTCAAGTTTTTTGACACAACAAACCAATACAGAATAAAAACTATTGGCACAAAGATGGCAAAACTTAAAGAGTTGAAAAGCATTTGTTTGTTATTATTTTTCGAAATAAAGACTATTATTTCAAAAAACAAAATATTGGTTTCAAATTATGTCACAAATCACAATGCCAATAAGAATTCTAATGTGTCAAGACCATCAGCATAGTCCCAAAGTTCAGGTTGTTGAGTTTTTCCAAATGGAATTGAATTTTCAATCAATCCATTAGAAACAACACACTGGATTTTTTCTGCATCCGATAGAAGTTTGTCTTTTACAGTATCAATAGTTTCGTAATACTCATAAAAAACAGATGAAATAGGAGATGAGTAACTTTCATCT
>ENA-UOYA01002590-UOYA01002590.1-activated-sludge-metagenome-genome-assembly--contig:-NODE-2590-length-17308-cov-6.119052_pt1 | contig 17308 bp, 18 predicted proteins | sample MGYA00238163_ERZ764804 | MGnify/ENA primary metagenome ERZ764804 (study PRJEB28919, sample SAMN05720223) | activated sludge metagenome | isolation source: Anaerobic digester | place: Hong Kong... | reverse complement strand
TTCCGGATCACCGAGGAACAGGCAAAACTTGGAACCAACTTCATGGCAATTCACACCGGTGTAAACCGGATCACCCTTGAACGGCTCCAGCGCCAGGGACGACATGGGGGTCTTTGTTCCCGTGGTGGTGCCTTCCTGACTGCATGGATGCTCCATAATGACAAGGAAAACCCACTCTACGCAGAGTTTGACTACCTGTGTGAGATCTTAAAAGAGCACGAAGTGACCCTTTCAACCGGGAACGGAATGCGGGCCGGAGCAGTTCATGACGCAACCGACCGTGCACAGATACAGGAACTGATCATCAATGCAGAACTTGGTGACCGTGCCCATGAGATGGGAATCCAGGTCATCGTGGAAGGCCCTGGTCACGTGCCCCTTGACCAGATCGAAACTAATGTCAGACTTATGAAGCGGATGTCGGGTAATAAGCCGTTTTACATGCTCGGACCCATCGTCACTGACATTGCTCCGGGTTATGATGACCGTGTCTCTGCAATTGGTGCAGCCATGTCCTCCATGCATGGTGCTGACTTTATATGCTATGTGACTCCTGCTGAACACCTTGCCCTGCCAAATCCTGAAGAGGTCTATGAAGGTGTCATCTCCAGCCGGATTGCAGCCCATGTCGGTGATATGATAAAACTCAACAAGCGTGACCAGGACCTTGCCATGGGGCATGCACGTCGTGACCTTGATTGGGAAGCTCAGTTTAATCTTGCTATCAACCCGACCCGGGCACGGCAGATCAGAAGTGAGCGTGCTTCAGCCGATGCCGACGCCTGCACCATGTGTGGGGACTATTGCGCCCTCAAGATTGCAAATAAAGTTATCAAGAAACTTGACTAATCTTTTTTCCGTTCGTTTTTTCGAAACTATCTTGCGTGCGGAGTACCATTGTCATGATATGGGAACATCCGGAACTATTACGCTTTCAACCAGGGGAGAAGGGGATATCGTAGATATCACTGACAAGGTGCAGGAGATTGCCCGTTCATCAGGGGTAAAAACCGGTATATGTCATGTGTTTGTTATCGGCTCAACGGCAGCAGTGACAACCATCGAGTATGAACCCGGGGTTTTAAAAGATCTCTCACGTGCTTTGTCGGTCTCTGCCCCGTCTGATATCACCTATGCCCATGACAGCCGGTGGGGAGACGGGAATGGCAGATCACATGTGAAAGCAGCTTTGGTTGGCCCGTCCCTGACAATTCCGGTACGGAATGGTGCTCTTGTCCTCGGAACCTGGCAGCAGATAGTCCTTCTTGAACTTGATACCAGAGAACGGCGGGATCGACACCTTACGGTAACCATACTTGGCGAATAGCCAAAAACCTCTCCGCTCTAGGAATAAAATGCCCTGGAGAAGAATTTCTCTCCTCCGAAAACAGATGGTGAAATTAATCGAGTGGTACAGTCTCAAGCTGTGAGACCAGTTCCCAGACGCGGGTGCGTGCATGTCCTGGCATATTCGGGTCAGAGCTGATCTCATCAATCTTTGAAATTGCTTCTGCTGCCCGAAGGCCAAGCTGGCGATCCTGGTTCTGAAGAATAGTGCGGGTCTCGTCTGCTACACGGCGGATATTTCTGGGGATGGTGCCATCGTCAATAATGGCAGATAACATTTGAATACAGATATCGATGGTTTGTTCTGGAGTTGGCATATTCTCACCTGCGTGAACCTTCGCTTATAAGTAGACGCCCACCCCATAAAACAGTACTGACCGATGACCGATACAAAAAGTCCTGATGAGATAATGGCTGAGTACCTCCTGAAGGGAGGAAAGATGCTCTCAAAGACATGTCCTGTCTGCCATTCCCCGCTCTTTGAGTATAAAGGAGAGACGTTCTGTGTAGTATGCCAGGAGCAGGCTCTACAAAATCAGACGCCAAAACGACCTCCGGTTACACCTTCCCGGTCCGGCCCTGAGGGAGCGGGACAGGAACCGGTTGCACCAGGTGGACTGGAAGATGAGTTTGCCCTGACTCTTCGGACCCTCCTTATGCAGGCACGCGAAGAACAGGACAGTACCCGGATCCTGAACCTTATGGAGTCCGTTAAAAAAGGGGCTGAAGCATATGCCCTGCTCCTTTACGGGTACGGACGACGGGACAACTCATAAATCATCTCCGCTTTTTTCGCCCCGATGCCTGGGACCTGGAGGAGGTCTTCTTTTTCTGCATCAATAATCGCTTTGAGTGATCCAAACGCCGTGAGCAGGGCACGGGCATATTTTGGTCCAAGATCCGGGAATGCGCTCATGATGGCCTCCTGGGCGGTTGCAAGACTCTCATATGCCTCTTTCTGGCCGGACCCCCGCTCCTTGTATCCGTTCTCTTCTTCGCGGCGTGCAAGGACCAGGAGCAGGTCTGCGGTATCTCCGGCGTCTCTGGTCTGAAATATGACGATCCCCATGGTCACGGAAATTGCAGCAAGCGCTCCCCGGATAGCATTCGGATGGATGTCCCGCTGGGAATAGATGTCTCCTCCTTCGATGATCAGAACCGGTTTTGGGCAGACCCGTGCCATCTCTCTCAGTTGATCCAGAAGGTCCCGGTCGATAAGACTGTCAACAAAATCACGTGATGTTTTGCGCTCAACCAGGATACGGTCACCAATCTTGTAATCACCCTGTAAAAGCCGCTCGATACGGATGACTGCCCCGGCGGATGAAAGGTGCTCTGACACCTTTGAGACCAGTTCACGGTCATCGATGATGATCTTTGGACCAGAAAATACCTCTTCCTGTGCTGCTTTCGCTTTTTGCAGATCATCCAGGTCAAGAGGGAGGGCTGTCTGAAGGATCTTCTTCTCATGACCGGTCAGGTTTTTCATCCCCGTTACCATTGCCTTCTCCCGTCTTCTGGAAACAATCTGGAAGGTCTCATCAGCCGTCTTCCTGGTAACCAGAACGATGATCCGTCCAGTGTTATGACGTCCGGTTCTTCCCTTTCGCTGGATACTCCGGATCTCTGACGGGACCGGTTCATAGAAGATGACCACGTCGGTTGACGGGATATCAAGCCCCTCTTCTCCGACTGAGGTGGCAACAAGGACGGAAAACTCCCCCTCACGGAACCGGCTGATGGTTGCAATCTGTCTCTTTTGCGAGAGTCCTTTCTCCTGGTCCTTATTCGCCTTCCCGACGAACCGCTCTGCGGAAATCCCTGCTGCCTGCAGCGTATCAACAACCATCTTGACTGTATCCCGGTAGGTTGCAAAGACAATGATCCTCGTATCTGGGGACTCATCAAGGATAGACTGTACCAGCTCAGGGAGGATGAGGAGCTTGGGGTGGCACTCTTCTTTCCACTCAATGGATCGGTTGAGAAGTCTCATGAACCGGGGATCATAGGCGATTCTCTTTGATGCCTTTGACCCGCCAGGTGCATTCCCTTCGGCAAGGAGCTTATTGAGGTATGCCTTCAGGACCATACAGCCCTGTGACTCTGCTAGACCAATGGCATGCCTGAGTTTCATCAGTTCGGCATGAATACTGGCCGCTGCAAAACCTGAAGCATCTCGCTCTGCAATTCTTTGCTGGATGATTGCCGATACCTCCTGAAGTGTTTTCATCGAAAGGGAAGCCTGATCGGTGACCGGAAACCCGGCTTTCTTGAGTTGATCAAGTCGGTCTGCTACGAGCGCCTTCAAATCTTCAAGAGCCGCTTTTAGTTCAGGCGGGAGGTCTACACGGATTATTTCCACATCCTTCTCATGCACATAAGGTCTGACATCCGGATCAGTCTCTGTCCTGCTCTCAACCGACTTGATGTGCAGATTTTCCACGATATCTGAGATCTTTTCCTTGTTCCCGCCCGGAGACGCAGTCATCGCAAGGATAAGCGGATCCTTTGCGGTCTGCATATACCGTTCGGCTATGAAGACATAGGCATAATTTCCGACTGCGCGGTGACCTTCGTCCACAATCAGGAGTGAGACATCGGTGAGATCGTACCGGCCGGCGATGAGATCATTCTTAATGACCTGCGGAGTCGCAAGGACCATCGATGCCGCCATCCACTCTGCGGTCCGCTTCTCAGGAGATGCCTCACCGGTGAACATTGCAAATTTCGTCTTCTCATCACCGGGGATGGCAAGATGTGCCTTGAAATAGCGGAGGTGCTGCTCAACAAGGGGCTTTGTCGGTGCCATCATCAGCACCTTCCCCCCGTTCTGGTACAGGCGGGACGCTGCAACGATAAGCGCAATTGCTGTCTTCCCAAGGCCGGTCGGGATGACAACAAGGGTGTTTTTCTCAAGAGCATTCATGGAGATGGAGAACTGGTATGTTCTCTTCTCCATCGTCTCCGGAGCAATAAAAGGATGGGAGATATATTCCATCAGATGAGTGAAGAGAATGAGCTTTTGCCCCTGATAAGGGCTGGGATCAGATCAACAAGCTGATCCTTTGGAATCCGGACCTGCTGCATGCTGTCCCGTTCACGAAGGGTAACCGTCTGATCCTCTAGTGAGTCATAGTCTACCGTTACGGCAAATGGTGTCCCGATCTCATCCTGTCTGCGGTACCGGCGACCGATGGCTCCTGAATCATCATATTCTGCAAGAATCCCCTGCATCTGAAGGGTCCGGGCAATCTCTTTTGCCATGACATCAAGACCGTCACGGGCCATGAGCGGGAATATGGCTACCTGCACCGGTGCAACCCGGCTTGGGAACCGCATGACCTTCCTGACCTCTCCTTCTACCTCCTCTTCGAAGTACGAGTGCTCAAGGACGGCATAGATCATCCGGTCAATCCCATAACTGGGCTCGATAACGTGGGGCCTGACATCAACACCCCGGACATCAACCTCCTCTTCCTTCACCTCATACAGATCAGCCGGGACAAAGATCTCTTCCCCGTCGATGATAACGGTTGCACCATCGGGTCCGGGAGTCACCTCCTGTAGAGCATCAGAGATGGCTTTTGCTTTTCCCCGGTACTTTGGCCCGAGCACACCCATGTTGGCATTGATGACACGCCTCTTCTCCCGTCGTGGTTCGTCATACTGGATATATGCGGTAAAAGAGTCACCACTCTGCTCTGCATGTGCCTTCAGATCATAATCCGTCCGGTCTGCAATACCAACCGTTTCAACCCATCCAAACCGCTCGGAGAATATCTCAGCATCCCAGCAGTCTTCGGCGTAATGGGCACGTTCATCAGGAAGGTGCTGGCGGAATCTGAGCCGTGAAGGCATCACACCAATGGTGACCAGGAGTTCGTGGGTCAGGGCAAGGTAGTAGGCAACATACTCGTTTGCAATAACTCCCGCTGCCACGGCATCCTTCATGGTGTAGGTCTTTGCCTCAAGGCCTCCAAGCTGCTGCTCAGATGAGAGAAGCGGGAATGCATAGTCGGCATACCGTGCAAAGTTCGGGTGGTCTTTCATCTCCGGGTGGACAAAGATCTCAGCCTCAGCCTGGGTGAATTCACGGAGCCGGATCATTCCCTGACGGGGTGAGATCTCATTCCGGTATGACCGTCCTATCTGTACGGTTCCGAACGGAAGCTTATCCCGGTAGAACCGCAGTAGCCTTCCGAAGTCAACGAAGATACCCTGGGCGGTTTCAGGCCGAAGGTATCCCTTTCGCTGGGACCCTGGCCCGATGGTCGTCTGAAACATCAGGTTAAAGGTAAAGACCTCGACCTTTCCAAGGACCTCATTACATGCCGGACAGGGGAGCGTGCATATCTTTTCTGCCAGTGCCTCACATGAAAGGGTGGCCGCATTTGGAATATTGTGAGCTTCAGCGACATGATCGGCCCGCAGATATTCGTTACATGCCGGACACTGGCACATCTTGTCAGAAAAACCCTTGACATGCCCGGATGCTATATACATGGCCTCCTGGCCGATGGTCGGGCATTCTATCTCATAATACCCTTCAGATATTACATAGAACTGGCGCCAGAGGTCTTCGATACGACGTTTGACCAGCGTACCAAGAGGGCCGTAATCGATAAACCCTGCAACCGAACCGTAGCATTCCGTCGTTGGCCAGACAAACCCTCTGCGTTTTGCCAGATCCATCACATTATCAAAGACATCGCTCATCTGGGATCACAAACCGGGATACATATTGCTCTCATCTACGATGAAGATTTTCTTCTGTATCTGCCCTAACTCAGCCCAGCTTTCAGGATCCTGATAAACCCTGTCCTGTCATATACCGGATCTCTGGTGCCCATTTTTCCCTCCCCTGCAATGAATATATAATGGATTGCGGTCTTTTTACGTAAAAATTCCAACAAACTTAAATAATTTCAGCGGTATGTATATCGGTATCCCGAATGTGTGTGATTCCTCATGCCAGAAGAGGTTGCAAAGAAAGAACAGCTGTTACAACTGTTCGCAAATATGACCGGTAACACAAAGATTGTGGAACCGATGAAGAAGATCCATGGTACGCTTCGTGATAGCGATGCGGTAGAACGGGAGATCGCGCTCATTATGCGAGAACTCCTTGACCAGGGTTTCTTCAAAACGAAGCTGAAACCTATTCAGCTGGCAAAGCTGGTTTGTGCCTACTATGCGGGGAAAAATGATACTGAGATTGCGAGGGAACTTGGAGATGAAAAACTCTCCAAGACTGTTGCCCGTGCTCGTGTCAGGATGAAACTCTTCCGTGAGCTGGACTTTAAAATGCCATTTGACCGGAACCAGATGGAACATCTGCTCGTATCCGGCAAGACCATGAAAGAGATCAGTGAAGAACTGGGAATCAGCCCGTCTACACTCCGGGAGTACCGGCATGTTCTTGAAGCCATGGTTGACCGGGAGATGGATCAGTACCTGGAACGTATCCGTGATGTTATGGAAGATCGTGACCTCACTGAGAGTATGACCTCCTCTGCAACAAAGGATGCCTTTGGCGAGTCCATTGATATCACTGAAGCAGAGCTGATCGATATCACCTGATTTTTTTATGAAGATTACGTACCTTGGTCATGCCTGTGTCGTACTGCAAGGATCAAAGTGTGTTTTGATCGACCCCTTTATTCCTGAGGGCGAGATCAAAGTCACGCCGGATCTTATCGCCGTCACCCATGCCCATGCTGACCATATGGGTATCGCTGCATCGTATGCCGTCCCGATTATTACGAATAATGAGATCGCTCACTACCTTCGGGGGAAGGGGTGTATCACTGAAGCAATGAATATCGGCGGGACGATAGTCGTGGATGGTATCTCGTTTACCATGACCCAGGCTATTCACTCATCCTGGTTAGAAGACGAAGGGATCGGGATGTACGGCGGGAGTGCTGCAGGTTTTGTTATCAGCATGGATGGGAGAACCGTCTACCATGCAGGTGATACCGGGCTGTTTTCAGATATGCGTCTTATTGGTGAGTTATACCATCCTGATGTTGCTCTTATTCCAATCGGGGGGAGATTTACGATGGGTCCACGGGAAGGGATGATGGCCGCAGAGTTTATCGGAGCACCGGTTGTTATCCCGATTCATTATAATACCTTTGATAAAATCAAACAGGATGTATCGGGGTTTGCACGGGCTATCAATGAGACAACCGATATGAAAACAGTGATTCTGGAACCTGGAATGGAGTATGAGATAAAAAAATAAAAATTTATTCTTCTTTTATTCGTTCAATTAATGCCCTTTTATTAATTCCAGTCCATAGAGAGACCTTCCCAACAATATCGTTGAGTGTGCCCAGGGCAATTTCATCATGGAGAGGAATTGTAATTGTGTGAATACCTTGTTCTGATTCTAATTGCATCTGAATATGACTGCCCTTCTGTCTTATTACATTATAACCAATCTTTTGAAGAGCTTTTATGAGTTTTTTCTCACTAACAACTGGCAGCCCTTGCATGTGATCTTACCTCGTATTCCTGCAAGGTCAGAATGGTAATTGACTCGCCTCTTTCCAGTTCCTCTTCGTAATGCAGTTCAACAGCTTCCTGAATGTTACTCATAAGTTCATCAAGGCTTTTTCCCTGAGTAAAAATATCCACCCCGATGCCTCTGGCACACCAGTAATTTCCGTCAAAATATGACTCAAATTTTATGTACATTTCTCTGTTCTCCTATTCTCATTGTAACACTTATAAATTTTAAGTGTAAGCCTCCGGTGACGGTGTAGTAATAATTATCTTTTTTTTATGACTTTTTGCTGTAGATTTTTTAAATTATAAACCCGTTCTTTGTCATACAAAATTTTTCGAATGGATTTTTATTCCGCATGTATGATGTAGAGTATTCGGGGTCCCAGTAATCATCCATCCCAATAAGATCCCGAATGAGTTTCGCTTTTTGTGAAGTCGTACTTTTGCTGGTCCCAAAGTACTGGCAGATATCATCCGCTGACTGATATGGCTCAAATGATTTATCAAACAGGAAGTTCATCTGTCCTACTGCATAGATGATTCCTGCGGCCCATATTTCACGTTTTCCCCTGGAAATTTTATTATCCCGTTTTCGTGCTAGTTTTCCTGCAACATACCTGCAGAGTCCGGCATAGTCTTCATCCAGCCGTTCATTGCAGAACGCGTCGGTCATTTTACTTATGGCCATAAACCAGTCGCGGGTAGCTTTTGGTATTGATGAGAAATCAACCGGTTTTCTCCGGAGTTCAGGTATCTGTTTTTGTGATGCACTGGTTTTTCCCATGAGTTTCTTTAGATCTCCTGAAGAGGTAAATTCAATAGATTTCTGGAACAATTCTTCTTTATTATCATCTATATAATCAAGAATTGCCTGTTCATCAGATACGTCTACATCTGAATCAAGTAACGACTGAATCAGGAATAATTGAATGTCAGAATCATCCTCATCCGGCCCTTCGGTTATCATTTTCTCCTGGAGGGGAAGAATATCACTGGCAATCTCACGGGCATGTGGATGGAGGTTCTGATCTGCCATATAGGTGAAGAATGCATGGAAGATTGGTATGCATATTTCCCGGATTTTTCTGGGAAGGGGGTATGGAACTAATACGTCCTCAATAAAATCGGCTATTACGTCTGTATACCAATCCGAAGGGGGCACATACAGGCTATTACTCAATGTTCCGGTTATCAATAGTGAAATGACAAAGATAATCTCGTTGCCCGTGGCATCTTCAACATTGGTAATATACCATGAATCGGAAAAAGGCAGAACCCATGTTCCCATTATTTTATTAATTATTTCTATGGTGCCTGTATCAAAATCTGCCAGTTCACGATATCCGACCTGGTTAAAGTACTTGAGCATGGCATCATAATCATCCTCCTGGATTCCTTCATTCATTGAAGCGATGATGAGTGATTTTCTTGGGCTATACAGGTCAGTATCTTCCATTTTTTCCCGAAATTTATCATCCAGGGAGATAAGGTGACTAAACAGATCATCTGCTGCTGGATGGAGATTTTCTTCCTTGAGAAAGGCAAAGAAGTTGAGAAGAACATTAAATATGGAGTATTCATACTCCTCGGTTCGGGCAAGACTCCGGGGAAAATCCTTTACCAGGCAGTGCTCGATGACAGACGGTGACCAGTCCTCCGGAACGCAGTTCTGGTAGTAGAGGACAAATCCGGTAAAATCCAGTAATATTTGCTCTGCATATTCCTGCTCATCAATGTCAAGATTATCAAAGAGCACATGGTTTGAAAAACCGGGAAACCAGGTTTTTGTGATGAGATCAAACGAGGATTGTGGATCGGTACGAAAAGCAGTGGGGTACAGATCGATCATGTATATGACATTCATTTTACAACCTGATATACTATCATGACCGTTCCTCATCGCTGGAACATCCGGTTACATCCTCCGTGAGAAAGGGCTATGCGGGGTCCATTTTTCTATAAAACAGAACGGATCGTCAGCATAAAATTCCCCGGACTGCCAGTACGCCCTGACCTGGCATCCTCCCCCGCAGAGGTCCAGGTATGAACAGGATCGGCGCTTTCCGGTGAGACGCTCCTTTTTTTCCCTGAACATTTTCAGAACCGGGGTTTCAGGATCATTCCAGAGTTTCGAGAATGGCTGTTCCCGTATTGAACCGATTCGAAACTCTGGTATTTGTGCAAACTTCTGACTTTGATAGCATGAAAGAAACCCCAAGGATGAACCTTCAGGATTATTATCAATAATAACATACCTGGTTTTCAAGGAGGCCTTTCTATTCCAACTCACATTCTCACCCTCATCTTTCACGGAGCCGATGTTTTTGACTACGGCGATGCAGCCCGGCTTATCTCCCTCCTTCACCCTCGTTTATCTCTTGTTGCCGGAGTCATGGCCCGGACAGCAGCTGAAGAATCAGGACTCCCGGTTATCTATGATGGTAGACGACCTAGTGAAATCCTTTCCGAATACCAAAGTGATCAGGCAGTTCTCATCCACCGGGCAAAAACGAATGCTTCTGCTCACCGGTTTGGGTCTCTTATCCACTCCCACCTCAAAGACCGTGGGCTCATTCTTATCGATCCCGGAACCTGTCAGATAGTAACCTGTGGGGTGGTAGATCCCTCCCTCTCAACATGGTTGTCAGAGATAACCGTATATCCGGTCGTTTCAGGTAATTATCATGAGAGCTCTCCTCCTGATACACGGGTCATCGGCGGTTGTCTCCCTGGTGAACCGGTCTTTGTAAATGGGATCATCATCGGCTATGCAACCGGTGAAGAAGCGGTTATATCACTTCAGGATGGGACCATTCAGGCAGTATCCGGAATTGAACTGAAAGATCACGGAGTTGAAAAACTCATCCGGTTTGGATGTCCGGATGTCTCGAAAGCCTGGTGTAAAAGTGGAAATATCCGGATATCACGGCCAAAGAAAGGTTCCCGGATTGTGCAGGAGGGACATGTTGTCGTCATTGATCACTCTGCCATGGCCTGTTTTGGAGCCTTTGATCCTGATATCTGCGGCCTTGTCACCATCGGAGATGACACAACCTCAATCTGTGGTCATATCGGGTGTTCCCGGGGCATACCGGTTCTTGGAATTACCGACGGTGATATTGACGGGATTGTGCCGGAAGGGTATGCACCTGGCAGTGTTATTTTACAAGTTGTCAGGGAACGGGATGATGAACTGGGCATTGAGATCGCAGAAAAGGTTCCCATTGAACCGGTAGTATGGGATATCTGGGTAGAGAAAATAATCAGAGAACTTGGAGACCGGGTGAAGGTGATGCATCGGGAATAATGAGGTGAATAATATTTACCAGAATTCATCTTTACTCATCGTCATCACCCCTTCTTCTGGAAGAACGTGATACACGTATCCTATTCTGAATAATTTTCTTCTACAGGGCATGCTGTCACATGTTTACCCTGTTCTTTCAATGCATATCCCGTATTGTACCATGCATCAAGATCACCATGGGAGGCCATACGTACAGGTATTCAGGATTGTGCATTAAGAATAGTGCTTTGATTATCGGAGAGATGGTATAAGTGAACGAAGGGGAAAGGATTGAGTTTTGCCGTGTTTATTCAATGGAGACTATCTTGCAAAAATTTAAAACGTTAATCCCTGCTTATCAGAATTAATCCCTGTTAGGACTTCACGGTTTGCATAATTCCTGCATGAATGAGGGCATTCCGAATTTCTCTGAGTTCTTCACGCATCTCACGAAGTTCGGAATTGAAACCTTTGTCAAGGTCTGATCTGGTACCTTTGATCTCCTCAAGGGTTTCTTTCTGGAGAGAAACAGTCTCTGTTTGTAATGAAATTGTTTCCTTCTGAAGTTCTAATGTTTCCTTTTGAAGTCCTAATGTCTCCTTCTGTAATGAAATTATTTCCTTCTGAAGTCCTAGTGTTTCCTGCTGCAGGCCAATGGACTCCTTATGCATTTCCAATGCCTGGTCTTGTTTTCTCTCCATTCGTGAAAAAATCGCGATTGCTGAGTCAAACCGTTCTGCCAGTTCCTCTTCTGGAGATCCCCGAATGACCTGAAAGTATGAAAAACATCCGAGATATGGCTCTTCGCTGGACTCAATACATTCTACCAGTATGGGGTACTCAGATATTTTTATTGCCTGCTTGAACGCTTCAAGATCCTTTCTGGTACCTTCAGCGACGATCCTGACATCATAACCCTCAAGATTTTCAATAGTGCCGGTGATATTATGTTTTCGCGCAATATTCTGGACAATATGACGATATCCTACCCGTTGTACTGTCCCAATAATTCTCATATTGAGACGAATCAACTGGCTAAAATCCATAGTTGTACTATGTTCTTCCATAATAATATCCTCTTGGAAGATATCCTCTTATATTCGTGACTGACATGTTCGTATTCGCAGTAACCAAACTCGGCTGCTCAAAAAAAGTTCGGGTTTTCTTCTGAGTATCCCTATACATAGTCAAATGGAGGCTGTGGTCCGAGAAATCCCTCCATCTCTTTTCGTATCACGGTTTTTCGTGCGATATCCGGTTCCATTTGCAGCACAATATCCAGAAGATGTACATAATCAGCATCATCCGCCTCCCTGGTAAATAACTCCAGAAGGGTAAAAACCTGGTATATATCCCCGCCGGTATCACGGAGAAGTTTGTATATGGACGATTTATCAGGCTTGGAACCTGATGTGGACATCGTAAGTAACCGCTCACCTATGGTAAAGAACGCCAGGTATTTGCGCACTCCCTCAAGATTCAGGATAAGTTCGTGATACACTTTTGGTTCATCAATAGTTGCAATATCCCGAAATTCAGTGATCCAGGAATGGGTTCCACTTGAAACAGCAATGGCGACGACAAGCCCGGTGAATGACTCATACGGGCCGGTATTCTGAATCATATCGATGATGGTATTATAAATTATTCCGATCTGATAATGAAGCAGAGATACCAGGGCACATAGTTCAATATCCCGGTTTTCTTTGATATCATACCGATAGAGGAGGTGAATTCCCTCGTACCATTCACGGAATTGCAGGTGGGAAAGACAGTTGAAAGCATCCGGACTTCCTATTACTTCATTAGTGATTCTCTGGTTTCCAAGTCCTTTCTCCCTGATAAGTTCTTCCCATAACCGGACTGCCAAATCCCGATCCCCAATACGGCCTGCGGCGATAAATGCACATTCTTTTTCATGTTCATCTGTGGGATTGGTAAGGAGCGGATGAAGGGATTTTTTCACACCTTCAATGTCATTTAAACCTGCATAATGGGAGGCATATCTGAGCATCCGCATCCCTTTTCCATAATCACACTGTATCTGATCAAGGCATCTAATGGCTTTTTCATGTTCTCCAAGAAGAGTAAGCAAACTCTCGCAGTCAAAAGATACTGGAAAATTATCTGGATCATCAGCCCCTATCTCTTCATACTCTGATAGAATCTCCTGAATCAGGGATTTTGATAGTCGATCTCCGATAAGATCGAACGTGTCTGTAAAGTCCTCTACTAAATACCTCTTCGCTAAGATAGGGCTCATTCCTTAATATATCAACCCAGAGGAAAAAGGATGTTTCATCACGCATGGAAAATGCAATAAAAAATGTAGTAATGGTGGTAGTATTCCTACATTTCCGGCATAATACCGCAAATCACCAGAATAATTCGCAGGCTTGTGATTGTATTCTATGATAAAATATTCTTCGGTATTGATCTCTTCATCCCTTCATTTCGGAACACCCTGGGTCTTCTGTTCATCCAGCATACGATTTGTCATTCGCATTTTTCCCCATTCTGTTATATCTAACGCAATCGGATCCCGCTCCTGCACAGGTCTTTCAATCAGGGTAATTGCTTTGGAAGGACAGGTGATTATGCACACACCACACCCGATACAGCGGTTTTTTAAAACCCGAAATTCTCCGTCTTCTTCAACTATCGCATCCATCGGGCAGCGTTCATCCCTGCAGATCCCACATGCAATACAGGCATCCTGATCGATTTGGGCCATATAATTGCTTTTCGCTATCATATATGGGGCCTTGAACTCCTTCAGAGCCCGTATCATCGCACAACTGCAGGAACAACAACTACAAAGAAAGCCCCCTGGAACATTCATTATGTTATAGGTTGTGTGAACCAGCCCTTCCTGATATTTGTCAGTGTCGTATACCACAATCTTCCCGGCATATGACTGCCCCACGAGAGGATGGCCAAATATTCTGATAACTCCGTCAGAATTGACTGCATTAACCAGATGGCTTAAAAAACTCGAGGTGACCAGAGCTTCTCCTTCAGCATATCCTTCAACTTTTGTGATTCCTTTTAAAATTATAGGTTTTTCATTATTCTGCATAATTATCTCTCTATTTATCCGGTCTGATATTTCTCGATGTATGAGATTGGATCTCCTGTGATATTCGCTTCTTCTCCGACATATTTTACGTCAGGAATTGCGTTTAATCCCTGAATATCATACACCCGTGGACCATACTGATACCGGGCATATTCATACCACCAGTCCGGATACCCGATATTACTGATGGTTTTATTATCAACATCATTGTAATTCCCGTTCCGGTAGGTGACGATCATCTCTCCCATGAGTTTTTTCCAGTCATTGAGGGCGTTCAATGCTGTCTCACTGGAATATTCAGTCAGGAATTCACGTGCAGACCGTTCGTCTGTCTTGTAGAGTTCAAGCGCCTTCGCCTCAATTGCCGACTGGTTTGCGATTGCAGCTCCCTCTATTCGTTCCTGTTCAGCCTTAATTTCAGGTGCCATGTTGCTATACATGAGCCTGGCATAATTCTGAAGCAGTTCATACGGCCAGAATGCGGTATTTAAATCAAACTCCCAGTGAGAGCCATGGAGGTACGGAGCTGGTAAGTGATATATGCCAGTATAGAAGGGAAGATAACATGTCTCTGCGGGTGAAGACAGGCCAAGCCAGCAGATACCACCGATGGGATCAGGGAGATTTGCCCTGCCCTGACAGATGTAGGAGTATCCACAGGGATCAGTAGATATGGGTCGTGGCCAGGATCCTGGTTTTAACTGTCCTTCGTAGGGAGCATCGTGGAGATCATACGGACCCCATACCCGGTAGGGATCTCCGAACGGACCGCCAGCAGGGGGAGCAGTCAGATCGTATACCGTCCCTTCATAGTGATCCCGGAAGATAGAGAGTGCATTCGTGATGTTTACCGGCGAATCAGGTTTTATTGAGAAGGGATATGCTTTTGAGAACGGCCCTTCAACATAGGGGGAAAGACCTAACGATGGAGCCAGCCGGTCAAAAATTCTCCATACTCTGCCCTGAGAGTAATAGGGATGCGAATATTCACCGATACCAAACACCTGAGCCCAGTCAAGTGGGCCATCTTCCGGTTTCCACCAGCCCATCGTCTGTGCATCATCCTTGAGGTTTTTCGTAAATATCTGGTCGGGATTATCCTCAGAAAGTTCCCGAATCCTGAACTCATTTGCGGCAACAAAGATCTCCCCAGGAGGGATTCTCTGGGCAGCCCAGTACCCCCCGGTCCCGTCAGGAGTACCGCCATACATCTCGATACCCCAGGCATCTGATGGGTCGGCAAAGATGAGGGTCTCACCGGTCCCGTAATATCCATAGGTGTCGATCAGTTCTCCGATAAGAATGATAGCCTCTTTTGCGGTTTTACATCGTTCAAGTGCGATATTGGAGAGTTCAGAACTGTAAAAGATGCGTTTCCCCTTCTCTGCCCCCGGATGAATTTTTGCATAGTCCGTGCATTCACCGGTCATGAGCTGGTGTTCGTTGATAATACCATAACTGCCGGTAATATAGGCATAGGTATGGTTTACCTGGGGAATCTCACCGATTATAAGCGTTTCAGTATCTGATGAAGGCGCCTCGCCAAGGAACTCCCCTCCACTGTTGGGATCATACACAACCGGTCTCATTGCCCCAGCTGGATGATCTTTTGCGATGATATGACGAAACGAAACCATATCCTCCCGGATCTCGTGGCCTATGAGACCCACCCCGAACCCGTCATTTGAATGTCAGACAAACGTGGAACCATCCTCTGATGCTTCATCAGTAACAACAAAGGTGGTACATCCAAGTCCTGACGGGATAAAACCCATCAGAATAAGGAGAATTAATGGAATTAGCCTCCGGTCTCCCATGGTTGTGTATTCTCCTCGTGGACCATATATATTCAGTGAGTATAGCGGAAGTAATGGAATGGTGTACTCTCTTAATACATCTGAAAACTTTAAAATTTGATAAATAGTATAAATCATTCCCGATTTTATTTTCGTAGGGAAAAATACGTGTGCGTCAGAGGTACATAATCATTCCATCAACAATCACAAATGAAAATTTCGGATTGAATATATCCTATGGCCTCTTTTTCTGTATGAAATCTGTTATAGAAAAGATGGATGATCTGATCACCTGATCGTGTGGTAAACTATTTCCATTGTTTCGTACATGTTGTTTGAAAATATGCCTGCGGGACAGAATCTGACCCATCTTGAATTAATGATTGTTATTGTCCTTGCCCTGCCGGTCGGCATGATCCTGACCGCACCGATATCTGGGAAAATGGCAGATGTCATCGGGACAAAAAAACCTATTCTGGTTGGGTTTTCACTCTGTGTAATCGCCCGTTTTTCCTCTCCACAATCACTGCAGATACCAGGATTGGGTACATTGGGTTATATCTTATGCTGCTTGGTGCCGGGACTGGAATAGCATTCTCCCCGCTCACCACTGCACTGATGAATGAGTCATCGGTATCTGACCGGGCGGCAACATCAGGTCTCCTGCGGGTAATGAGTAATCTGGGGTCAACACTTGGTGTTGCTGCAGTCATATTCATTGCAATTCTTGCAGCAGGACCAAAGATTGCAGAGGTCTCTTCTCATCTCATTCCACCATCAGATCTGGTTTTTGCCTTTGATTTTGCATTCCTGTTTGGTATGCTCATATCATTTGCCGGGGTATTCCTCATGTTGCTCGTAACGCCTTCCGAAGGAACGGCACATCAGTAAGAGGGCTAATTAGGGTTCATGAGGTCTGATCCTTTCAATTTTTCATTCATGCTATACGACAAAAGAGGTATTTTACCCGATAACACACAACCCTGAAACGGATATATTATCATGTCGGAAGGGTCGTTTATATCCCGTATTAAACAATCGCTGGCCGCCTCATATGGCGAAGTGGTCTTTGGGATGTCAGATGGGACGGTCTCCATTCTGGGTCTGGTCCTTGGTGTTGCTGCAGGAGCGGACTCTGCAGATGCGGTCGTTCTTGCCGGTGCCACCGGAGCCATTGCAGCATCGGTCTCGATGATGGCCGGTTGTTTCATGGAGATTGAATCCGAGCGTGATGAAGAAGAGGAAGAGAACCAGGAGCGGATTGCAGCCATCAACAAGAACCCGGAA